>JACCDN010137040.1_pt1 | contig 14777 bp, 16 predicted proteins | sample 7441691 | NCBI WGS metagenome assembly JACCDN01 (sample SAMN15323439, study PRJNA562643) | freshwater metagenome | isolation source: river surface water | place: USA:Blue River Watershed | collected 2017-08-16
AACTCAATCTCAGGCCCCGTGGCTAAAATTCTCGGTGTGATTGCGATTGTAATCGCAGGCCTTGGTATTGCGTTTGGTGAGGCAGGTAGCGGCGTACGTAAACTATTCCAAGTGGTTTTAGGCTTAGCTATTGCTTTTACTGCTGCTAGCATTGTATCAACTCTCTTTCAACCTGCAGGTGGAGTTCCAAGCTAATGAGCGTATCTGGTTTTCAAGTTCCTATCCATAACTCTCTCACCACGCCCTTACTGCTGGGTGGAGCGCCTCGTGCTTTTACCATTTTGAATGGTACATTTTGTGCAGCATTTGCCTTAGGACTACATTCTTGGACAGTATTGCCCATCTGTTTTATATTACAAGCTGCAATGGGATTCCTCACCAAAAGAGATCCCTATGCAGGAGAAGTGATTCTGCGCCATATCAAACAAAAAAATTACTATGGTATTTAATGTATGTTCAACCTAAAAGAGTATCGCCAGAGCACCGACCGCTTAACGGATCTATTGCCGTGGGCTGCCTTGGTAGCTCCGGGTGTTGTTCTCAATAAAGATGGATCTTTTCAAAGCAGCATGCGTTTTCGTGGGCCAGACCTTGAATCAGCCACGCCTGCTCAATTGGTTGCCATTACCGCACGTTTAAATAATGCCTTAAAACGTTTAGGTTCTGGCTGGGCTATTTTTGTAGAAGCACGACGTAAAAAAGCTTTGGGCTACCCTGAAGAAGGTGCATTTCCTGATCCTTTATCATGGATTATCGATGCAGAACGCCGCGATGCTTTCGAACGAGAAGGCCAACACTACGAAAGCGTATATTATTTGACTTTATTATATTTACCTCCACGCGAAACGGTAACACGCTTATCGAAATTCTTTATTTCAAAAAACAATCAAGAACCTGAGCAAAATTACTCTAAGTCTCTTGAATTTTTTATCACTACAACGGAACGAATGTTTGATATCCTCCGTGACTTTATGTTTGAAGCGGAACTCCTTGATGATGAGGCCACTCTTACCTTCTTACATAGCACTATTTCACACAAATACCATAAAGTGAAAGTACCAGAAATTCCCGTTTATCTAGATGGCATCTTAGCAGACAGTCCACTTCTAGGAGGATTAGAACCCAAGCTAGGTGATCAAAATCTCAAAACCCTATCAATCATGGGCTTTCCGGCAAGTTCAACTCCTGCAATTTTAGATCAACTAAATCACCTCCCCATGGAATATCGCTGGGTCACCCGTTTCTTACCTCTAGATAAACTTGATGCTGAAAAAACCATTAAAAATTATCGCCGAAAGTGGTTTGCGAAACGTAAAGGCGTTCTTACTTTATTATCTGAAGTTTTCTCCAAAACTGAAAGCCAATTGGCAGACTCAGCATCTTTACGCAAATCTCATGATGCTGATGAAGCTCTACAAGAACTTGCAGAAGACTATGTCTCCTTTGGCTATTATACAGCAACCATCACTGTGTGGGATAAAGATGTAAACATAGCAACAGAGAAACTCCGTGAAGTAGAACGCATTATTAATGGTTTAGGGTTTGTCACTCAAGCAGAGTCGGTTAATGCTGTAGAGGCTTGGCTTTCTTCCTTACCAGGCCAAGTCTATGCCAATGTACGTATGCCCCTGATTCATAGTTTAAACTTAGCACATCTTATTCCCTTCTCAGCACTATGGGCTGGGCCAGAATGGAATGAACACTTTAAAGCACCACCACTTTTTTATGCACAAACCGCCGGTAACTCCCCTTTTCGCTTCTCTAATTTTGTAGGTGACGTTGGCCACCAAATGATTATCGGCCCAACAGGATCTGGTAAATCTGTTCTGCTAAACTTCATGGCCTTGCAATTTTTACGTTATCCCAAAGCACAAGTCTTTATTTTCGATAAGGGTGGAAGTTTTATTGGCACAACATTAGGCGTAGGCGGCGCATATCACCACATTGGCTCTTACGAGCAAGGCTTGGTCTTTCAGCCTTTAGCCCATATCGACTCAATGGAAGATCGCATTTGGTGTTCTGAATGGTTGTTAGAACTCCTCAAAAATGAAACTCTCGAAATCACCCCAGAAATCAAAGATCTTATTTGGCAAGCCCTAACTAACCTAGCTGAAGCACCACGTCACCAGCGTACCCTGACAGGTCTAGCTGCCTTAGTTCAAAACAAGTCAATTCGCCTTGCACTTGACCCCTATTGTATAGGAGGTGCGTATGGTAATATTTTAGATGCCGATCACGAAACTTTAGAACTACATCACTTCGAGTGTTTTGAAATGGAAGCTTTAATGCAAACACCCGAAATTATTGCCCCGGTCTTAAGTTATATTTTTCATATTTTACAAAAACGTTTTGACGGCAGACCTACCTTGTTAATTCTTGACGAAGCATGGCTTTTTCTCGAACACAGCCTGTTTTCTGCTAAAATTAAAGAATGGCTAAAAACTTTACGTAAGCTCAATGTTTCTGTTGTATTTGCAACGCAATCAGTAGATGATGCGCTTAATTCTTCTGTAGCTTCCAGTCTTTTAGAATCTTGTCCATCTCGTGTTTTCTTGCCTAACGACCGTGCACTTGAACCGAATATAAATGAAAAATATGCTGAGTTAGGCTTAAATGATCGTCAAATTCAAATTATTGCTAATGCCACGCCAAAACGACAATACTATTTCGAGTCTCACCGTGGCCATTCTTTATTTGACTTAAATTTATCTGAGCTTTCATTGGCCTTTTGTGGGGTCTCACGCCCTCACGATAAAAAAGAATTATTAAAATTGAGCCAACAACATAAACCGCAAGAATTGTTAGAAACTTACCTAACGGATAAAGGTTTTCATTGGGCTGTAGAAATTTTAAAAGAGAGGGTCAAGTAAAATGCATGAATTTACCGGCAATCGTGAAATGCAAACCTATCGGTTTGGGAGCATTGAAACCCCTTTTCAAGGACAAGAGCAAAATGAAGACCGTACACTTGGGCAAATTGTTACTGCAACGCGTATTTACAAAGGCATCAGTCTCATTGGCTTAAGTATTAGTTTCTTGCTATTATTAGTAGTAATTGTTGAACTTACATCCCCACGCATTCACGTATTGTATGCTGAAGTCTTACAAAATGGTTTTGTGAAAGCGGCGGGCACTCTTCCACCTGAGAAAAAATCATGAAAAATGAACAACCTAAGAACTTGACCCCTTATGAAGCTGCTTATCTTGAGTGGTCTGACCGTATTGGTCAAACAAGAATTCAACTGAAAAATTGGCGTCTTGCTGCAATTCTTTCCATGCTTTTAGCAGTAGGACTTCTCATTGTACTGATTGCTGTTATCAGCATGCAGAAGACATATGTCTTTGTAGCTGAAGTTCGACCTAACGAAACAGCGGTTAATCGTATTGAATTGCCACAGCACTTAGTTCCCACACAGGCTGAAGAATCCTACTTTGTGGGACAGTTTATTGATAACATTATGTCCCTGCCTTTAGACCCTGTTGTGGCACGCCAAAACTGGTTCGATGCCTACAACATGGCAACCGGACAGGCTTTAACCCAGCTCACCCAATTTGCACAAACCAGCAATCCTTTCAACAGTCTTGGCAATATCACCACTTCTGTACAAATTTCCAGCTTAAATGCCGTGAGTGATCAAAGTATCCAAGCAACTTGGACAACAACGACCTATGACACAAGTGGCAACGTTCAAAATCAGGAAACTTATACAGGTGTCTTTACCTTTATGCAAGGTCAAGAACCTACTACTGTAAATGAATTGCTGCAAAATCCATTTGGCTTAAAAATTAGTTACTTTAGCATCAATCAAGAGGGATAATATGAAATCACCTATATTCTTAATCAGTACGATAGCAATCAGCATTTTACTTGTTGGCTGTGCAACGACATCGCAAAATACCACCGCACCTACGGCAACTTATGCCCCTGCAAGTAATGTGGCTCAACAAAAAATTGTGACGCAATATGTTCCTGTCCCTGTTCCAGGCCAACTCATGCCAGCACCAAACCAAGCAAATGCAACAGCCACCCCTACCTTTCAAACTGCTCAAGCTGCTGTAGATTATGCCAATAAACAGGCAACACAAGTTCCTAATTCTTCACAATTCTTTAACTCCATGATGACCTATGACTATATGCCAGGTTCCTTATATACAATTTATACTGCCCCAATGCGCATTACTGATATTGCTCTTGCCCCAGGAGAAAAGTTAGTTTCTGAAGCCGCAGGGGATACTCTTCGTTGGCAAATTGCTCAAACTTACAGTGGTACAGGTGATTCTCTTACTCAACATATTTTGGTTAAACCCTCACAATCTGATCTTACTAACACGATGGTTATTACTACCGATCAACGGGTTTACCATCTTGTCTTGCAATCAACAGACCAAAGCTATATGGCGTCAGTACAATGGAATTATCCCGGAAATAACAATTTAGTCAGCTACCCGTCAGACCTTCCAAGCCCTGGAGCTGACCCTAATACAAGTTCAAGCCCTGATGTTGACCTGACCAATTTGGACTTTAATTATCATATTGCTCTAACCAAAGGCAGTGGACAACCTGCATGGTACCCCACTCGAGTTTTTAATGATGGTAAGCAAATGTTTATCCAACTACCACCTAACTATTCTACTTCACAATTACCTGTTGTTTATGTAATGGATGAAAATGGTAACTATGCCACCATGGTTAACTGGCGTTATCGTGCACCTTATATTATCATTGATGTTATTGCTCCAAGCGTCCGTTTACAAAGTGGTGTGGAAAGCACAGGCCAAACCATTGTTCAAATTGATCATACCTAAGAGGGGAAGATTTCATGCGATTTAAAAATCCGATATCGCTCTTAAAAAAGCCAAATCTAGCTGTTGTTACTTTGAATAAAAAGCTTATCATCAGCATTGCTGCGGTTCTCTTTTTAATCGTTCTGGCGATTATGATTACTTCTTTGACTTCTTCTACCAACAGTGCAGGAGGCCATTCTTCTGGCCTGGGAACAGCCTCTGGAAGCAATGGCAACCCCCCCTCCGATTTAAGTTCATTACCTTCCAATTATGGCCAATCACAAGCAATCAATAGCATTATGCAGCGTAATAATAGCATGTCAAAACAAGCAGAAGCACAGATTTCCGCCTTGCAAAATGCACAACAAACTTTACAACAACAATTAGCAAGTCTTCAGCAACAACAAAGCCAAAATCAGAACCAAAACCAAAATCAAGCGCCCAGTAACCCTATGGACCAACAAGCAATGACAAGTTCTATTTTCTTTGCTGGTGGCGCCCCTGCACCTAATGCAGAACAAACAGCTACAACAGCAGCAGGTTCAGCAACTGCTGCAAAATCAAGCGCATCATCAAGCACCAATGGTTCAGGAAATAATTATCAGCAACAAAACATGCAAGGACAAAAATTAGACTTTTTAACCAGTCAACCCACTAAAAGCATTTATAATACTAATACGGTTCAATATCCCGCATCTCAATACATTTTACAAGCGGGTAGCACTATTCCTGCAATTTTACAAACTACATTGGTCTCAAATTTACCAGGAACCATCACTGCTTTAGTCAGTCAAGATGTTTATGATTCTATTAGTGGTAAATATTTGTTAATTCCTCGAGGTTCAAAATTAATTGGAGAATACAACTCTTCTATTTCTTATGGTCAATATCAAATGCAAGTAAAATTTACCCGTTTGATCCGCCCAGATGGTTCTTCTATTATTTTACCCAATCAACCCGGAACAGATAATATGGGTTCTACCGGCCTTTCAGACGAAGTTGACAACCACTGGGGTAAAATTATTGGCGCAGCTGCCCTTTCTGCAGTGTTTAACATTCCAAGCATTATTGCAACGAACCAAATGCAAACTAGTACTACTTGTCCTGCAGGTAGTACTTGTACAAGCCCATTGGGAGAAACAGCAGGAGCCTCTGCTTTGCAAGCAGCCGGGCAATCAGCCTCGAATGTGGGTAACCAACTGGCCTCTAATGCTCTTAATATTCAACCCACGGTTGTTATCAACTCTGGCTATCAATTCTCAGTCACGGTCACCAAAGACATCGTTTTACCCCCATATACTGACAGTTCTGGCCCTTAGTTTTCTTTCTTAAGTAGGCAAACGGCAATAAAAGCAAGCAGAACGGCCAATAAAAAAGGTAACATTGCTATTTGGGTTAGTTTAGGTGGGCTAGAGCTATTGATATGCAATACGGTAAATAATAATCCAATGATAAATTGAAATAGCGTTCCTAATAAAATATTCAGCGCATTACAAAACCCTACAGCAATACCTCGAACGTGACTAGCAACATTTATTTCTACAATATAGAAAGCCAGTACATTTGCTCCACCAAAAAAACCCATGAAGCTTAGCAAAATAATAAGCACGAAAGATACATGCCCACTCAAGAAAATAGCCAGGATAATCATAAACAAACTAATTGCAGTTAAACGAAGTAATACCAGGGGTGATAAATAACGCTCATTTAGCAAACCAAATAATGGCCCGCCCAGAGCTAAACCAAAAGGAATTAATGCTATAAACCGAGTTGCTTCTAAATAAGTGTAGTGATATGCATTCTGCAAAAAAAAGCTACCCCATAAAGAAGCAAATATCGTAATAACACCAAACATACCTGCACCAAAAACACCCGCAAGCCAAACCTGTTTAAACTTTAAAACCATCCTAAAATTTTGCCAAAATGTTTTAATAAAGGCATGTTTGCTTGGTTTAAAATGAGGTTGATCCCGTAAAAAAGCAAGTACCACCAAAAAATAAATAAAGCCTAAAGCACTTAAACCTAAAATAACTACTCGCCAACCATAATGAAGCACCCACCCTCCTGCCAGCCATTGACCACTTGCCGTCAACAGCATAGACAATAACTCTCCTAAACCAACAAATACTATAAATGAATTGGGTCGGAACCAGGTCGCAGCTACATAGACCATACCAACAAAAGCGAATCCTGCACCTGCGCCAATTAATGCCCTAGCTACTAAAGCTAAATAAAATGAATGAACTAAACCAAAAAGGAGTAGTCCCAAAATAAAAATGAACACCGCCAGGCGGACAACGCGTTTTGCCCCCCAATAATCATACAAAAATCCGGCTAACACCTGCACCAGCACATAAGTATAAAAAAAACAGCCCGACAATAAACTTAAAGCCACAGAGTTAATTTTAAAATCTGCCTGCCAAGCTTGCCCCATGAAATTTCCTGAAGCTTGGATAAAAAATTGAAAAAAAGAAAAAAAGGCCAAAAGCCCCCACATTAAAATAGCTTTATTAAAATTTCCCTGCTGGATTATTTTCATCTTAAAATAAACTTAAAACTTACTACATCAGTAGTATAAATATACACTTTTTTGTTACAATTGTCGCTTAAACTACAAATTTTATTTTAAGGTTCCTGTGATTAAAGCAACATATAAAACTTATCTCTTGGGTATAATGATTTGGTTTTTGGCGGGTTTGTTTTTTCTATATGAGTTCTTCATTCGTGCTTTTATGGGATCCGTGGCAGACCCATTACAAACCGCACTAAACTTAACTCCCGAAGCCTTTGGCCTCATCGCTGCAGCTTATTATCTCGCTTACTCGCCCATGCAAATTCCCGTTGGAATTTTAATGGATCGTTTTGGTGCCCGCATTCTTCTTTCCTGCGGTGCTTTATTTTGTGCATTAGGAGCCTTACTGTTTAGTCAAGCGCATAGCTTTCATGAAGCTTGGGGAGGGCGTTTTTTAATGGGATTAGGTTCTTCGGTTGGATTTATCAGCTTATTAACAGTTGCATTAAATTGGTTTCCTCGTCGCTTTTTTGGCTTTTTTGCAGGCATGGCAGAAATTTTAGGAATGATTGGCCCGATTTTAAGTGGTGCTCCTTTGGCATATTGGTTATTAATGACCAATAACAATTGGCGTCTTATTATGGAATATGTAGGTGTTATTGGTATTTTTCTTACCATTCTGATTATCTTTATTGTCCGTAATCAACCCAAATATAAAATTCAAACCATTGAAACCCACTCTAATCTTAGCTTAATGCAAAAACTCAAATTACTTGCCAAAACAAAAGGGGCTCGTCGTGTTGCTATTTATGCTTTCCTAATTTACGCAGCCATCCCCTTAATTGGTGAAAGTTGGGGAACTCCCTATTTACAAGCTCATGGCTTTACTCTAACACAAGCAACCGCAATGATAGCGAGCCTCTGGTTAGGCATGGGAATTGGCAGCCCCTTAGTTGGCATTATTTCTGATATCATCAGAAAGCGTAAAATCATTTTAATTCTATGTGCTCTCCTGGGAATTGCCAGTAGCTTTCTTTTTGCAACTATAGAATCACAAAATATTACCCTTTTCACTATCCTGCTATTTTTAGTAGGATGTGCAGCTGGCGGCCAAACTCTTTCTTTTGCAGCAATGGCAGAGAGTGTTCCTGATGCAATCAAAGGCACTGCTATGGGTTTTAATAACTTCGCCGTAATGCTGGGTGGAATGTTAAGTCAAATGATCGCAGGGCAAATTCTTAATCGCTTCTGGCACGGTGGAAATCAAAATATTACCAATATTTCGATCCATGGCTACCAAATTGCATTGCTACTGGGAACAGGCTGTTTTGTTTTAGCTTTTTTAATATCCTTACTGCTTAAAGAGACCTTTCATCATGGCAACCACTCTCTTTAATAAAGCTTTGGCCTTTTTAGCACGCCGTGAATATAGTGAAAAAGAACTTTATCAAAAGCTGTGCCTAAAATTTCCAGAAGAAAAAACAGAAATTGCCAAAACAATCGCAATCCTCAAGGAAAAACAATACCTCAATAATGAACGCTTTATCGAAGGCCTTATCCGACATCGGCTGAATCAAGGCTATGGTGTAAACCGTATTTTCGCCGAACTCACACAGGTACATGGACTAAGAGCAGAAGAAATTAATCCCTACCTGCATAATAATGAGCAAGAAGGCAATCAAATCAAAGCTTTGATCATCAAGAAATTTAAGTCTTTGGATTTTCCGGATCTAGCGATGCGCAACAAGGCGATTGCCTATTGTCTACGTCGGGGCTTTCCACTTCAGGAAATAAAGGCAGCCCTTCGCGAAGTCGCTTAAGCTTACAACGTAAATCTTGATTTAACCGGACTGTTTCACGATGGATTAGAGCTACTTCCTTGGAAAATTGATATTTTAACTGATGAATGGCCATCATTTGCTCACGACACCAATGATAAAATTCTGATTTGGCTACTTGTTCTTGCTCTAAAGAGGATGCCTTTTCAGTTAGCACTTGCTCAGTTCTGACTGTAAGCTCCCGCACCTGACCAATTAATTCTATACGATCCATCTTGTATCCTAATCTCTTTTGGCCTTACAATAACGTCTTTCGGTTTTTAAGTCAAATCCATGGCCCTTTTTAAAAGCATTCGCGATGTTCTTGCTAAAACAAGATCAGTATTCGTTAAAAGCATTGATTTTCTACGCGGAAAAACCATCCTTGATGAAGAAACCCAAGAAGAGTTAGAAACACTCCTTTTAAAGGCTGATTGCGGTGTCGAAACCACAGAAATTATTCTTGAACGTGTGCAAAAACGCCTTGACCGAAATCAAACCGAAATTTTCCCTGTTTTAAAAGACGTACTAAAAGGAATTGTGGAACGACAGGCAAAATCCTTTGATATTCCCAAAAAAGATATGCCCACGCTTATTTTAATGGTGGGTGTAAATGGCGCCGGAAAAACTACCAGTATCGGCAAACTCGCCCATTTATTAAAATCGCAAGGCAAATCAGTTATTTTAGCTGCAGGTGATACCTTTCGCGCCGCAGCGATTAACCAACTCTCTACTTGGGCAGAACGTAACAACGTTCCTTTAATTGCTCAAGACCATGGTGCAGATAGTGCTTCTGTCATCTTTGACGCCTTACAATCAGCATACTCCAAAAAAACCGATGTAGTGATTGCCGATACCGCGGGTCGCCTGCAAAACAAACAACACTTAATGGAAGAGCTAAAAAAAATTGCCCGTGTAATGAAAAAATTAGATTCTACAGCACCACACGAAGTGATTTTGGTATTAGATGCCAGCATCGGCCAAAATGCATTACAACAGGTAAAAGAATTCAATGAAGCTGTGCCGCTCACAGGCCTTATTATCAGCAAATTGGATGGTACAGCCAAAGGCGGGATTGTATTTGCAATTAGCGAAAAGTATCCCCTACCCATTTATTTTTTAGGTACAGGTGAAAGTCTTAATGATCTCCAGGCCTTTAATGCACAAGAATTTGTTGAAGGATTATTTAATCAGTAACAGCTTGACCTGCACGCAAACCCTATATATAATGCGGCTCTTCGCATATATTGGAATCTCGATGGACACCCATATTCCACACCGCTCTCATTACTTATTAAAATGCTGTTTTATTCTGTTTGTCACTTCCTTTCTGTTTTTTTATATCTTCGGAATTGGCAATGCTTACAATGTATTAGGGCCTTTTTTAGCACAAAAATTTACCCTATCCCCCGCAAAGCTTGGCTTGATCTCTAGCCTCTATTTCTATACTGACCTTTTATTTTTAATTCCTGCAGGGATTATTTTAGATCGTTATTCGCCACGCCTGGTTATTACGTTTGTGCTTCTAGTTGCAGCAAGTGGAACTTTATTAACAGCTTTTGCTCACAATGTAGCAATGTTGACTATTGCACGCCTCTTAATGGGTTTTGGTGGTGGCTTTTGCCTAGTAGGTTGTATGCGTATTGCAGTTAATTGGCTTGACTCCAAATATCTTGCTCGTGCTGCTGGTTTTATCGTTACGATGGGAATGTTTGGTGGTTTCATGGTACAAACTCCTTTTCAAATACTCATCGATCATATAGGCTGGCGCGCTGCAACAGTTGTAGTAGCCATCGTAGGTTATGTCATCATGATCCTTATTTTTAGCTTAGTCCGCGACACCCCTCCGCATCAAGAAGAAGCAGCAAAAGTACGTAAATCGCTACATATTCAAGCAGGAACTCTTAAATGTCTCAAAATGGCATTGTTAAAAAGACAAAACTGGTTCTGCGCGATTTATACGGGTATCATCAATTTACCAATTTTCATGCTAGGGGCTTTATGGGGCATTCCCTATCTTACGCAAGTACAACATTTATCTGTCACCGAAGCGGCAACTGTATCAGGAATGCTTTATTTTGGTACGATGATCGGTTCTCCGCTCTTAGGCTCAATTTCTGATATGATGCATAGCCGTACGCGGCCTATGATTATCGCAGCAGTATTGTCAATCATCTTAATTTTAGTCATTATGGAAATTCACAGCACTAGCTTCTGGCTTTTCTTAGCTCTATTTTTGCTTTTAGGAATTATCACCAGTGCACAAATTATCAGCTACCCTACTGTTGCTGAAAGCAATGATAAAATGATCAGCAGTTCTGCAATCAGCGTAATTTCTATGATGTGCATGGGTGGTGGTGCGTTGATTCAACCTTTATTTGGTTATCTACTGGCCTACAAAGGCAACGGAAAAGCCTTAGGAGATATTATGTCTTATCCAGCTGCAAATTATCAATTTGCAATGTGGGCTCTTCCTATTGCCTTCCTGATTGCTTTAATTTTTAGTTTCTTTATCGTTGACACTAAAGGAAAAAATATTGTATGAAGCTATGCCATTTTGAGGTCGGTTTAAATCATCCCTTCTTCTTGATCGCAGGTCCCTGTGTTATTGAAAGTGAAAAGCTCATTCTAGACACTGCCGAACATTTAAAAAACATTACTTCTGAATTAGCAATCCCCTTTATTTTTAAAAGTTCTTTTGATAAAGCCAATCGTACTTCTAGTCAAAGTTTTCGTGGCCCAGGCTTGAGTGAAGGCTTACGTATTTTAGAACGTGTGCGTACCGAACTTAAAATCCCCGTTTTAACCGATGTACATGAAGATACTCCTTTAGATGAAGTAAGCGATGTCATCGATGTATTACAAACCCCTGCCTTTTTGTGCCGCCAGACTAACTTTATGCAACGGGTTGCTAAAACTATGAAACCTGTAAACGTAAAAAAAGGCCAATTTCTTGCCCCCTGGGACATGAAAAATGTTATAAATAAAATGCTTGAGGTAGGCAATAAGCAAATTATGGCCTGTGAACGCGGCGTTTCTTTTGGCTATAATACTTTAGTGGTAGATATGCGTTCCCTTGCTGTCATGCGAGATACAGCTTGTCCTGTCGTATTCGATGCTACTCACTCAGTCCAGCAACCAGGAGGCCAAGGCAATGCAACCGGGGGTAATCGCGAAATGATCCCTGTCCTTGCACGTGCAGCAGTGGCTGCGGGTATTTCTGGTTTGTTTATGGAAACGCACCCCAACCCTCTTGAAGCAAAAAGTGATGGTCCTAATTCTTGGCCATTACACGAAATGAAACCCTTGCTTACCCTTCTCAAAGAAATTGACTCTGTAGTAAAATCCCGCCAACTTTGGCAGGAAGATTTAGCTTAACTCTAAGGTATAAGGTAGGAAAATAATGACAATGATTAAAGATATTTTAGCATTTGAAGTATTAGATTCTCGTGGCAACCCCACAATTGCTTGCCAGATAGTAACAAGTTCTGGTGCAACAGGCTTGGCTATGGTGCCCTCAGGCGCATCTACTGGAACACGTGAAGCCTTGGAATTACGTGATCAAGACCCCAAACGTTATCTCGGCAAAGGGGTACAAACAGCAATTCACAATATTGAAAAATATATCAAACCGGCACTCATTAATCATAAAGTAAATGAACAAGCTAAACTTGATCATTTAATGATTGAACTAGATGGTACTGATAATAAATCAAAATTAGGTGCCAATGCAATTTTGGCCGTATCCTTAGCTTGCGCTCATGCTGCTGCAAACGAGGCACGTTTACCTTTATATCGTTATCTTAATCAAGATGGTGCCATTAGTTTACCTGTACCTATGATGAATATTATCAACGGAGGTGCGCATGCCGATAACCCACTTGATTTCCAAGAGTTTATGATTATTCCCTGGGGGGCACCCACACTTGCTGAAGCAGTCCGTTATGGGGCCGAAGTTTTCCATACCTTAAAGAAAATTCTTCACAAAAAAGGTTTTAGCACCAATGTGGGGGATGAAGGAGGCTTTGCACCCAATATTGCATCACATGAGGCAGCGATTGAAACCATTTTAGAAGCAATCACAAGTGCAGGATATCAACCCGGAAAAGATATTGCCTTGGCTCTAGATTCAGCAAGTTCTGAATTCTACAAAGATGGTTATTATCATTTTGAAGGCAAAAAATTATCAGCAGCGCAAATGATTGACTACTATGCTCACCTCACGCAAGCTTATCCTATTATCAGTATCGAGGATGGTCTAGCTGAAGGGGACTGGGCCGGATGGAAACTATTAACCGAAAAACTTGCTAAAACCACTCAACTGGTAGGTGATGATATTTTTGTAACCAATCCCAAAATCTTTAAAAAAGGGATTGATGAGAAAATTGGCAATGCCATTTTGATAAAGCTCAATCAAATTGGTACTTTAACTGAAACCCTCGAAACCATCCATATGGCACATCATTCGTATTATAATACCATCATTTCTCATCGCTCTGGTGAAACTGAAGATACTACAATCGCCGATTTAGCTGTAGCAACCCATGCCGGCCAAATCAAAACCGGATCACTCTCTCGTACTGATCGTGTAGCGAAATATAACCGCCTCATTATGATTGAACAAAGCCTTGGGAAAAAGGCAGTTTTCGCTGGTAAGGATGCATTTAAATGAGTGAAAAGCCACTCCTAAAACGCCAGCAGTTTATTTCTATTCTAACAGCGTTTTTGGTGCTGCTACAAATCCCTTTGTGGATTGGTACAGGAAGCCTTTTTAGTTTATTTTATACTTATTATCAACAATATGAAATTATTCAAGATAATGGTCGCTTGCGACTAGCGAATGATGAAATGATTGATAAGCTCATGGCTCTTAAAAACGGTACAGATGAAATCAATGCCCGTGCGCGTTTGGAGTTAGGTTTAGTCGGTAAAAATGAAACCTACTATCAGGTAGTAAAGTAATGAAAGCAATTGTAAGTTTATTATTACTAAGTTGCATTATTTTAACTGAAGGTTGTGGCCAAACTGGGCCTTTGTATTTGCCAGCTGCAAAACCGGCAACACCTCTACTAACAAGTACTGCACAATCTTAATATTCTAGAGGGTCATTGCCAATCAGCAAATACCGCGTGTATGAGTTCTTGTTTTTATACTTGCAAAGCTTGATCCACGCTTATCAAGGCGCATATAATGAGAGCTGATCTATTCTAGGAAAATCTTATTGTGGATAACCTCTATATCGGCTTAATGTCTGGTACCAGTTTAGATGGTGTAGACGCTGTTCTGGTAGACTTTAGTGATAGCGCCTGTAATATCCTTGGGAATGAACGCTTAGACTTCCCAATGGATTTATGGGAAGCTTTAAGATCTATGATTCAATCCAAAACATGTGCCCTGCAAACACTAGGGGAGACCCATACCTATTTAGGAGAATGTTATACCCAAGTGGTAAAAGCACTATTAGAAAAAACAGGAATAACAGCAAAACAAGTTAAAGCCATTGGTAATCATGGCCAAACTATTTTTCACCACCCGTTGCCACCGCATCCATTTACCATGCAAATTGGTAATAATAATGTACTTGCTGCCCAAACTGAGATTACCGTTGTGGGTGATTTTCGAAGCCAAGATATCGCCTATGGCGGACAAGGCGCACCACTGGC
>JACCDN010399048.1_pt1 | contig 14776 bp, 11 predicted proteins | sample 7441691 | NCBI WGS metagenome assembly JACCDN01 (sample SAMN15323439, study PRJNA562643) | freshwater metagenome | isolation source: river surface water | place: USA:Blue River Watershed | collected 2017-08-16
CTTTTGCTTCAAGGATTTGTTTTTCTAAAGCTTCTTTTTGAGCTAATAACTCTTGATATGAGGCCATTGATTCTCCAATTATTATATAAATTAAATAAGTATTTATTTGCTCAGGAGGCAATAAAGACTATTAGACTTTAAAGCATTTACCTGAGCTATCTCATTAGTTAAATAATGATGATATTTATTATAGTAACTATTTAATGGCTATTGGGCAAGTATTTATTAAAACAATTGGATTATTAATAATAATATTTATATAAATATAATAATTTTTATATGTTTTGATGTTTTTATTTGCTTTATTTAATTGATTTATATGGGTTTTTTATCAATTGATGTGTGTGAGTGGTGATTTGTATTTGAACCTAGATAGGACTCTCGTTCTTAGATCCGGCTAGCTTAATGAGATTTTGATATTGAGAGTTTCTGGCCAGATTGCCCTTTGCAGTAATTAAACTCATCTCTGATTCACGCCAAGACTCAAAACCATCTATCAATTATTTAGTAATTCCAGTGATTTGATACCGGCCAAAAAATGGTGTTAAATATTGCTCGACTACATACTTGAAGTCTTTGTAGGTATGAAGGCCTTCTGTACCCGCCACTTGACCCGCCAATACATCTAATTGCTCCAAGGCTATTCTTTTGAAATTTTTATTCTTAATCACTAATCCAGCTGTGACTTTTTCTCCAAGACTTTTATATATGGCTATAGCTCTTGCAGTAGCTTCTGCCAACTGATCACTACCAGTGCTTGCTTGATGCCATGACCCTGAGTCTAGCTTGAAACGGCATTGCCATTGCTGGCTATTAAGTCTCTTGAATAGCGGCGAAATGGGGCCATCCAGAATACTTAAAGTATCTGGATCATTACTGGCAGTTTGCGTAAAAAGAAATCTTATATTGTGCACATCTAAGTGAACTAAGTATCACTTACAACTTAACCTCAGATTAGGGTTTGAGCGACCTGAAAATATTGCAAATCAAAAATATCCTAATTTAAGAAAAAATACAAATTAAATCATTAACAATCATGAAACTCACAACAATATGACTGCACTTCGAAAACCAGCTTGAATGGACAATTCTCGACCAAATATTACTAGGCAGTCTTTGTGAAGATATTACATAGCTTAGTTATCATCAGACTGGTCCGCAATTCTATACTTAACATCATAGTTAATTATGTAATCAGTTTCATCAGGCGTAAATCCATAATGATTACCAATAATTCGATCAATATCATCCACGCATGTCTTGGATAACGAAGGGAAAAAAGTTTGAGTTTTACTTGTGTTGCCACCTTTATGAATACGTTGTCGATACTCGCTATTACTGTTCATACTTTTCATAACTTCATCTGAGGCAACCATTAATTTTGACCTCAAGTCTAGAGTCATTGAATTAAAATCTATCGGAAAATCTAAAATATCTGATGGATTAACATGATGGAAAGAAGAAAACACCACATAATAAAACCAAAATAAATTACTATTGAGAACCCCAGTGGCCATATTTAAAGTATCTTCATCAACAAGTTCTATCGTTGACTCAGTACTTGATTGCATAGGAATACCATCCTGTTCAAATTTTGGCCTGAAATTAGTGATGATTCTCCAATAAAGCCCTCCAGTATTTCTATAATAAAGCGTCCACTTTTTCCCTTTACCATGCTCTTGATACTTAGATAATTTTTTACCTTGTTTAAATACCTTTTCCAAAATCGATAACTCTATATGACTACCAATTTTTGGAATAACATGACTGTAAAGCAAAAACTTATTGCAAGGGGCATAGCTTAGTGTTGGAAATAGATGCGGCCTAAATGGACTGTACCACTTCAAGAAAGTTGTTGTAAGAATCTCTCTTTCGCCACTTTTAGCTAAAAGCATAGAGAGTGGAATGTTCACACCATCAAATAATTTAGATGGCCTCCATCCAGAATGAATGATCCACTTAGTTGCCTGCATATCTTTAACAAGATTAATAAGCGGCGTCATTCTTTGAGTACAAAATCCACTCAGCGGAAGGATCATCCCCAAGGATCCACTTTTATTGAGAATAGTTGTAGATCTCTCTACAACATATGCATATAAATTAGCAGCATTTTCAGTTTGATATTGCCCAGTTGGTATTGTGTAATCTTTCTTTACTTTGCTATATTCAACAAATGGCGGATTTCCAATAATGACATCAAAGCCACCCGCATTGATAATTCCATAAAACTGAACAAACCAATGGAAAGGCTGATATTTAACTAACCAATTAGAATAACTTTTCTTGTCCTTTAGGTTAATGGCATACTCTCCAGCCAAATAACCATTTAACTCAGCTTCTAATTCCTTAAGTTGTCTGTTTAGTTCAGATTTACTGACAATCGACACATCATTTTCTGTCTGAGCTCGCCTAAAATTATCAAAAGTACTTTGTAGTAAAGCCGCTTTTTTAGAGATCTTATCTAGCGAATTGTCAAAGTCAAAAGAACTACCTATCGCTCTCTCAACCTCCTGATAAGTAGCATAACCCACAAGACTGTTACCGGATCTAATATTAAAATCAATATCAGGTAAAGGTTCAATTCCTAGATTTTCACGCTCTACATCCGGCTCAACTTGAGCAGCTAACTTAAGGAAAAGACGAAGTTTGCAAATTTCAACAGCCTCTTCCATGATGTCGACGGCATAAAGGTTATTCAATATGATCGACTTAAGAATAAAATATCTACGGTTTGGGTGTGAGCTTACGTTGGTCAATACTTCATGGAATTTTTTAAAATAGTTTGGGTGTAATTTTTTTCCAGAGTCACCCCATTCCGAAAGGAATAGCTCCATTCTTTCCAAGCACCCTTCATACAATACCTCCAAAATATTTAGCGCAGCAAATATAAAAGCACCGGAACCTCCTGTGGGGTCGAGTATGGTGATGGATGATATTGACTGCCAAAATGACATCAAAAGATCTGGGCCCTCACAATTAGACAGCAGATCTTGAGTGAATTGTCTAATATTTAGATTTAGTGAAATAAGATCATTGATCTGATTAACTTTACCAGCAGTGATTTGTTTAACTTGATTTTGGTATAAATCTCTTCTGCTGAGTGTATCCCTCCAAATTTCAGTTGGTAGTCCAAACTCAGGTGGAGTGGGTGAATTCCATAGCTCCCTTTGATCAACCGATGATTGTCCTTTTTTAATAGCTTCAGGCAAATCAAGATTACAACCATGACGAATATCTTCATAGATATATCTGTCCGGATTATCCCGAATTAAATTCCATATTGTTGCTTCACCTTTACTCTCAAATACCACTGAACACTTGGACTTTGTTGCTTCAAGAATGAAAGGTAAAATTGTGTTTTTGCCGATGTATTCGGTTATATCTTCTTTTGTGTAATAAGCACCCATCTGTTTCTGGTTAATATATTTCTCAAAAATATATCCCAAAACATCTGGATTAATTTCATTATCATTTTTTAAAGGACGTTCATCTAGATGCCATTGATACTGATCAAAGTAATCAAATACTTTTTGGAAAGCTTTATCTGGAATATTTATATCTTTACCGTATCGCTCAGGTTTTTCTAATTCATGAACATCAAATAAACCCCCATTTAAATATGGAATACTCCCAATTAATTTCTCTAAGGAAGCGGGCCGTTCAAATTTTCTTTTACTAAATCCCTCGTGAAACAATCTCAAAAGAAAATATCTGTAGAAGTTATAGAAATTATCGTGACCTTTTTCTTTGATGCATAAATTCAATCGATTCCGTAAATAATTTTTATCTCCATCCAAAAACCCTTTCCGTTGTATAAAATATACGAACATTAAGCGATTCAACATTACAGATGCATACCACTCTTTATCGGCTACCTCTCCTATTCCATCAATAAACTCCAAAAATGATTTTCTTTGTATATCAAAATCCCGGTAAAAAGATTTGGTAATTTTTTCTATATCAAAAGCATTTTTTGCTTTGCTTGCTATGTTAATCGTTGATAAATCACCACCCTCCTCATCTTCAAGGGAAACATACAAGCTTTCTAATTTTTGAAGTAAAGAATCACCAGATTGATTTTTTTGATATTCATGACTTCTAATATTGAGCGGCTTTCCTTTTTCTCTTCGAACCCAAACCCAAGATTGATTTGATTTTTCCTGATTTGTAAAAATAATAAGGTGCTCAAAACTAGTTTCCGATAGCTTTCGATCCAACTTCAAGCGTATTGAATTATTGGGTAACGCCTCATCAGCAGATTGACATTCCCAAACAATGAACCCAATTTTTTGTGCAATAGCATTAAGCTTGAAGAGCTTACCGTCAACAACCAACTCTAGCTTTTTTTTGCAAGGATCCCAACCCAATTCCTCTATAAATAATGCGATCAAATTGCAATCTTTTAGTAATTGCCTTGCTCTTTTAATGTCTAAAGTCATTATTAATCCTTTGATATTCCTAGTGAACAGATAATAGAGGGCTCTCTGGCCTCTACGTTATCTTTAGGGACACAAAGTCTATCCTCTTCATGAAGTGAAAGAACTAGCTCTGCAAGTTTTTCATTTGTAATACCAGTTTTAATCTCCCGATTAATCTGATCTCTTGCCAGCTCAGTTAAAGGATTTTCATAGATTGCATCAATAGCCTGATGAAGTGCCTTAATGTCAAATAGACTACCTTTGATTTCTGAAGCGTAATCTTTAAGATGCTCATAAGCTCTTCTTCTGGCACTTGATGGCTTACCCAGCTGCCCTCCAGAAAATTGCTGTTCAGACTGAATGTTGATAGCAGCTTTCTGAACTAAAGAATGATGAGTCTGAAGTCTTTTTGTGGCGTTTGTTTTTGGCTCACAAGAAGCAGCCCTAAGAATTTCATGTTGACTTTCTGTTACTGTATTTCCATCTTCATCTATCCAGGCTAAGGCATCATTTCCATCTGACGTTCTTACATAAACCATCACACCAGACTTAGATCTGTCATCAATAATATCCCCAGGTCGCTTAGTTATAGTTGATATAGATTTGGTAGAAAAAACTACATTTGACATATCTGGAATTATCTTACGCAAAGTAGGATCAGCATCAGATGCATTCTTCCAAATTTGGTAAGCGAGAGAAGATAAATCCACTTCATCATCCTCTAAATCATCAAGAATTCCCGATTTTTCAGTGAAGAGATCATGAAGAAGACTGTCATGCTTTTCATCCTCAAAAAAATTCTCATCCGTTCCGACAACTTCAGCATTTTCAAGTAAACGCTGCCTTACGCGAGCTCTTAAATTAATTACTCTCTCAACACCTTCAGCAGGAATAAAGGAGTAACAATAAATTTCCTCAGCCTTCTGTCCGATTCTATCAACCCTACCTGCTCTTTGTATTAATCTGATAATTGCCCAAGGTAGGTCAAAATTCACAATAATCGCCGCATCCTGCAAATTTTGGCCTTCACTTAAAACATCTGTAGCAATCAATACTCTGAGCTCATCTTCTGCAAGTATTTTATCTTTCGTACCATTAGATATAGGGCTAAATTTTTTGGAAAAACTATATGGGTCTTTAGTACTCCCAGTTACGCATGCATAGTTTTTGAGTTTCTTATTTTTTAACTCTTTATCTAGATAATCTATAGTGTCAGCAAACTGAGAAAAGATTAATATCTTTTCATTTGGATGTTTTTTTGTAATAAGTTCATAGAGCACTTTAAATTTTTCATCACGCTCCACATGCCACTCTCCAGTCATGCTCAAAATCTCAATCAGACTTTCAGCATCCTTCTGGAGATGTTCAATAAGATCTTTGACAAAAAAATCTGCTTTCACCCACTCAAATTTTTTGAAATATTCATTTTGAAGCTGCAAGTAACCCTCAGCTGCAGATTTTTTAAAATCAGAAACGGTGGCGGCCTTCAACCCTAACTCATTTTCGTTTTCGAAATCATCATCACCAAACAGATTGCTGTCACTATCCTGATCATCTTTTCGCGTATCAAATAGAGAGGAGTCTTGTGTTCCTACAGGCAATGGAAGCCCATTTTCCAGGGCGTGTAAATAAATATAATTTCGAAGAATATGCCTTCTTAAAGATAGAATGAAGGCATGACCGCTGCTTTCAAGTCGCTTAAACAAATTAGTTCTACAAAAACCAATTAATCTCTTGCCAGCACGAGATAAATTATCTATTACTGCAGCTTCGACATTTGTTGGCGGAAAATCTAAATTAAGCTTCAAATAGTTCCCAAGCCCATATCTAGGCAAATAAAGCTGCCTTATCGTGTTTACAACTTCTTTAGAATACAATTTGGCATACTGATCATCTGGATCTTTTTCTCTAACTTGAAAATGAAGAGCTTTCGGTATGCGCTTAGGAAAATGGAAGCGACTCCCACCCTCAAGCACTAAAAATTTTTTATCGACTTTATCTTTTTTGCGAGAACATTTTGGACAAATATCTTGAGTTGCTTTTAAGATGGTTTGACAAACTGGGCATTCTATAAATGCATAATTTCTTTCAACAAAACTTCTTGTTCTTCTAACCATGAAGAGACGCATTAGCTCTCTCCAATCATCTGGATAATCACTTTTCTCAAACGCAGCCAACCCATTAAGAGCGCACTGATGTCGACGCGTGAATTCCTCTGGTCGACCTTCACATTCTCTTCTTAGGTACTCTTCGGGCCTTATGCCAACAACATCATCCGGTTCAAGAAATAATCTTAGTTGATTTGATAAATCTAGATATGCTTTATTGTAAGGAGTGGCCGAGAGAAGAATACATTTACTCGCATTTCTGTAAATGTAATCCTTGACTGTTGCCCATCTTTTGCCCTCACGATTTCTAAGATTATGGCTTTCATCAATAATTACAACTCTAAATCTTCTTAAATCAGGAAGTTGATTTTGTACTTGTGTAATAGAAATAACTTTCGCAATTAATCGATATTTAATTGCATACTCTTCCCACATGCTTACCAAATTTTTGGGGCAAATTATTAAGGTTTCTAATGAGTGAGGAGGGTCTTGAAACATCCTAGCTAAAGTCGTAGCCATTAAGGTTTTTCCTAAGCCAACAACATCTCCGAGAATAACCCCCCCTCTTTTTTCTAAATGTCGTGCAGCAATGCAAACAGCTGCAGCCTGAAACTCCAAAAGTACATCTCTCATGTCTGCAGGAATTCTGAATTCAGAAAGGCCAGCTCTAGCCTCTTCGGCTAAGTGATAAGCTATTTTTATATAGATATGATACGGAGGTATGCTCCCTTCCCTTGCCCAACTCTCATCTATAACTTGTATTAACTCTTTTGTAATATCAACACACCACTTATCATCCCAGCGATCCTTAAACCATTTTGCTAATTTAAGAGTTGAATCATGTTCTAAAACATCAACATTTAGCTCACCTTGCTTGGATAGGCCAGAAAGAGTTAGGTTACTAGAACCTAAAAAAGCTGTTATGGGATTATTAGGATCAGGCCTAAAACACAGGTATAACTTTGCATGTAATGTATGTCTTAGAAATAACTTAACAACGACCTTACCTGATTTAAGCTGCTCTGAAAGTTTTCGCAATCCAATTTCATCAGAATTTGTTGGGGCTCCAACAGTTAGCTGATTTCTAAATTCATTAGCTAATTTTCTTTTTAGGCGAATCACAGAGTTATTACTCATTTGATCGTCTTGGGGAAGCAAACTATACGCCTCCCTGAGATCATCTTGAGGGAGGCGCTGCATTCCGACTAACAACCGGCACTGCTTATCAACCTCTCCATCCCAATCATTAATATGGTCTGCGATTGCTTTCCACCCTCGCAAATTGAAATATCCAACACAAAAATCCGCATGGCTAGAAATCTCTAATGTCTCTTTTAGGGCTGGCAAAAACTCTGTTTGGATATTGTCAAATATTCTTGGCATTTAGTCTCAATTCATCAAGTGGCGTCAATATGATATCTACATTGCTTAGGATAAAACTCATCACCTCACTTGAGGCTGTAGCATATAAATTTCGATATTTTTATATCTTTTGGAAGTTTAAATCTAAATGCGGGCAACAGATTAATATTAATGTCGGTTTTCCCGACAAATCTTTATAAGCGATGTTGAATAATTGATAGTTGCCCACGGTCTACTAGAGTCTGCCACGGTGGGTCAACCCCACTTCCATTCGGTTACTTGATTTATGCATGATTGACCAGTTAGGCACAATAGATGCCATAACTAGACATTGAGATCCAAGAAAACTGGGGGTCGAGCCCAGAATCTAACCGGGATACACGGCTTTGCAGATATGTCGATGATTTCAAACGGTATTTTTTGCAACGCCTAACCATGTGAGCAATTCGATGCCCTATCGACACCGAGGAACTTGGCATCAAGTGGCATCAAGTGGCATCGACAGTTTCGGAGATGATTTGTCGGGAAAACCGACAAACTCAGCACTAATGAAATGTATTTGGACTAAGAAGAAATCGTGTTAATTTATCTCGCACAAAACTCCCAATGATTAAATTAGATGAGCAATAGCGCCAAACAACGAACTTTTATCAATAAAGTGCTATCAACATTAAGCAAATTAGGCTGTAAGGTATCTCTTGAAAAAAATAAACATTACAAAGTAAAAATAGAAAAAAATTCAATTATAAAAACCTGGATTGTGAGCTGCACACCCCATAACAGACAAAGTGCACAACGTGAGGCAATTTCAGATCTTCGGAAAATACTAGTCGAAATTGGTGCAATTAATAACAAATACGAGATTGGAGAAGGGTTGCTCCAGATGATTACAGATCATCAAAATGTTAATTTAGAATTACTGATTGATAAGGATGATCCAATGGATAAAGATTTATTTGAAAAATTACTAAAGACAAGTTATCCAAATCTAAGTGATGAAGATATTTCGTCAATCTTGGCTATTAAAGAAATACTAGACTTAGAGAGCATTCCTGGAAACACATTGGGTTCAGATAACTCAAGCTGGAGCCTTATCTCAAAGAGCAAACATCAAAAATCTGGTTGCACCAGAAATGTGCTAGCAATTGGCGGTGATATAAGCAAAAGCCTTCCAAGCTCTTTAAGACTCCCTAATGCTTTATCGGTATCAAATGCTATGTTTGAACTTTTTAGTTATTACCAAAAATGCTCAAAGATTTGTAAATTAGGTGTCTTAATTACCGATTGCTGGCGCCCTAGTGAAATGCTTAAATATCAATTCGACCAACATATAGAAGCAAATGAGCAATTAGGTATTAAAACTGTTGCGATCTTAAAGTCATCTGGAAAGATATATCCAGTGGCATGGCCTTGGAGATAAATGTGTCAGAAATTCGCAAACTTTTTAATACTACAAACGGGTCACATGATTCGCGAAAATCTTTGTCTGATACAAGAGTTGACAGAAGTCCATCCGATATCAAATGTATTCGACTTGCAACTTTTTTGTATTACACGGAATCAAGAAATACTTGGGGTGGCAAATACAACTACGTAAACCACAACTCATTTCATTACGATCTAGATTTAATTCTGAAGCGCATTAGGATTGCTGGAAAAGCTGGAAGCACGTTTCACATACAAACTCATCATGCACTTTGCCTCATAGGAAGCAAGGGAGAATCTTTAGTAGTTGTTGATGCTTTTGATAAAAATAAAAAAAGAGCCTCTTTTTTAGAGCAGAAAAAAGAGTTTAAATCTCAAGATATCTTCGACATTGCCGAGGAAATTATTAGCAATGATTCAACCCTAACTTCGTCTACTTTTTTAATCGATGAGGATGAAATTCCTAATTTTTTTGCCCCGGGCTGGAAGTATCCTCCAATCAGAAAAGGCTCGTCTACATACAACTTGAGGTCGTCGGTTATTCGTCTCAATGAGGATTTAAGCCAGTTCTTTTCTGTTGTAAATCATGTAAATCGCTTGTTAATAGAGCCTCTCTAAGAAACCCATTCCCCAGTAGGGTTCATTAATTCAACATCCTTAGGACATAGAGGTGGTCCCATTGCTGTATATTTTTTTAACATTACAACTTCATAACCACATTTCTGACATTTAGCTCCAGGTCTTTTGGTTTGTGATCTTGGTGATCCGCTAGGCACAGATAGTTTTGGGTGCGGGTATTGGCCAAGTTTTTCAGCAATTCTTATTAATTCTTGCCTCAAGAATTCATTAGCGCCCGCACTTCTCATGGGGCCTTTTAAACCAACGGCTAGAGCAATTTCTTTGAATTTTTCACCATGACCGTTCTTGCAATCATCAATTGCATGGACCAGCTCGTGAGTGAGGGTATCTAAAACTTCAACCGGATTTGATTCTTGTGGGGCAATAAATATTTGGTTAACTTGGTCGGCGGAGGCGCTCGTAGACCAACATTGGCCAATATGCCTTGATCGAGCTCCAGTGCTAGGAAAGCCGACCGATACTCTTACCTGCGGTAAGTAGTATCCCGCCCTCTCAAACACTGGCTTGAGATGTTCAACCGCGTTCAGCAACCAAGCTTCCCTGACGCCAATACTCATGGATCAATGACCTTTCATGCGCTTTGTTCTATGACCTACAGTGATGATCACACCTTCACTTAGAACTGCGTAACAGTCAAAGTGAGCCTCCAGGGCAACGTATTTGCTTTTAGGTAGTGTATTTCTGAGCTTTTGCCTTACGGCCTTGGGGAATGTGAGGATTTCAGCACCATGATGGTCGTGTTTGACCTTGCCATAATCCACCAATGACTCAACAACAAAGCCCGGAATACCCCTTTGACGCTGCCTTGCTTCAGCGTGATAAGTTGTAATTAAGTCCAAAGTTAACTCCTTCCATAATTAAGCAATTAGATTAATTGCCCTATAGCTCATTGAGTGAGCCAGCAAAATTCAACATTTTTTATTTACAGTTGATTTTTACACTATAACTGTTATAATTTCAACATGAATACAAAAAAATACTCTTTTGATGATTTATGCGCCCTCACTGGACTCAACAGTAGAACTGTTCGCTACTACATACAAATTGGGTTGCTGGATAAGCCAATTGGGCAAACGAAGGCGGCTCATTATTTGAGCCAGCACATAGAGAAACTAGTAAAGATTAAGCAGTTAACGGAATCTGGAGTATCTCTAGAAAGCATTCGAGAAATACTTTCCGGAGAGGAGTCGCCTGTTAGACCAAAGAAAAAACCTGGGTCAATTGATGTCAGAAGCCACCTTTTCATTGCAGAGGGTATCGAACTACAAGTATCCCCAGAGGCTGCGGAACTAGACCCCGCAGAATTAAGAAATTTCCTAAAAGCTGTACTACTAGCTTATGAAAACATTAAAAAGGATTAAGAATGATTGATATTGAAAACTCAGCTCTAAAAACCACAGATGGTGAATTGATGTCTTTAGAGTCAGCAAAAGCAATTGGAACATTAGAAGGCCTATTGCTGAATATGCGTATTCAGCAAAAATATAAGAATAAAACTAGCAAAACTCTTGAAGTTGTTTACACATTCCCTTTAGCCTGGAGTGCAACATTTTTAGGATTAAATCTGGAAATCAATGGAAAGAAATTGCACGGGGTTGTAACCGAGAAAGAATCTGCTTTAAAAAAATATGAAAAAGCAATTCAGGATGGGGATATGCCTATCATGCTTGAAAAAAATTCTGATGGCATCTATACAGTCAACATTGGAAATTTAAAACCTAACGAAGAAATTTTGATTGAATACAACTATGCACAATTGCTAAAACTAGAGGAAGGCAGTGTTCGATTAAGCATTCCCACTACCATTGCCCCAAGATATGGCAATTCTGAAAAAGGGGGGATACAACAACATCAGACAGTCGAAAATGACTTCTTCGTTGAATATCCATTCGGCTTATCACTTACCTTAACCGGCGGAATTGAAAAAGCTTCGATTGAAAGTCCGAGCCACATTGTGGAAGTCAAACAAATCGAAAATGCCGCAACTATCAACCTGACTAGGCAAGGATATCTTGACAGAGATTTTGTACTTAACTTAAAAAATGTTACAAATCAATCGTACTACATAGTGACTCCAGACAAACGATTAGGTCCTGATGGATGCACAGTGTTAGCTAGCTTTTGCTTACCAGAAAACAAACAGGCTCAATTACCAGTTAATCTAAAGATATTGGTTGATTGCTCCGGATCAATGGAAGGTGACAGCATAAATTCAGCCAAAAAAGCGCTGCACCATGTCTTAAGTAGTCTCACATCAAACGATAAATTTAGCTATTCTAAATTTGGCTACGAGGTTTCTCATGAATTTAAAAGTCTAAAAAATGTAAATCAAATTAACATAGCAGCAGCAAATTTATTTATTGCAAATACAGAGGCAAATATGGGTGGCACCGAGATTGAAGGCGCTCTACTATCCACATTCTTGTTAACTGAAAAAAATGAGAAGGCTGATTTATTGCTAATTACAGACGGAGAGGTTTGGGACACAGATTCAATAATTGATGAAGCTAAAATCAGCGGACACAGAATTTTTGCCATCGGTGTAGGAACATCTCCAGCCGAGTCATTATTGCAAGAGTTAGCAGAAAAAACCGGGGGCGCCTGCGAACTTATATCACCAAACGAAGATATTGAAACAGCCATCATCAGAATGTTCAATAGAATCCGTATGCCGCGTGCTGCAGACATAGAAATAAACTGGGGGGCAAAAGAAGAGCCTCTATGGATTTCAGGTAATAACCGCGCCATATTTTCAGGAAATACCACGCATGTATTTGCTGGCTTCACATCATTACCTACCAAGCCAGCATATCTATCATTCACAACAGACAAAAGTCGCGACAGAATTGGCGTATCCGCTCGCAGTATAACTACCTCTGAATCAGATCAGTTAGCAAGACTTGGCGCATATTCAAGGTTTAAAAATTTAAGTGGTAAAGACAGAATAAATCTAGCCATTGACTACCAGCTAATAACTGAGAATACCAACTATATTCTTGTTCAAGCAAGATGTGCCGAAGAAAAATCTACAGATTTACCGGAGCTTCAAAAAATTGCACAAATGCAAGCAGCTGGATGGGGTGGTGCTGGCAGCGCTCAAGATCAGCCAACCGCTCAAAGAAGTATTAAGGCGTTTTGCGCCCCATCAATGATGAATTCAATGAGTTATGCACAATATGACATTCCTAAAGTATTCAGAAGCAGCAACTCCAGCAGCTCAACTCTCAATGCCAATGATTTAAATAGCTTTGATGAATATGAAATTCCACATTTTCTAAGAAAGCAAGCTGATGAAGATTTATCTATACCACTATCACCCCAGCAAGTAATTGATATTGCTAATTTTGAAATTGATGAGGCAGAAGATTTTGATGAGTTTATAAAAGCAATCAACTCCCAAAAGCTAGATAAAGAATTGGTCAAAATAATCAAAAATTTGAATAAATTTTTATCTGATAAAGATGCGTGGCTTGTTATTCTTTACTGGTTATCAATTCAATTTGAGGATGATACTGACTGGAATGAATTGACTCGAACTTCGATTGAGCAATTGGGCAACAATTTAAAACCAGATGATTTAGCAAAAGGGCTTAGCTACTTAAATGGTGAATTAACAACTGTCAATATCAGATACTGGTAAGAATGATTTTCAAATACTGAATATGTAGCGGCCAAGAGGATCAGGCATGAGTGCCTTAAAGCCGGAAGACTTTGTCTTTTCATCAAAAAACCATGCCGACTGATATAGCCAAAACCTCAACCCGTCACTTGCGGGATGCTCCATGGCTATGAGTCAGTTGACAGCCGGGAAAGACCGGTTTTACTGACCATCCCATTGCCAAGTAGATAGCGGCTCAGCACCACAATACCAGTCTTCTTTTTTTAAATTGTGGAGCGCTTGAGAAAAACTTTCAAACTGCTCTTCCCCCAGTGTTTGAGCGAACTTAATTTGCGCAATAAGTCTTTCTCTTTTTTGCAGATCAGATGAAAATGCCCACCCCGCCAGTATCAAAGGTACGCATTGATGCCCCGGTTGAGCAACTCCAATAATTCTTGAAACCCTATCCCACTCAACTGGGTTTGGACAAATGCGACCATCTGAGCTCACATAAGAAATTAAGTCATCAACTATCATCACTCATATCTTTCTTAATCTTTAACTGCGTTTCCCAATAACTCCAGTTCAAGCCAACTGAATTCATAAATTCGATGATTTTCAAATCAAAGTCACACTCCTTTCTATAAAGTGATCCTGGATAAACAGGTACTTTCTGCGCCCAAACTTGAATATCAAATAAATCTCTATTTGAATAAGGTAATTTAGTCTGCTTTACTAGAGCCTCAGAGATATAGCAGTATTCAAGCCAAGTGAGATTAACATCCATATTCTCTGAAAACCAACTTTTAAGCATCATTATCTTTTTTAAGATGCCATTCCGCACCTCTTCAGGCAATAACTCTTGCTTAACATATTCACTCATAAAAAATCTGGCTTCTCATGTCTTGCTTGATGGCTTGGTAAAGGGTTTGCCATGGCTTAAGCTCCTCTGGTTGGCAGACCATCGATTTCTTTTCTAGTTTGAGGCTTCTTTTTACTTCAAGTTTGTTGTTACCTACTTTTTTGTAGGTGGCAATGTATTCAGATCCGGCTTGGATGTGATGGGTTGATTTGGGTACTCTGGTGAGTTTTGTGTTTTTAGGAAACTCAATGACCGTAGTTTCTTCTGTGTAACCAGCGGTGCATTCAAAAGGAAAGTAGAACTTTTCTTTTGGTTTGTTGTGCGAGATGGCCGTGATGTTTCCGGGGGCTAGTCCAACAGGCAC
>JACCDN010783545.1_pt1 | contig 14776 bp, 15 predicted proteins | sample 7441691 | NCBI WGS metagenome assembly JACCDN01 (sample SAMN15323439, study PRJNA562643) | freshwater metagenome | isolation source: river surface water | place: USA:Blue River Watershed | collected 2017-08-16
ATAAAATTGGGGATAAATGAAAACCATCCCTGGTTTTCACCCGCATAAAAATCATGCGGGTCGCTACGCGCGTCCTACTTTGTTCCTGACAAAGTAGTTATGGCAGGTATAGTAGAATTGTCAACAGTCGCTAGATACTATCGGAGAATAAACATGAGCATAGAACAACTGCGCAGTAATTTAGCAGATCATGCTAAAGATATAAAACTGAATCTATCCGTTATTTTTCTTCCTGAAAATATGCCGGATCTAACTATAAAACAAATCCATTTAGTTGCCCTTGCTTGTGCTTTTGCAACCAAAAATTCCAATGTCATAGAAGCTATACTAACTGATGCTAGCGATCATCTATCTCCCGTAGAAATCAATGCAGCCAAATCTGCGGCCACTATTATGGCCATGAATAATGTTTATTATCGTTTTGTGCACTTGGTTAGTGATAAAACTTATGAAAGCATGCCTGCCAAATTACGCATGAATGTTATCGGCAACCCTGGCATTGAAAAATCGGATTTTGAATTAATCTGTTTGGCTGTTTCAGCTATCAACGGTTGTGGAATGTGTATGGATGCCCATGTCGCTCAACTTAAAAAAGCTAATGTGAGCAAAGAAAGTATTCAATCAGCTGTGCGCATTGCCGCCGTCATTAATGCCGCCGCCATAGGAAATGAAATTTAACCTATGTTGCACATCTATAACGTTATCACTAAGAAGAAAGAACTTTTCACACCACTTGCCCCACCCAAAGTAAGCCTTTATGTCTGCGGCATGACTGTCTACGATTATTGCCATATTGGACACGGACGATTATTTACGGTGTTCGATATGGTAAAGCGTTACTTGCGTTCACATGGCTATGCAGTCACTTATGTTCGCAATATCACTGACATTGACGATAAAATCATCAGGCGCGCCATAGAAAATGGCGAATCTATTGAAGCGCTCACAACGCGATTTATTGATGCGATGCGTGAAGATGAACATGCTTTGAATATATTGCCGCCTGATATAGAACCTAAGGCAACACAGTTTATCCCCCACATCATTGCCATGATTCAAACTTTGATGGACAAAGGAATAGCTTACATCGCTAGCAATGGCGATGTTTGTTATGACGTGCATCGCTTTAAACAGTACGGCAAATTTTCACGTCAATCGCTGGGAAAATTACGCCGTGGAGCGCGTATTGATCTATTGGAAGGCAAAAAAGACCCTTTGGATTTCGTATTATGGAAACTCGCCAAACCTGGAGAACCCACTTGGGACTCTCCTTGGGGCAAAGGGCGACCTGGTTGGCATATTGAATGTTCTGCCATGTCTGCTGCGTGCTTAGGAAAAAGCATTGATATTCATGGCGGTGGCCTGGATTTAGTTTTCCCACATCACCAAAACGAAATTGCGCAATCAGAAGCGGCTTTCAATACGACTTTCGTCAATAATTGGATGCACGTGGGGCATGTGCAGGTTGATGCAGAAAAAATGTCCAAATCTCTCAACAATTTTTCCCTGATTCGCGATGTGACGGCACAATTCGATAATGAGATTGTCCGCTACTTCATGTTGGCCAGTCATTACCGCAACCCTATTAATTACAGCAAGGAAAACTTAGAAAGCGCCAAAGTAGGATTAGAACGGCTATATATCAGTTTGCGCGGTTTGCCCTCCGTTGAAACCACTAGTAGCAACGATGTTTTTATGACTCGCTTTAATGAAGCCATGGATGATGATTTCAACACGCCTGTGGCTTTATCTGTATTATTCGACATTGCCCGTGAAATCAATAAGCTGCGTGATGAAAATAAACTAATTCAAGCAGCAGAATTAGGGAATATATTAAAGAAACTGGCTGGCATCATCGGCATTTTGCAAAAAAATGCTGATGATTTCCTGCAAGCAGGCATTACAGAGGCTGATATGAAAAAAATAGAACAACTTACAGATGCCAGGAACGAAGCGCGCAAAAATAAAGATTGGGATAGCGCCGACAAAATTCGCCAAGAACTTTTAAGCCTTGGTGTAGTTCTCGAAGATACGACAGAAGGGACTATCGTCAGAAGAGCGTAAAACCAGGGTGTAAAATATCATTTCAATTTAAACCAACTTTTTCCGATTTCATACGCCTCTGCATGGTCATGAATAATTTCTACCATTTGAATGCAAATTGGTATGAGACATCTCACTTCCCATCTACGTACCGCAACTTGTTCGCGGTATCCAAAAAAATTTTACAAAAAGCTGTCTGACTGCGATGTTAATTGCACCCAGTTAATTTACGAAGTGGTATAATCTCCTACACTTTGTAATAAAAATTGTTACAACTAGTTGTAATGGGGTTCGAATTGTTGCACAATTTAGTAAAAGTAAATTTTTAACTTAAGAAGCAGTTTCAATTATTAGCCCCCCTTGAAAATTCAATATTTTGTTTGAATGCGAGACGCGTAAGTCGAAGCGCAACAGTCTAACAAAAGATGCAAGTTTGGAAAGAACTCTATTTATCATGACTACTCGGTTAAAGAATGAGACGTAAAAAGTATAAGATTCTTTTGGTTGAAGATGCAAAAATAGCTCAAGCAATGGCTATTATAACGTTAAACGAACTGCATTGTGACGTAAATATTGCTAGCAATGGTATAGAAGCTATTGAACAGATAAAAAAGACGATTTATGATATCGTTTTCATGGATTTAGGTTTGCCTGATATGGATGGCTTTAGTACAACAGAAAAGATTAGGAAACATGAAAAAACAACAAACCTCAAAAGAACGCCAATTATTGCCCTAACCTCTCACGAAGGGGAGCATATAGAGATTACTTGCCACGATCATGATATGGATGATTTTTTAGTGAAACCTTTAACCGAAAAAAAAGCGTTAAGCATGTTAAAAAAGTATGTCTTACGCAAGAAATCGAACTAAACCACTCTAGGAGTGATAAATGCGAACACCTCATAAAAAACGTCTACTGAGCATTTGGTCTTTTGTGGGTTTTATTCTTATTATCTATGGTTTGGTAATTTCAGCCAATGGCATTTATTACAAATTCCATCCACCTATTCATACAGGTCTGTACTATTTAAACCCAACTTTATGGTGGGGCTTAATACTGCTAATGATCGGAATTCTATTTAACTGGTTGGACTTAAGAAACTCCTCGCACGACAAAAGCTAAAAACACCATATGACAAGACGCTCAGCATTACTCAAGGAAATTCTAGTCACTCTTAGCATCAAGTGCCTGATTTTATGCGGCTTATGGACTTTGTGCTTCTCTCACCCCATAGATAAGAAACTCTCCTCTACTGACGTATACTCACATTTGATCTCTCCGGAGAAAAGTTATGATAAACACTAACCTTATAGAACTTTCACGCGTACAGTTTGGCATGACAGCGTTATACCATTTTATTTTTGTGCCTCTGACGTTAGGGATGTCTGTCTTATTAGGTATTATGGAAACTGTCTATGTCATGACCAAACGTCCTGTCTGGCGGGAAATGACCAAATTCTGGGGAGTACTGTTTGGGATTAATTTTGCTATGGGTGTTGCAACAGGCATCACCATGGAATTCCAGTTTGGAACAAACTGGGCTTATTACTCACACTACGTAGGAGATGTGTTTGGTGTACCCTTAGCGATTGAAGGCTTGATGGCGTTCTTTTTGGAAGGCACTTTTGTAGGATTGTTTTTCTTTGGCTGGAACAGGCTCTCCAAAGGTGCACATCTAACCGTCACTTGGCTATTAGCACTTGGCACTAACCTGTCTGCCCTGTGGATATTAATTGCTAATGGCTGGATGCAACACCCCACAGGCGCTTATTTTGACTTTCATACCATGCGTATGGAAGTGACCAGCTTCTTTGACATCTTATTCAATCCTGTCGCTCAAGTAAAATTCGTGCATACCATTAGTGCGGGGTACGTAACAGGCTCTGTATTCATTTTAGCCATCAGCGCTTACTATTTACTGCGTGGGCGCAATATTCCGCTGGCCAAACGATCCATGACTATCGCTGCCGCATTTGGATTAGCCTCTGCGCTTTCGGTGGTTGTACTAGGCGATGAAAGTGGTTATGTTGCCAACGACAATCAAAAAATGAAAATCGCTGCTATTGAAGGTATGTGGGAAACTGAAACGCCACCAGCAGGTTTAAATATTTTTGGCATTCCCGATCAAAAAGAACACGTCACACGCTATGCTATCCGTATCCCCTATTTACTTGGACTCATAGCTACGCGATCTTTTGATCAATCCATCACTGGCGTCAATGATTTGGTGGAAGAAGCCAAAGGAAAAATTGAAAACGGCATTAAGGCTTATGCCGCCTTGCAGTTACTGATGCAAAATTCCGACAACAAAGCCGCCGCAGAAACGCTTCAGTTATACCAAAAAAACCTGGGTTATGCCTTATTGCTTAAACGCTATACTGAAAATGTGGTAGATGCTACCCCCCCGCAAATTCAGTCAGCGGCTTGGGACACAGTTCCTCAAGTGTCTCTAATCTTCTGGGGATTCCGTTTTATGGTAGCCTGCGGCTTATTTTTTATCGCACTATTTATATGTGCATTTGTGCTTAGCATACGTCGTCAACTACAAAAACGCTGGTTTTTATGGATTGCCCTTCTGAGTTTACCTCTCCCCTGGGTTGCGGCAGAATTAGGATGGATAGTCGCTGAAGTTGGCAGACAGCCTTGGGTCATAGAAGGCATTCTACCTACTTTTTTAGGCGCTTCTTCTTTATCAACAACAGCGCTTCATATTAGTGTGGCTGGATTTATGATTCTGTATACTTTTTTAGCTGTGATAGAGATTTTTTTGATGGTGAAGTATATACGTCTTGGTCCCGAATATTTTGCAAAAATACCGGAGAAAACGCATGTTGCTTGATTACGAAACCTTACGGATCATCTGGTGGTTGCTGCTAGGAGCTTTGCTAATTGGCGTTGCTGTTATGGATGGTTTTGACTTTGGCATTGGTATATTGCTTCACCGCGTTGCCAAGACAGATAGCGAACGTCGCGTTGTATTAAATACCATAGGTCCTGTCTGGGAAGGCAATCAAATCTGGCTGATTCTAGGAGGAGGCGCCATTTTTGCAGCATGGCCAACCTTATATGCTGTTTCATTCTCTCTCTTTTATTTTGCTATGCTGCTGGTGTTGCTAAGCTTAATATTGCGTCCTGTAGGATTTAAATATCGAAGCAAAATAGCAAATCCACGTTGGCGAAAATGTTGGGATATAGGTTTATTTATAGGAGGTTTTGTGCCCGCGTTGATTTTTGGCGTTGCAGTTGGCAACACATTACAAGGCGTGCCATTTTATTTTGATCCTACTATGCGAGCTTTCTATACCGGCAATTTTTTGGGGCTGCTAAACCCCTTTGCTCTGTTATGTGGCCTTGTGAGTGTTGCCATGCTGACTATGCATGGCAGCGCTTTTTTATGCATAAAAACCGCAGACAATATACAAAAACGTGCCGCAAGCTATGGACGCATTGCGGCCTTTGGAACTATTATCTTATTTGCAATAGGCGGTTATTGGATTGCATACGGCATTTCCGGCTATACCCTATCCACCGAAATCAGTCATGTTGGTCCCTCTAATCCCCTACATAAACAAGTAACCATGCAAGTGGGCCAATGGCTATCGAATTATCGCCACTACCCTATTTTTATGGCAGCGCCTATCCTGGGTTTCATAGGCGCTTTCCTGGCAGCTTTACTAAATTTCCTTAAATACTATCGTCTTTCTTGGATCAGCAGTGCATTTAGCATTACAGGCATTATTGCAACAGTAGGTGTTAGTATGTTTCCCTTTATTCTGCCTTCGTCTAAAAACCCAAACATGAGCTTGACTGTATGGGATGCCTCATCAAGCCAGTTAACGTTGTGGATTATGCTAATCGCTACCATTATATTTTTACCATTAATTATTTTATATACGAGCTGGGTTTATTATGTATTGCGCGGCAAGGTAACTCAAGATTATGTCGATCAACATTCCCAGGATGTCTATTAGGGGTACGCCATTAAGAATGGCGCCCCTCTCTCTAAGGAGGTTCTATACTATGTGGTATTTTTCTTGGATATTAGGTACAGCATTAGCATGCTGTTTAGCTATTTTAAATGCTGTTTGGCTGGAATTAAGAGACTCTCAACCTGAAGAACCGTAACGCAGATTATGTCACAACTTTGAAAGACTGCCGGTCAAAGAACCAGTCACCCCTGATAACAGCAATAAAACGACTCCATTCTCCACTGTCAGCCTTTGTAAAACAAACGAGCTGCCATACAATTTTATGAGCGCTTCAACAGATTCCCCCAAAAAGAATAATGCCAGGCTTACCATGATCCAAGCAAACATGCCGCCCAACAGCCCATATAGAAAACCTTGATACAAAGAAGAGGATGAGCGCGAGCGATTACTGCCTATTCCAAAAGAACGATAAACGCCCGACTCTTGCAAATGACATTTGACAGCAAAAAAAATTAGGCTGCCTACGATGAATAGACTGGCAACACACATCATAAAAAACAAATTATGAAGCAGCTTTTGCATTAACTTCAATAGTGCTTGCAAACGTTGCGACCAGTTCAAATCTAACTTTACAGTATCAACTTGCGGCAGATTTTTAAAAGAAGTGACGAGATTTTCCAAAGCACTAGCTGTTTGATAGGCTAGTTTTGGCATTACAATCAGTAAGGCCGGCAATGGATTCCCCTGCAATAGATCAACGATATTGCCTAATCCAAATTGCTGTTGCAATTCAGCCAATCCTTCTTTGGGCGAAATATAGATGATATTTTCTACTTCACGGCGAGATCGAATTTGTGAAGACAAAGCAGAAATCGTTGTTTCTGTTGTAGGCAGTTTTAAATACAATACAATGGGCGAGCGTACAATAGGTAAGTTCTGACTGATGCATTGCATATTTTTAAGCAGTACAAATAATCCCGCTGGCAGTGCAAGCGTCATGCCTATTGTCAATGTAATCACGAGTGTTTTAAAAGAAATGCGACTCATACCATTTTAGGAAAATAAATTTATAAATGACGACAGGCGGGTTCAGTCGCAAAGAGGTATGTGAGCAACGGAGCACAGAAAAGCAACGATTTATGGCTGACATAGTAGAAATATACCGCTCGTACTTGAAGATGCTGGTTTTTTTGAAAAAGAGGTTTTTGGATACGAGCGGTATAATCGGTTGAATTAAAGGGGGAAACAAACCATTTCCCCCTTTAAAAACCCCCTGGTTTTGTTTCAACCTGAAGATACAAAACCAGTATCTTCAGGTTGAATGAGTATATAAACAGCCCCTAGTTTTCAAAAAGCGCTCGTATAAACAAAGTCGCATCAAATGGTTGTAAATCATCAATACCTTCCCCCACGCCAATAAAACGAATGGGGAGCTTAAGCTTTTCGGCCAATGAAAAAATAGCGCCTCCTTTAGCTGTACCATCCAACTTTGTTAAAGCAATACTCGTCAAACCAATAGCCTCATTAAACTGTTCTGCCTGTTTAAGCGCATTTTGCCCAACTCCTGCATCCAATACAAGCATAGTTTCATGAGGGGCTTGAGGGTCTAATTTTCCAATAACACGTTTTATTTTTTTAAGTTCATCCATAAGATGCGATTGTGTGTGCAAGCGCCCAGCCGTATCGGCAATCAACACATCCACATGTCTAGCACGCGCTGCGCTAAAAGCATCAAAAATAACAGAAGCGCTGTCTGCACCTGCATGTTGAGCAATGACAGACACATGATTGCGCTCACCCCAAACTTTTAATTGATCTATAGCAGCTGCGCGAAAAGTATCTCCCGCAGCTAACATGACTGATTTTCCTTCCTGCTTTAAACGCTTTGCCAATTTTCCAATAGTCGTTGTTTTTCCCGCACCATTCACTCCTACCATCAATAAAACAAAAGGTTTTTTATCCATAACCAAAGTCGACTGACAGGGTAACAATACCTCTAAAAGAGCTTGTTGGACCGCCTCAAACAAAACGGAAGAATCAGCAAGCTCATTGCGTCTAACACGATTGGTCATATCCTGAATCAAACGTTGAGTCGCCGCTGTGCCTACATCAGCTGATAATAATTGCGTTTCAATCTGTTCCAACAGATCAGCGTCGACTTTCTTTTTGCCCAAAAATAAATTGGCTAAACCTAAAACAAACTGACCACGAGTTCGTTTCAACCCAGAGCGTAGACCTTGAAATAGGCGAGTTTTAGATGGATTAGGGGCAGCAAGCTCAATCATGTCCTCTGACGGCGTTCTTGCAGATGCTAGTTCTGTCTCTCTATTTTTTAGAGGTTCAGGAACAATCTCACTCGGAGAAATTTGCATTTGCATATCCGCATCAAGTTCTGCATTGGCGACGGATTCTTCCGATACGTTATTAGACTTGCCTTTTTTCAACCATTTAAACATAAGCGCGACTAAGTATAGGGCAGAGAGTTTCACTAGGGGCTGGGGCTGTTGACAATTCTACTATACCCCGCCATAACTACTTTGTCAGGAACAAAGTAGGACGCGCGTAGCGACCCGCATGATTTTTATGCGGGTGAAAACCAGGGATGGTTTTCATTTATCCCCCATTTTTTGCGCTCCGTTTCTCACATATTAATAACATAAACTGCAATACGGTGCTCAAAAATTGACGATTTCTGTTTGGTCTAGCGAATTGCCAACAGCTCCTAGTACGAAACTCCTCAAAAATATAGTGTTTATAAGAAGTCTATTGCAATATCCTCAAGAAATAAAGTATTCTTTCAGCACTTCCTGCCAAAAACAGGCGTTCATTGCTTCCTTGTTTTGATGCAGCATGCAAGCTAATCTTTGAATTACATGTCGCCTACTAAAACTTCCAGTATCAAAGTCTTTTTCATTTTCGGAATTACCATTTTCTTTTGGTCATCTGCATTTGTGGCCATACGCATAGCCCTGAAAAGTTATAGCCCAGGTTCTCTGGCATTATTTCGTTATATTATTGCATCACTGGGCATGGCCATTATACATTTTAACTATGCTAAAGTTAAATTGCACTGGCGTGATGTGCCGTTTATTGTACTCATCGGCGTTATTGGCTTTGGCGTTTACAACGTGGCGCTGAATTATGGCGAAGTAACTGTAAGCGCAGGCATAGCCGGTTTTATGATTGGACAAATGCCTGTTGCGATCACAGTATTAGCTATTGTTTTTTTGGGTGAAAGACCTTGCATAAAAGCGTTGATTGGCCTCGTGATCAGTGTCATAGGCATCACTTTAATTGCTATCTCACACCAGCGGGGCACAATTGGTTTTGATCTAGGCATTTTATATTTGATCATTGCCGTTTTATCAGGCGCCACTTATCACGTAAGCTACAAAAAACTGTTGCATCGTTACCAAGCCATAGAACTAACGGCTTATGGCATATGGTTTGGAACATTATCCATGTTATTTTATGCGCCAGATTTATGGAAAGAGATACCACTTGCTACACCCACTGCCACCTGGTTAGTCATTTATCTAGGTATATTTCCGGGGTTACTGGGCTATTTGTGCTGGAACTATGGACTGAAATATGTATCGGTTTCTAAAGCCAGTTCGGGATTATATTTTATACCTATAGTGACTTTATTGCTGGGCTGGCTATGCCTGGATGAAATTCCAGTTTGGCTGGCGCTAATAGGAGGGCTTGTTGCTTTGGGCGGCGCTATTATGGTGGCAACCTCCAAAAGGCTATAGCCGTTTCAATTTTTTACTGAAACAGCTACAGCTAGTGGTTGTTGACATTTCGCCAGGTTGCGACAGAAATCGTTGGTTTTTTATCCCGATGGCTCATGGATCTGATGCATACCGTTTAATCCCCTCAGCAACCGAACCAAAATATTGTATTTTTCCTGCTTTTAGGAAAAGGATTTTGTTGCACATTTTCTCTAGTATTTCTAAAGAATGCGAAGCCAACACGACAATGCCCGATTGCTGAATCAAATTATCCATACGCGCTTTTGCTTTTTCAAAAAAGGCAGAATCTCCGACACTAATCACTTCATCCATCACTAGAATTTCAGGCACAATGCTAGTAGCGACTGCAAAAGCCAATCTCAGCCGCATGCCCGCTGAATAGGTATGAATAGGTAACAGCAAATAATCACCTAATCCTGTAAACTCCACAATGTCATCCAGATTGGCATAAATTTCTTTTCTGCTCAGTCCAAGCAACGCTCCTTGAATCATGATATTTTCATAGCCGGTGGCTTCAGAGTTGATGCCAATCGCAATATCTAGCAATGGAAAAACTTTGCCTTCATTCTGCAAAAAACCCTGCGTTGGTTCGTAAATACCAGATAAAACCCGTAAAAATGTGCTCTTGCCTGCGCCATTTGGGCCGATTAGCCCCACTCTATCGCCGTGCTCTAGATCCAAAGAAATATCATCTAGCGCCCTAACCGTAAACGTGTTCTGCTGTGTTTTCTTCAATTTGCCTCCGGTTAAAAGAGTGCGCAAAAAACGGTTTTTCAGAGAACGTGAGCTAAGATGGTAGATAGGAAATTCTACCGAAACATTTTTGAGCGTAATGGAATTCATACTATGTTATCTCCCGAGGTTGTGGTACTAACCGGTAAAGGAAGTTATGGGCATGCAGATGACAGTAGGCGGTGTTCACAAGCAAAATGAAAACTGTGTTAGGCAGCTTTTCGTAAAATCGTTCTGGATTCCGCGAACAAGTCGCGGAACGTAGGGGGACGAAGCTACAACCAATAAATAATGCGCGTGCGAACCCTAACCATGAGCAAAAAACTACCTAACAATCCGATAAGAATCATTCCCACACAAACAGCTAATCCATTCATGCTTGGCCAGTCTCCTAGCAAAGGCGATCTTAATAATTCTAAAAAATAATAAAAAGGATTAAATTTCACTAAATACAGATGCTTGCCATTGAGTAAAGAAGCGCTCCACATAATAGGCGTTGCAAAAAAGACGATTTGAACCATGCTGGTAACAATTTGGGTCACGTCTCTAAATCGCGTACCTAAAATAGACAAAATGAAAATATAAGAAAACGCAGCCAAAAAAATCAGTAAAAATGCTGGGATAATAAAAAAAAGCGCCCAAGTAGGTGGGATATGGAAGAAAAACATGACTGGAATCATAATCACCAGATTATGAAAAAAAATAATAAAATTACGTACAATGACACGTAATACAAATACTGTAAAAGGCAGTTTAATCTGCTTTAAATAATTGGCAGATTCCAGAAATACTTGTGTGCCGTCAATAATCAACGTTGAAAAAAGATTCCATATAATCATCCCCGATGCCAGATAGGGAAAATAAGCACGTGTGCTCACCTTAAATAAGTAAGAATATAAGAAAGCCATCCCAAAAATAGTGACACCCATACTCAATGTAATCCAAAAAGGGCCTAACGTGGATCTGCGATAACGCAACCGAATATCTTGCCAAGCTAATATGAGCCAAACATCCCACTGTTTAAAGCCATAGAAAATATCTTGAAAGACACGCTTTGCTGGACTTGAAGTCGTGGTAAAATAAGCCGTTGAATAAGCGGATTGCGGCGTTTGCACAGGAGAGATTTGAGAAGTCATATAATATTTATAGCTGTTCTTACAAAAAATGAGAACAGCTATCCTTGTTCGAATGCTGCACGTAAATCAAGCGACAACGTTATCTTTGCCGCAGCCTGGATCCAGGCTTCCTTGCCGAGACGATTACAAATAATCCTTTCCATACTGCGCCAAATAGTCCTGATAATTTCCCAAATAATTGCGCATCCCTTTCTCTGTTATCGCTAACACGCGCGTTGCAGTTCGGTCAATAAAAAAACGGTTGTGGCTGACAAATAAAACCGACCCGGCAAAACGTTTTAGAGCTTCCGTCAATGCATCTACGGACTCCAAATCCAAATGATTCGTGGGTTCGTCTAAAACCAACACATTAGGCTTTTTTAGAATAATACTTGCCAACACTAGGCGTGCACATTCTCCACCACTTAATACGGAAATCTTCTTATCCGCATCATTTCCACGAAAAAGCATTTGCCCTAATACTTTTCGTATCTCTTGCTCGGTTGCCTTAACATGATTTTCCATCCAATGTAAAATCGTTTGATTGGCAGGCATATGTGAACGGTAGTCCTGTTCAAAATATCCAATTTCAGCATTTTCATTCCATTCATAGCGGCCTTTATTAGGCACTGTTTGATTTAATAAAATTTTTAACAACGTGGATTTTCCAATCCCGTTTGGCCCAATAACCGCATATTTTTCGCCACGATTTAAATTGAATGAAACATTTTCTAATAAAATACGCTCATCGTATTGCTTAGAAATATCTTCAACTTTAAGCACCAATTTTCCTGAAGGTTTTCTCAGCGTAAAATTAAAATAAGGTTTGATCACTGAAGAGTTTTTCATGTCAGGCATAGTATCTTCGATGCGTCCTATCATTTTTAGTTTTGATGCTGCCTGACGAGCTTTAGTTGCTTTAGCGCCAAAACGATCTACGAAAGTTTGCAATGCCTCAATCTTTTTTTCTTTACCTTGAATTTCGCGCTGTTTTTGTTGCAAAGTCTCTTCTTTAATCACACGAAAACGGTCATAATTACTGTGGTATTCCGTAATCGTGCTGTAATCTATGTCTAATATGTGTGTGGAAAGATTATTCAGAAAATTCCTGTCATGGGAAACAAATACCAATAATCCTTTAAATTCGTTTTTTAGAAATTCTTCTAACCAGTCAATCGAATGAATATCTAAATGGTTGGTGGGTTCATCCAGCAGCATAATGTCAGGATGCTGAAACAAAACCTGCGCCAACAACACACGCAGCTTATAACCGCCGGATAAAGCGCTTAATGGCCCATGATGATATTTGGCGGCAATTCCTAAGCCCAATAATAATTTTTCTGCTTCCAATTCAGCATTATAGCCATCATGATGTGAGATAATTTCTTCCAAATGTCCCAGCTGATACCCTTCCTCTTCAGTCAACGCTTGTTTCTTCAGCAAAGCTTCTTTTTTTGCCATTGCCGACCATAAAGCTGATTTGCCACGAATGACCGCATCCACCACTCTATTATGCTCATAATGAAAATGATCTTGTTTTAAAATACCTAGTGTCGTTGTTTTAGCTTTTTCTACGCTGCCTTCGCTAGGCGTTTCATCCCCTGACAAGATACGCAAAAAGGTGGATTTTCCTGCCCCATTAGGTCCTACGACACCATAGCGTTCTGACGGCAGTAAAGTCAAATTGACGTCTTGGAATAGAGGTCTTTTGCCAAAATCTAGGTTTAATTCACGAATGTCTAACATATAGGTTATAATAATTTTTTCAAATCTTCCCATGCTTTGGCTTTCAAGATAGGGGTCATTAACAAATCTAACGGATGATAAGTAACCAGTAATTTTTTGTCTTCAAAGACATGTATATTGCGTTTGCGCAATTCATCCAAAGGTTGTTTGGAATCATTCAAAATTTCCTGTGCTAAAGATTGCCCCATTAATAAAATAATATTATTATCCCGAATGACAAAATCCTGCATAGGTACACGCTTTAACTGCACAGCAAGCAACATAGCATCTAGCAGTTTAAAAAATGGCGCTTGCTGCATTGCGTTAATAGGCAATTTTTCTAGACAAAGTTTACCAATCGTTTCATTTGCCGAATTACATAAATCATACGCTTCAAAATCTACTGTTTGGGCGCTTATTGGCAACGGTTTAGAAAGAGACCAGGTTTGTATGCCTATCGCTTCAAGATAATAAGAGGTTAAAAATTTTTGCATACTTTTCTACTGAAGATACACACCCTACCAGGCTGTTGCCGCGAATACAACACTATAAAGATTCGTCACATCACCCAATGCAATAAAATGGGGGTTTATTAAAGACTCCCTAGCATTGTAACATAAATGATTCCCCTGCAAATCCATTAAAGCGCCGCCCGCCAATTCCAAAATGCATTGCCCTGCTGCAGTATCCCACTCACAAGTATCTCCAAAACGCGGAGAAATATCCGCCTTGCCTTCTGCAAGCCAAGCAAACTTCCAAGAACTAGACATTTTAATGTGCGCGCATTTTCCTAAATGCGCAAATCTACTTTTTATCACTTCTTCACACGCGGTTTGGCTTGTCAATATGACTGTCTCATCTTTTCGCCAAACGCGAGTTTTGATCGCGGTAACATTTTCTTTTGCATCTAACTTAAAAACTCCCCCCCAATCATGGCACGCATAATAGGTTTCCTGTGTAACAGGAACATAGAGTACGCCTATAATAGGTTGATGGTTTTTAATTAATGCAACATTAACCGTAAACTCATCTACGTGGCGTATAAATTGTCGCGTGCCATCCAGTGGATCAATGAGCCAATATTGTTCCCATTGACGGCGCTGCTCCCAGGGAATACTAATTCCTTCTTCTGATAACACAGGCCAATTCGGCGTTAATTCCTGCAACCCATTGATTAGAATTTTATTTGCCAATAAATCGGCTTGCGTCAGCGGCGAATGATCTGCCTTAGTAGTGATCAAATAGTCGCGATTTTTTGTGTAAATCTCTAAAATCGCTTTACCTGCCTTTTGTACAAGCTGAATAAGTGGGTGTTGTAATTTATGCAAAGACATAGTTAATTTTTCATAGGGTCTGTTGCCAATTCTACTATACCTGCCATAACTACTATGTCAGGAACAAAGTAGGACGCGCGTAGCGACCCGCATGATTTTTATGCGGGTGAAAACCAGGGATGGTTTTCATTTATCCCCAA
>JACCDN010163972.1_pt1 | contig 14772 bp, 11 predicted proteins | sample 7441691 | NCBI WGS metagenome assembly JACCDN01 (sample SAMN15323439, study PRJNA562643) | freshwater metagenome | isolation source: river surface water | place: USA:Blue River Watershed | collected 2017-08-16
GACTACTTTAATGGCCTCTCCCGCTTGCGCCGCTCTGCTGCCATGTGCGTTGGCCACATTAGCCATACCTAATGTCACTATCATTGCTGAAATTGTTTTTAGAATTTGTTTTGATTTCATGTCATCCCCTATTAAAAGTTTTTCTTTGAAGCCATTTCTTCAAAGAATGATGAACATTTATATGAGCAAAGAGAGACAGACAAAAAATATGCAAAGAATAATTAACTTTGAAAGTCGATTAAAAGCTTATTGGAAATGAATTGATTATGATAACTAAACCACCAGATGCTGACCAGTAATCGCGGCACCCGAAGATCCACATAAGAAAATCAGCGCATGACTGATCTTTTCAGGATCTGACATTTTTGCCGAGGGCTCGATTGCTTTCATTTTTTCCAAAGCTTCTTTGCCGTTGGCACAATCTGGAAAATGTCCCAATAGATATTCTTCAGTAAGTCCCAATGATACACAATTCACAGACACATGTTGCTCTTGCAGTTCGCGAGCTAAGGTTTTCGCGAACGCTATCATGCCAGATCTTGCCGCTGCAGCAACGGCATCGGCAGATTGCGCACGCAGAATAGGATCTTGCACAAGATAAATCATACGCCCACGTTTACGGCTTTTTAAAAACTGTCCGATAAACTGTGTAGCATGAAGACTGGCAACCAAATTGGTCTGAATGATTTCATCAAATTGCGTAGGCTCGACACTGCCAGCACCGATTTGCAAAGGCGTTGGTTTGGTCGAACAAAGTGCATCAATCATAATATCAATACTGCCGAAGGTTTGCGCTGCTTTACCAATTGCATCTTTGATCGATGCAGCGTCTTCCCATTTTACCGGAATGGCGGTGGCACGACCAAATTTTTCATTCATTTCTTTTTGATCATTAAGGTTCTGACAAAATTTTTGCAGTTTATCAGCCCCGGAATCGATGATGGCAACATCAGCACCCTGCTGTAAAAAATTAACCACAGCATTTTGCAATGTTGCCTGCACTGAACCCAAAATGACAATTGTTTTATCTCGCAATGCTAATTCCATTTTTACTTGTCCTATACTCTTTCAATAATGACTGCTATCCCTTGTCCGCCACCAATACAAGCGCTGCCCAAAGCATAACGAGCTTTGCGTCTGTGCAATTCGTACACAAGCAAATTCATAATTCGTGTCCCTGAAGCACCCAATGGATGACCGACAGCTATGGCTCCACCATTAACATTGGTACGTTCACGATCTAAACCCAATTCTTTTTCTACTGCCAAGTACTGAGCAGCAAAGGCCTCGTTGACCTCGATCAAATCCATATCTTTCAAAGTCAAACCAGCACGCTGTAAAGCCATACGAGCTGCGCCTGCTGGACCAATTCCCATGATTTTCGGATCACAACCTACACTGGCATAAGAAACAATTCTCGCCATTGGTTTTAATTTTAATTGTTGTGCACGAGACTCACTCATTAACAATGAACAAGCGGCACCATCTACGATTCCCGATGCTGTCGCGGCTGTAACCAAACCATCTTTTTTAAACAAAGGCTTCATGGTATTAATTTTTTCAAAAGTAGCATCTGGCTTTGGATGTTCGTCATTTTTAATTTCAACAACACCTTTTTTGTTTTCGATTTTAACTGATGTTATTTCTGAATTAAAATCTCCGCGCGCCAAAGCATCTTTAAATCTAGTTTGAGACAATATTGAATATCGATCGACTTCTTCGCGAGTGATACCATATTTTTCACCCAAATTTTCTGCCGTGATTGCCATTGGAATTCCAGCATAAGCATCAGTCAGCGCCGCAGTCAGCGAATCTTCAAGCTCGGAGTTTCCCATACGAATACCACCAAAACGCACGCCTCGTAAAACATAGGGAACTTGAGACATTTGCTCAACACCACCGGCCAATATTGCTTGAGACTCACCTGATTGAATCATCTGTGCAGCTGACACCCAAGATTGAAAACCACTGCCACACAATCGATTCACAATAAATGCACCACTGGCAACCGGAGCTCCAACTCGTAGACCAATATGCCTTGCTAAATAAGCAGCATCGGCTCCGCTTTGAACCACGTTGCCAAAAATAGTATGATCAACATTTTCTGCAGACGCACCCGCTTGTTCCAAAGTTGCTTTTGCAGCAATGGTTCCTAAATCTGTTGCTGATATATCTTTTAAACTGCCACCGAAACTTCCAAATGGCGTACGCTGTCCTGAAACAAAAACTATTTTTTCCATGCAGTGCTCCTGAGTTACAAACCTTGACTAGAAATGCAAAGGTCGTAATAAAGAGTATGTCGTTAACAGCACTCTCGCAAGGAGGATTTGATGAAAGTCTTAGTCATCGGTCAAGGTGGTCGTGAGCATGCTTTGACCAGAGCCTTTACTCAATCTTCATCTATCAGCGAGGTCCATTGCATTCCCGGAAATGATGGCATTGCACAAACTGTTTTATGTCATAATCTAAATATAAAAAACCATGAAACAATTGTGCAATTTTGTTTGCGCACTGAAATTGATTTTGTTTTTATCGGCCCTGAAGACCCCCTGGTCGATGGTCTAGCTGATAGCCTGCGCTCGCGTGGAATTTTGGTTGTTGGACCCAGCCAAGAATCAGCACAATTGGAAGGTTCCAAAATTTTTGCTAAAAAGTTTATGCAAAGAGCACAGGTCCCAACCTCGACTTTTAGCGAGGTTGAGTCCTTTGAAGAAACGATGAGCAACGCTTATCAGTTCACTCCACCCTATGTTTTAAAAGCTGATGGTTTAGCCGCCGGCAAAGGTGTTTATATTTGTAAAAACATCGAAGAGCTTGCCAAGGCTGCGAATGATATTTTTGTCGAAAAGATATTTGGCGAAGCCGGAAACAAAGCTTTGCTTGAACAGTTCATGCCGGGCTGGGAATTGAGTTATTTAATTTTAACTAACGGCTCTGCTTACCAAAGTTTACCGATCGCCCAAGATCACAAACGATTGTTAGATCAAGACCAAGGTCCAAATACAGGCGGCATGGGTACCATCGCACCACTGTCGATCGACGCGGACCTGCACCAACAAATTCACGAAAAGATTTTAGCGCCTTCAGTAGCACAGCTGCAAAAAGAGAATTTGTTATATCGTGGAGTTTTATTTGTTGGTTTGATGATCACCGAACAAGGACCTCAGGTGCTTGAATACAATTGCCGTTTTGGTGATCCCGAAACACAAGTGATTTTACCATTGTTGCAAAACGATGTTGGCCAGTTATTTAAAAATTTAGCCGAAGGAAAATTGCTAAACGTTGAATCTAAAAATTTGCACGCCGCCTGTGTTGTGTTGGCAGCCCCAGGCTACCCACAAAAACCAGAAAAAGATTTACCAATATCGGGCGATATCGAAAGCCAAACAGATCTCAGTTATTTTTTGCATGCAGCCACCAAACATTCAACAAACTCATCTGCTGGAAAATGGCTCACCAATGGCGGGCGAGTCATGAATGCCGTGGGTTTGGGTTTAAATGCCAAACAAGCCATTGAAAATGCTTATGCTCAATCATGCAAAGTACAATGGATGGGATTGCAGAAAAGATCAGATATCGGCAAGAGTATTCTTTAAAACGACCAGCGCAAGCTGACCTGTGAGAACTTGTCTTGTGGCGAAACCTTATGGCTCACCACCAAGTCTTGATGGCCTAATGGCTCTGCCACCTCAAGACCCAAAGACTCTTCGCTGACCTTATAAATCATCGAAGCATTGGCAAAACCTGTATACTGAACACGTGCCTCAGATTGAAACGCTTGATAATTGAAATTGATCTTATGTTGAACCGCTGTCGGCTCATCGGAATGAATCACAACTTCTTTTTTCATTGTGTTTTCAACCTTTGTTGTCGTCTGACCAACAGAAGATTCACGGAATGATTTTGAATTCAAAAGCGTACCCGTGCTGCGATCAGCGATTTTTTTCATGACATCACTCATGTTTTCCGTTGGCTGCAAACTGAGTGGAATAATATCAGCTGTTTGAAAATGCTCAGCAGCAGCCTCTTGCTCTTTCACTGAGTGATAAATAGCAATAAGATCCGGCGGCAATGGATCACCACTCTGACCAAAAAAGATTTTAGATGGAGTTGCTAATGAGCCACCTGGCCCAATTGAAGCAGGCACACGAGAAATCTCTTCTATATTAATAACAGTGGATACTCGCTGTGATTCCATATTCCCTGCAAATACAGACGCTGACAACAAAGACAAAACCAAGACAATCATTGCTGATCGTTTGATTTGCAGTCCTGCTCCTGTTTGTATTTGTTGGCCTAACATGAATTGCTCCTTATGTGCGTCTACACATCTAGAGTTCAAGTCTTGTGCCGTCCCAAATCCAATACCGTGGCAGGAAAGATAGATTCACTGGCTAGGGTTTTGACAACAGACCAACCAACCATTGACAGTATACAGTTTCTTTAAATTGTAACGTTTCTTATAATCTCATTTCGACAGTCTCAGATTGACTGTCTCATGTTGAAACGGTTTTAATATCAACAGTATTAAGTGCACTGTTCACAACAAAGAGAGACCTATGAAAATTTTTATTTCATTACTAACCACTTTTATGATTTCAACAACTACACAAGCCACTGATTACAAATGTGAATCAATAAAAGAAGGTCTTTGTATTCGTTATTCTGGCCAGGAAAATGACAGCCGCTTTCAAGAAATTAAAAAAATATGCGAACAAAACAGTGGCCAAATGGAATTGGGATTTTGCCCCAGAGACCAAGTGGTTGGTCGCTGCCTGTTTATGGATGATATAGTCACTTACTATTATTCTTATATATTCAATGACTATGACGCCGAGACCACTTGCAATTATTCGTATGGAAAATACAAAAAAGGTTTTGGAAACTGATTAGACTGTACAGTCATTTTAAAACGGGCAACGAACCTGATGAGCATTTTCTAACATCAATAACTGTGGTTCGATTTGTTGACACTGAGGCTGGGCCTGTGGACAGCGGGTGTGAAAACTGCAACCAGTCGGCGGAGTCAAAGGACTGGGGACTTCGCCTTGAAGCAAAATTTTTTGTGTCTTTTTTTTCTCCATTTGATTTTTTGAAATTTGCGGGATCGAAGAAAACAAAGCTTTGGTGTATGGATGTTTTGGATTTTTCACAAGCTCCAACATCGAAGCTTTCTCTACTATTTGACCCAAATACATAACTGCAATTTGATCTGAAATAAATTGAACAACCTTTAAATCGTGGGCGATGAAAATATACGTCAAGCCAAGCTTTTGTTGTAGATCCATTAATAAATTGACGACCTGAGCTTGAATCGAAACGTCTAACGCCGATACTGGTTCATCACAAATTACCAGTTCGGGTTCGACCGCCAATGCCCGCGCTATACCAATACGCTGTCGTTGCCCACCAGAAAATTCATGGGGATAACGATCTTTCATATCTTGTCGAAGACCCACCAGCTCCATCAATTGTGAAACTCGATCTTGCTGGTCTTTTTTGGAAGAAAATAATTTATGAATTTCTAAAGGCTCTTCGAGCAAATCACCTACGCTCATTCGTGGATTTAAACTTGAGAATGGATCCTGAAAAATCATTTGGATTTTACGTCGCAGTTTTCTCAGTTCTTCACCTTTAATATTTGCAATATCCTGACCTTGAAAAACAATACGACCCGCATCTGCGTCTAACAGTCGCACCAAACAACGACCCAGTGTTGATTTTCCACAACCAGATTCGCCAACAAGACCTAATGTTTGTCCACGCTCTAAGGTAAAGGAAACATCGCGTACAGCTTGTACGCCATTTTTTTTAAGCGCAAATATATTTTGATCAACTGAAAAGGTTTTTGTTAAATTTTCGACAGTTAAAAAATGGCTATTTGTCATATCACTCATCATCGTACACTCTCGGGATAAAAACAGGAAAATCCAGAATTTTCATTTTCAGTTGCCTGCCATTCCGGCTGACGCTGCTGACACTGAGCTTGCGCATAATCACAACGATCACTGAAACGACAGCCTTGTGGCAAATTTTCCAATGATGGCACCATTCCACGAATCGCAGGCAATCGGCGACAACGATCATGAATATCAAAATTTTCCAAACCCAAAACCGATTTCAACAATCCTTTGGTGTAGGGATGTTTTGGCTCAGTAAAAATATTTTTTGCACTGTTGCTTTCGACAACCTTGCCCGCATACATTACCAATACCTGATCTGCCATTTCAGAGACCACTCCCAAATCGTGCGTGATCAATAACAAACTTGTTTTGTACTGTTGCTGCAATTGTTTGATGATATCTAAAATCTGCGCCTGAATGGTCACATCCAAAGCTGTTGTCGGCTCATCAGCTATTAAAATTTCTGGCTGGCAAATTAAGGCCATAGCAATCATGATTCTTTGTTTCATTCCACCCGAAAGCTGATGTGGGTATTCTTTCATTCGTGTTTCTGGCGAAGATATCCCCACCTTTTTCAACATCGAAAGCGTACGTTCAGCAATTTGTTGTTTGCTTAGGTCGGAAAAATGTAATTTCAAAACCTGAGAAATCTGGTGACCGCATGTTAAGACTGGATTCAAAGCACTGGACGGCTCTTGAAATATCATCGAAATTTTTTTTCCGCGAATTTGCTGCAATTCGCGATCAGATAATGCCAACAGGTTTTGCTGATTAAACAAAACTTCTCCACCAATTATTTTTCCAGGCGCAGGGATTAAATTCATCAATGACAATGCCGTTACAGATTTACCACAGCCAGATTCTCCTACCAAAGCCAGGGTCTGCCCCTGTTGCAAACTGAAACTCACATTATCAACAGCCAAAACATTAGCCGTCTGGTTTTTATATTGGGTTTTAAATTGAGTTTTAAGATTTTTTACCTGCAACATACAGAGCAGCTTATGATGTCTTTTATTTGCAAGCAAGATAGAACTACTGCTTGATCATTGTGATATCGCGAACAATATGCCCTGTCTTTGCACTGACCAAAATGTCTCTACGGTCCAACAATGGACCTTGAATTCCAACTTGCATTTGCCAAACAAGCTCTGCTTGATGCGAACCCATTGGATACAACACAGGCTTTTCCGTAGCTGATTCAATTTTCACACCTTGTTTACTTTTGAATTTATTGAGCACAGTTTCTTGTGCTTGATTTAAAGAATAATTGATCTGCGTATCGACCTGATTCAAAGGCATTGTTTCATTGGCAATATAATAAACAGCACCATCGGATTGACAAGTGAATACTTTCATATAGGAGCCCAACACAGAATATCCATCTATTTCTTGATCAAACTGCATGGCTTTGGTGTCTTCGGTAGACGGCAGCAATTCATTGCTCAAAACAATTTGCTGTCCAGTCACACCTGTTTGCTCTGCAACCTCACGCGCAAAGGCCAATGCTTTTTCATTGCTTGATAAATCTTTTTTGATCAAACCACCAGAGATTGCTAGAACTCGACCTTGGTCGTTACGATTGACACGCCATTTGACGTCTTTATCAATTTTTTTCAGCCACTGATCTAAATCTACTACATTGTTTTTTATTTCAGAAGAAACCGATGCTGTTTGTCGCGCTGGCGCTGTGACTTGATTGGTTTTTGATAATTCAGTCTCAGGCTCTGCATTTAGCACATCAACAACAGAGGGCTCTTCGGCTTGTGAAATTGCTTTATTGTTATCACTCTTGCCCGCTAAAAATACAAATGACAGCCCAACAAATACGATCACGCAAATACTGGCCAACAATCTTTTCCATTGATTTATAAATATACCCATCTATTTAGTCTAAAAGAAAACAGCAGAGCTTGTAAAAATATGAAGATAGGTGAACTTTTAATCTTTACCTATGGCTAGTCTGTACGACAAAAGAAAAGACGCCGCTGCGATTTTTAAAACTAATTAGTTTTAACACCTTTTTGCGTAAAAACCTGATCAATGGCAATCAAACCTGCGTTGTCTCCACCCACAACTAGGTAATCAGCACGTAGAGCATCCCAAGCTACAGTAAAATCTGAACTGTGTCCAAGCTTTGCCAAATGCAAAAAAAATGCTTTTTCAAATTTGCGAGTATCAATTCTAGTGTCTTGATAAATTGCCCACAGAATCGAAGCATACGCGCTGCCCATGCCGTGAATCTCACCACCAACTTTGCTGAGACCACTGACAGGATCCGCTGGCATAGATGATTGATCGTAATAAGTTTGCACTGTCCTTGTTAATGCACCAGCTGTTGTGACATCTCGAGAAGCTGCATAACTTGCCAAACCACCTTGAATATTATTTACAATCGTCTCACCTAGCTGACCTTTTTCTGGAAACGTCATGAGGAAATGGAAATCCGCCTGCCCTTCAGAAATGGCATCAATACAACCATTGGACGTTTTGCAAAACGTAGAAAAATACGCAATACTAAAATCCGTAGCACCATCATCCGGATGTGGATCACACTCTTGCGTCGCTTGTGTGATATCTGCCGCAGTTACAACTCTATCACCCAGCCATTTATTATCATCTGATGTTGAACTTGTTTCCATTGTGCATTTTGAAATCTGTACTTCGAATAATTGAATATCACTGTTGCTCAACATATTTTGTACACCAGCTGCACTATACAAATTACCATGCCCCATCTCGTGTAAATAAGCCTCTGCACTGAGGGCCATCTCATGACAAGTTGCATTTTGGCAAGATGGCTTTGAAGCATAGCCCATAAATATAAATTGTTTTGTTATGCCAGTGCTATTGTAACGAAAAGTATAATAAGCATTGTTTTTTAAACTCGAATTTCCAGGTACATCAGCAAAAGCATTAACATAAGTTATTTTTTGCAAACCGGCAAATGCACTACCCACTCGATGAGAAAAATCTTGTATCATATTATTCAACCAAAAATATGCCATCAACTGAGCCGTTGCTTTTTCCCCGGCAGTGGCTCCGCCATCTTGACTGTATGAGCGGCGATACTGGCCGTTATTCAAACTCAAACGAGGCATCGTTCTTATTGTTGTCGTGTCCGTAGATAAAGCTTGAGCATTTGATGTGTAAACATAGAGATAATCAGATTCAAGAAACTGCGGGGATTTCAAATTATCTAATTGCACACCAAATTTTTGCAAACCTGATAAGTCCATACCAAATGTTAAAAATGAAGACAATGCCGCACCATTTTGAGCGACAGGATTTTTCCAAAAAATACAGGCATCATACTGGCTATTCGTAAGACAATTATCATCCATCACACCTGCACTTTTTGCAGAAACATATCTTTCCAGATCGACAGCGCCACCGGAACTGCCTTCATCACCATCAGTTGATGCAGCTGAAACCATTTCAATATTCCGAGCGTAAAAATCTGTTTGCGTACAGTTTTGATAAAGAAATGAAACACCAATAGAAGCGACAGCGAACAATAGAACACCTTTAGCCGTGTGATTTTTCGACTGATTCATTTATTTCCCCTGTCTGTAAATTATATCGGAAATAAATTTGAATTACTAAAAAAGTCCTAAAATCGTCTCAATGTGAGAAGAAGATAATAGGAGCATAATAATGGATACCAGAGACACCAGACTGGACAAAAGCACAAGACATATACTTCTGAATTGTCGTCGTTGCTCATTGACGTATCTGTCTTGATGATAAAAGAGGTCGATATTTTTTTATCGACTGTCATCAGGAGGGATTGATGAAAAAACCAAGTTTTTCGCTCATAATTATTCTAACTGCAATCTGTACTAGCAGTGCTTTTGGCAATACTGTCAATGTGCAAAGCCTGAACAAATCATTGCAAAAACAAAATGCAACATGGATTGCGAAAGACAATTGGCTCAACCAATTGCCTCGCCAAGAATTGATTCGTATGATGGGGGTCAAAGAGGCTCCAAATGCAGATATTCAATTTGCAATTCCTGTCAAACTGCAAAGCTCCCAGGCTCTTCCAACCTCACATGATTGGAGAGATTATAATAATCAAAACTGGGTCAGCCCGATTTTAAATCAAGCCAACTGCGGAAGCTGCGTGGCTTTTGCTGCGATTGGTGTTTTTGAAACTCAAATGAATATTTCATCTTTGATTCCAAGTCTCAATCGCAAAATGTCCACACAGTTTTTATTTAGCTGCGGTGGTGGCGCTTGTGATTACGGATGGCAACCAAATTCTGCAGCCAGTTTTTTAATGAAAACTGGGGCCACTGACGAAGCCTGCATGCCTTATTCTTCTGGTGCCACAGGTAATGATGTTTCATGCAAAAGTGCATGCAGCAATGCAAAAACCAGAACGCAAAAAATTGCTAATTATCAAATGCCAAGTCGTGGTTCGCAAAATATTGCCAGCGTAAAACAGGCGCTTCTTAAGGGCCCTGTGATGACAACACTGACTGTGTATGCCGATTTCATTTCTTACTCTAGCGGAGTTTACAAAAGAACTTCAAGCGACGCTCTGGGCGGACATGCCATTTCAATCGTTGGTTTTGACGATCAGACACGATCATGGATTATTCGCAACAGTTGGGGACAAGACTGGGGAGAAAACGGATTCGCACACATCTCTTATGATGATGACTCAGGAGTTTCACAAAACTCTTGGTTATTCAATGTGCCTGCTATGGGCGGTTATGTGTTTACACAAACACCGCGAGATTATGATTACGTTTCCGGAGACATTCCAGTTGCTGGCACTTCTAACTTGGATAAAACGTCTTCAGTGAAATCAATCATATATTCTGGCAACAATGTTATCTGGGAAGACAGCTGCGCAAAAGCAGATTGCAATTTCACAACAGACAGCAAAAAATTGGCAGATGGACGATACGAAGTTGTAACCACCGCATTGGATACAAGTGGCAATTCCATTGGTCAATCGGATCGAAATTTCTTTTATGTTGTAAACAACGAACCAAGCATGAGTGTTTCATTCAGCGGGGTTGACGTCACTCAACCACTCAAAGGTCGCGTTGTTTTTAATGTGTCAGCAAAATCTTCTTCTGTACCCTTTAGTTCTCTTGAACTGCATATCAAAAATCTGAACACAGGTACTGAAATTATTAAACATTCGCAAATTGTTTTAGACTCTACAACCGTGGGCTGGAGAACTCCTGCCGTAGCCAATGGACCATATGAAATTTATTTTGTAGGTAAAATCACTGCTGGAAAAAACAATTTTACGACCGAGTCCGAACACGTTAAAATCAGTGTCAAAAACTGATTCTATTTTGAAATTTAAGATATTTTTAATTTTAAATTTTCATTTCGAATTGCGTTTGATTCAGAATTATTGTTGGAATGGAATTGGGAATTTATAACTAGATTCCCAATTTCAAAAAATACTGAAGTATAAAAATGAGGCTAATAAATCATTCTGTTTACAAAAAATGCATTAAAAAAATCGGACCGAGTTCCACGAGTCAATCCGCAGTTGCGAAACTCACTGAGATATCAACCTCGATTGGATGTTCGTGGTCAATTAGTGGGTCGCCTTCAAGCTGTGGTAACAATTTATCTAAATTAGCGCCTACCCCCAATAGTACAGAAATTCGATTCAACTGACTACCCATGCTTCGATTCACGAGACTCATTGGATATTTTGAAAAAAGCTTTTCCATATCAGAAAAATTTCGTAAATAAAAAGATATTTCACCGTTAATAACGCCGAATGTTTTATTTGCAGAATCCACAAGTACAATGGGATAGCGTCGTTCTTCATTACTTCCCCTAAGTGAAAACCCCTGGCCATTCGATTTATCTAACATAAAAACAAATGGACCTAATGCTTGCGGCAAAAATGGCAGAAGACTGTTTGGCATATTACTTTGGAGCGCGCTTGATTTTGTATTCTCGATTGAAATTGCAAATAAACTTGTCATCAAAGCCATTTTTTTGCCATTTATAATTCTGATTTCTTGAGGTAATTTATTAATCGCGTTTTCATATTCATTTTTATATTTAGCAATTTCCTCTGGATTGTTAAGCTGCCGAGGAGAAGGAATCTCTCGTTCAACAAATGCAGCAGTTACTCGAGGTATTTGCTTTTGAGATGCAGCAGCATCTTTAGAAGATGACTCGCGAAAATAGGCACCATTGGAGTGATTATTAATATCATCCTTATTAACCTGGTTTGTAGAGTTTTGCATCTGACTATTTGTCAGTCTTGCATCTTTGTGACCAAAAGACATTCTTACTTTAATCGCCAAAGCAATAGCAAAGACAACTCCTAAAACAACAATTTGTCGAAACATTTTAAAATTCATAGCACTATATTTCCCTTAGTATCCATAGAGCATTAGAGTCCAACTAGTTAAAGATCCAACATCAACACCCACATCGTCAATGACTTTCAAAGTCCACACTCCCTGTGCTGCTTCACCAAGAAATGCATTCGAAGATAAGCTGACACCTGCAAAGTTGGCCGTTCCATTGAGTTTAGATTTTGAATTCAGGAGCGTACTCACTGTTCCAGATGGCGATCGTAATTGCACTCTTAAATCTCCGACATGAGGATGAGTTGCATTTAGAACTATTCTTGCATTTTCGATATTAAAATTTGACGATACCGTCATCGAAGACGATACACCTACCGGGTCGGAATCTGGAATTGATAACGCTGTCGATAATGACTCTGAAAATCTCAAAAAATTTGTATCTGGATTTGGCGGAAATATAGTGTGATAACTTAATGCCATGTTTACTGCCGCACTTGCATCAATTCGTCCAAAGCCGTAATGATTACTAAAGTGGAAATTTGCTGCGTTAGTAATCCAGGTTGCATTACTTGGATCAATTTTCACTGCCGTACTTGCAAGTATATAACGGACATCTCTAAAACTAAGACTTGGATTGGCATTTAACATAAGAGCTACAACACCAGACACACTCGGAGTCGCCGCCGAAGTGCCATTCATCATGGATGTATAATCACAATTGGTGTTCTCTGGATGGTAATTGTTATCTCCATCAGGCTTATTAAATAGATTTACATCCAAGTCAGCAACATTACTAGTTTTATTATGCCTACGATGCACATCCATAATTCTCCCAACATAACCATTTTCACATCCTGATTGATCAGTGGACATAATCGCTGGCAGTGACATATTAATATTATTCATTCCATTGAAACTAGAGGTGACATTGTTGATGTAACCATTATTTCCACCAAACCCAGAAATCCAAAGAACAGAGCTCACAGATGAATAATAAGCTCGCACATTAGTTGATTCTAAGGCGCCAACAACTATGGCATAAGGATAGGTAGTGATGGGATCAAGAGAAGCTTCAGAACCACGCCCACATTTCGTACTTGCAGTGAATGCATTCGAATAGTCATTTCCAGCAGACTTGACGTAAATAATTGATTTATTATTTGGTCGCAGTATTCCCAAAGATCCATCATGCATGGTCTTTTCTAGTGAGGTATAATTGGATGCGAAATTCCAATTATAAGTTGTATTATCGCATTTCATGCCTTTGATTCCTCGATTGCCCCAGCTAGAATTGATCACATCAACATCACCCATTGCCTGATTCTCTAGTCCAGAGAGAGTCTGGCTTTTAACACCTAAATAATTGTAGCCGACAAGATATGCATCCGGTGCAACCCCACGACTTCCAACTCCATTTCCCATAGAGCTCGCAATAATTCCTGCGACACTTGTACCGTGGTCCCCAGGATCACTCGCAGTAGATGGCGATGGAGTTGGATCTCCACCATCAAAACAATGTAGAATTTTAGAATTTGGATCGCTACAATTTGATGGTTTAATCGTGGAACGATAATCTCTAGATCTGCCATCAAGGATATTTCCTACAAGATCTGCATGGGCCACATCTAGACCTGAGTCAGAGACAGCTACGATTATGTTGCTTCCAATAAAACCATGAGAATTTGCATCAGCGACATTTAAATCAGAACCAGGTGTTCCGCCGTTACTAGCAAAATTATTTTGCCCGGTATTGTTTAAGTGCCATGCATATTTTTCTAATGGATCTAATCCAGATACATTCGAATTTACTGTGATGGGTCTTTCAACTGAAACACCTGTAGTACTTGATGCAGTTACTGAAATTATATTCGAGCCGTTCGCCAATGGCACGCTGAGCATCCATTTCCCATCGGAACAATCTGCATCCAAAAAACTGCCAACATTAGTCCATAAACTTGCAGTGCTAACTTCACAAGTTCCAATGACTAAAGTTGATTTTCGGTAAGTCGATGTGGCGGTTGGAAATGTAATAGAAAAACCAGCTGCAATGGAATTGACACAAGATCCGTTCGTCTTAGTATATCCATAATTACATCTGACTAAAACACAAGGACTTGTTGTGTCTCCTAGATCGCTGCATGTCGTGTTACCCGTACCATTTTGGTCGATATTGCAATAACTCGTTACTTTTGGTACACAGACCTGATTTTGACATACAGTTAAATAAGCAGTTCCCACATCATTACATTTCCGAGTCCCCTGATTTGCACCTATTGAGCATGCATCGACAGTATTCGGTTCACAAAAATTTCTAATACATTCTGATCCATTAGTAAAGCGTCCGGATTCATTACAAATTTTATGGCCTTTTGTGCCTTGATCCGTACAAGCAACAACCGAGTTTGGAGCGCATTCTAGGCAACTACCGTATGCAGAACCTGATTCATTACAAATCTTCAGTCCACTCCCGCCAAAACCTGCACAAGTTGCTGTTGAAGATGGCGTACAAAAAGTATTTGCAGTACAGACTCCATTTTGAAGATTGTAACCAGAACTGCAGCTACTCA
>JACCDN010382688.1_pt1 | contig 14772 bp, 7 predicted proteins | sample 7441691 | NCBI WGS metagenome assembly JACCDN01 (sample SAMN15323439, study PRJNA562643) | freshwater metagenome | isolation source: river surface water | place: USA:Blue River Watershed | collected 2017-08-16
CATCGACTACGACAACTTCAAAAACCAAGTTGCTCGAACCAGAGGTTACGAGTTCACCGATGCGCTGCATAACGTTTGGGTGGCAATGCTGGCCGTTGAGGACAGCTCTAGGGAAGAATTGAAAAAGACGGGGGATCCTTATGGAAGCATTTGAGAGTTTTGTGGCGCTGGCACTTGAATCTGAGGGCTTGGTGGTCAGCGAGGCGGTCAAGTTCAAAATTGCCCTGCAGACAAAGCGCAAAGACCGAGTCGAGATTCAAGAGCACGGTTACGAAGTGGATTTGGTCGCAGCGAGAGCGGACAAGCTGGTACTCGCCTCTGTGAAGTCATTCTTCGGCAGTCACGGAGTGCTTGCCAAGGAAGTGGCAGGGGAATCTGGAGGTTCGGGCGATAGCGGTTACAAGATGCTAAATCGGCTCGAAGTGAGAATTGGAATCCTTGCCGAGGCCGCAAAGACCTACGGATACTCGGAAGACCAAGTTGAATTCCGACTCTATGTTGGGCACTTCAAAAACGTCCAGCAGGAACTTGAAACCAGACAGTGGTGCTCTTCCCAGATAGTTGGTTCCGGGCCGATTCAAGTCTTTAGCGTCGATGAGATTGTGGGTGTCGTTAAAGCCAAGGCTGAGAGCAAGACCTACCTCAACAATCCAGCCCTTGTTGCTCTCAAGGTTTTGCAAGAAGCCGAGCAATACTCAGCCAAAAAGGCTAAACACCAAGAGCAATTGAACAAAGAATCAAACCCTTAGTCACCTAAAAACTCAGTCGGGACTCCTGTCTGGCACGTAGCTACGTTTCTCCGAAATGTGCGACCCTAAAACGGCTATCAAAAATGTCAGACCCCATTCATAAGTTGTTTAGTGGAGGGTTGTAATGATCTTGAGCATCGAAGGCCAAATAGTAAATGCCTACATCGAACCGCAGTTCGCGGACATAGTTGGTGGTCCAGTTGTCACCGTTGAGTTTGACGCTTGGGAGAACGTCCCCAAGCTTCGCCGGCACCTGCACGGCGACCTCAGAGTCGCGAAGCCATCACGCTACTTCAGTTTCGCTGGCTACACCCAACTCCTAGACCTTCGCTTCCTGTCCGATAACTTCAAGATCAAGGTAGAAGACCTTTTGATTGACACCAATACAAGTCCGGCCCCAGCCGCATTCTCATGGAGCGGTTATGAGGAAGACACTGAGATTGGTGAGGATGAATACGAACCGGGCGAGAGCTACTTTGGCTATTCGCTTCCTGAAGATTTGGAGTCTACGAAATACGACTCCGACATTCACTTTGACTGCTTCTATGCCTATCCACTGTTCACGCTGCCTAAAGAGCTTCGGCAACTCACAGAGAGTAACCAATGACCATTCGACTATTGCTCGGGGACATAGCCACCTTGCAGGTAGATGCCATCGTCAATGCTGCCAACTCACAGCTTGAGCCTGGAGGCGGTGTTGATGGGGCTATTCACGCTGCCGCTGGACCTGGCCTCTACGCAGAGCTAAAGGCTCAGCACGATTACCTAACTCCAGGAGAAGCCATCGTCACCTCCGGATATCGACTACCTGCCAAGCACGTTATCCACACCGTGGCACCCAGGTGGATCGAAGGGTTAAACAACCAAGTTGAGACCCTGTCTGATTGCTACCGCAACTCTCTCTACTTGGCAGACGAACTAGAACTCAAGAGCATTGCGTTCCCAGCCCTTGGCACCGGTGCTTTTGGTATTCCGAGAGAAGTGGCTATGCCTACCGCGCTTCAAGCTATCTCGCTCTACCTGCAGAACTCACACTCCGATATAGAGGTATTGATCTGCTGTTACAGCGAGGAAGACCTTGAGCTATACAAAGATGTAGCAAACGACCTCGATGCCGTTGTGAGTGTAGATGGCGAGATTGTCGTTAATGCTCTTTTGCCTAAGTGCCCAATCTGCTTTCACCAGCTAAAGCGAATCATCTATGGTTTCCCATCAAGGGATACCCTCGAGAATCAAGAGAACATCTACATAGGCGGCTGCATCATTTCCGAATATGACCCAGACCTTGGTTGTAAGAACTGCGACTGGCGAGGCTTCATCGGTGATGTGAATCTGGCTGAAGGTGAGTACGTGGCGATAGTGGTCGACGCCGAAAGCCAGCGGTTTGTAGGGGGCGCTATCTATGACGCGGGTAAACCCCACTCGGCATTAGCTCTGGTTCACCGGTCTCCAGAATTCCAAGGCGGTCTAATTCCGAATTGGCTCAACGAGCAGATCGAGAAGGCTCAGTCTCCAACCTTTTGGCTCGCCAAGCGCGAAGATTTGATGTCCGGAGCGCTCGAGAAGATTCTTATGCGGTACCCGACTTTGGCGGAGGAAGTCCTAGAGTTCGTTGGTTTTCGATGTGTCAACGCGCTTTCGAAAATCGACGAGTGAATAGTGACCTCGAGCCAAATCGAGTGAACCGTGACAACCAACATAAACTTTCCCCGTGGATAATCAAAACATGAGCAAAAAGCCAACGGCCCTTGAGCTATTCGCAGGCGTCGGCGGCTTTCGCCTCGGTCTAGAAAAATCAGGTTGGGTCACCGCTTGGTCCAATCAATGGGAGCCATCCACGAAGTCACAGCATGCCTCGTCTTGCTATGTAGCGAACTTTGGCTCCGATGGGCATTCGAACGAGGACATTGCCAAGGCGATTGACGCCGATTTGGCGGGCGATGAAGTTATCCCGGCCGCGGACTTGCTGGTCGGCGGCTTTCCTTGCCAGGACTACTCCGTGGCTAAGAGCCTCAGCGCGTCGGCAGGGCTGGAAGGCAAAAAAGGCGTTTTATGGTGGGAAATTCACCGCCTAGTAGAGGCAAAAAAGCCAAAACTTGTGTTCCTTGAGAACGTCGACAGATTGCTCAAGTCACCCTCCAAGCAAAGGGGCAGAGACTTCGCGGTGATGCTTAGAACCCTTGGCGATTTGGGGTACCAGGTTGAATGGAGAATCGTAAACGCAGCTGAATACGGATTCAGCCAGCGCAGGATCAGAGTGTTCATTGTGGGAACCAGGCTTGATTTAATATCTGACGCTCAAGAATTTTCCGCGGAAACGATTACCAGCAGCGTGCTGAATACCGCCCTCCCAGTGTCAACTATCTATGGTTTGAAGTCCTTTAATCTGCACGAGGACCCCTCTGAAATTTCTACAACATTCAACGTTGGTGGAAAGTCATCCCCATTTCAGAACACGGGCATTTATCGAAATGGCGAAGGCCTCACAGCCACTGTGAAGTCCTCAGGTGATGTATCGAGCAAGGGAACGCTTGGTGATGTGTTGATTCAAGATTCAGAAGTGCCCGAAGAGTACTGGATTGATGAGGCAAGGTTGCCCGAGTGGGAGTTCCTGAAAGGCGCAAAGAGCTTGGAGCGGACTTCAGCCAGTGGCCACGTCTACCGATACTCCGAGGGAAAAATGGCTTTCCCGGACAGCCTGGACAAGCCAAGCCGAACGATTCTGACTGGAGAAGGCGGTAGCTCCCCGTCAAGATTCAAGCACATCATAAAAACAGCTAGAGGTTATCGAAGACTCACGCCGGTGGAGCTCGAGAGGCTCAATGGCTTTCCAGACAATTGGACCAAATTTGATGCGGAGGGTAAGCAACTTTCCGACGCAAGAAGAGCGTTCTTCATGGGAAATGCCCTAGTAGTGGGTCTAATAGAAAAAGTAGGGGCAGAGCTAAGCCGCAGATTCTTTAGCTAATCTGCGTCTGCCAGCCAATAAGCTGGGCCTAAGCATCCGTGGGGGGTGGCTTTGGAAACTTACGATAAAACTTCACCAGAATCGATTCTGGAATTCGCCAGCCGATTGACCGGTAAATCAATTGCTGAGATGACTGAGCTGCCGGCTGATGTCATGAACAAGAAGAATAAGGGCGATCTGGGGTCCCTCCTTGAGCTCTACTACTTTAAGCATCGACCACCAACAAACAGCGGCCCAGATTTCGAACAGGCCGGAGTTGAACTAAAGGCGACTGGTTTAGTCAGAGACAAGAATCGCAACTTAAGAGCCAAAGAGCGTTTGGTTCTGACGATGATCAACTACGAGAGCATCATCAATGAGAACTGGGACACTTCTTCTCTCAAGAAGAAGTGTCAGTTGATGCTTCTGATGTTTTACCTCTATGACAAGCAAGTTGAAGTCATCGATCGAAAGTTTGTTGTTGACCCAATTCTCTACAGGATGTTCGAGTGGGATATGGAGACCATCCGCAGGGACTGGGAGGCCATCAAGATCAAGGTGGCGCAAGGGAAAGCCCATGAGCTTTCGGAGGGTGACACTGTATTTCTCAGGGCAGCCCGCAAGGGTGCCGGTGGCCCCGACGAACCCTTAAGAAAGCAGCCTAATTCTCCAATTGGAGCTAAAGCCCGAGCTTTTGCCTTCAAGTCAACCTACATCGACTCGATTCTTGCGGGTCAGAACAAGTCCTCTGATGTTCTTGAAATAACTGCGGCAATTTCCTTCGAAGACGCTGTAAAAAACAAGTTCTCGAAATATGTTGGACAACCTATTAGCGACATCGCCTCGAAGTTTGGACTGTCAAAAACGAGTAGTTCGCAAAAGGGCTTTCACCGCCAGTTGGCTTTGAAGATGTTAGCCGACGGAGGCAGCTCAGTTCCAGAACTTGAGCGTGCCGGAATAGAGCTAAAAACGATTCGCCTTGGAGTGAATGGCAAAGCAAGGGAGTCAATGTCATTCCCCGGTTTCAAGTTCCTGGAAATAGTTAATGAAGAGTGGGAGGACTCGAGCTTTCTTGAGAAGCTCGAAAGAAAGTTTCTCTTCGTGGTCTTCCGCACCACGTCGGAGGGCCAAGAGATTTTCGAGCGCGCGCTTCTTTGGAACATGCCTCACATCGACCTTTTGGAAGCGCAGCGAGTTTGGGAGGAAACTAAGCGCCGGGTAGCAATTGACGCAACTGATTTGCCGAAAACTTCGGAGAGTCGAGTCGCCCACGTCAGACCCAAGGGTAAAGACGGCAATGACAAAATCCCAACACCCCAAGGCGGCATGCATCTCAAGCAGGCCTTTTGGCTGAACAGCTCTTACATCAACTCAGTACTGAACAACAATCGAACCTAATTTGCGGCAATTGCGACTCCCGCTAGGAGCTTCATTGGGTTGCGGTAAAAGTCAAAGCCAGATACAACCGATAGCTCCAAGTCCCTGGACTGCATCTCATCAATCACTTCGTCCAGGTCAGAGGTTGGGAAACTCAGTGCCGCACTCGACAACGGATGGGAGACTAGGTAAGCCCTTCTCGCATTTTCACTGATCACTAACTTGTGCTTTCCTGTCTCAACTACCTTGACCCCACTGACCTGAGCCGCTGCTTCCAGCAGTCGTCTTTCTTCGCTTTCCCAACGATTAGGCAATTTGTTACCCAGGATCAGGTCCACATAGTCCAAGGCCAATCGCCAATCAAGTAAGGAGTGAATTCGTCTGTTGGAGTAACTTCTTAGGCAATCAGGGCAGGAAGAAGCACACCTACTGTGTTCGTTCGCCTCCCAATAAGGCTTGAGATCGGTCTCGAATGCCTTGAAAACCTCAGCCAATCGCTTGGGTTCCGCAATTTCAACGGCATAGCCTGCGCCATTTTCCAAGGCATCGGAGAAGAACGCCCCTGCGGTCAAAAGACCGTTGCGCCTCTTGGAGTGCGTTCCTGACACAAGCTCGTCTTCGCTCAAGTCGAGAGCTGCGTCAGCAGCCTTTTTGAAAGCAACTGAGAAAGAAACAACAGCGGCTTGACCAGCTCGGTTTCGCGCATCTATGACTCCTCCAGGAATGTCCAATTCGGAGGGTGTTAGAACCAAAACGTCCGAGGTCTTTTCAGCACCTATCGCGAACCCAGTTCGTGTTGGCACGCCTTCAGGAACTGGATCAGAGAGAGTTTCCCAATAGGACCACTTCTTCATCACCGAAAAGCCAAGTCCGAAGTTATCGTTTAGCTCCAAAATCGAACCCTGGTCGAAAACCTCGACTTCGAGGCGTCCATAATCAACTCTCTGGTGAGTGGGGGCCTTCACCTCAATGAATTGAGTATCGCCCGAGTAAGGAGTCGGGCCGGCAGAAGAATCATCAAACTCCTTGGTTTTGCCAATCGCGACAAATCCATTGGGCTGGTAGAACCTTGTAACCGCGAGGTTCGGCGAGTCACAGACTGGACATTGGGCTAGCCCTGTCTCATAGTGATGGGCGCCACAGTCCGGATTCTTGCACTGTCTCACCTCTTTCTCTGGGCCCATTCCGTCTACGGACTTAATGAGATGGCCGAGGTCTATCCAGTTTCCAAATCCATTGGCTGTGTAAACCATGCCATCTCTAACCAGTTCGGCCCCCGGAGCAAAAGCCGACACTGCCATATCAATCGGCCTGTCACTCAATTGAGTACGTCCGATTTCCCTTTCATCAGATCTCGGCGCGCGGGACCATAAAGTTCTTACGCGAGAAGGGAACCCGAACATTGGCAACACGCCTGCCCAGGCGAGGATTTCGGACAACTCCTCATTCTCATCTGCGTCAGCAATCGCTGCGTCAATTTCCGATTCAATTCGAGTTCTGAAGTTTGTCACCAAATCTGTTTTATCAATATCCGTCAACTCGGTCTTTGCTGAAAGGGCCATAACGATCGAGGTCAATTCGTCTTGGCCTGGAAGACAACCCAGGACAAATGACTTCACCGTTGCCCAGTCGCCAACATAGCCGAATCGACCATGTGAACTCTTGTCGTCACCAATATCGTCAGTCTGCTTTCTGGCAGCCTGAAAGGCACGTCTCAGGACTTCCGCGTTGACCACCCTCGAAACAATCTTCTTTCGACTGAGGTCCAGGAATGGAGGAGTGGGGAGGTCGCCTGTGATGCGGTCCGGTCTTCTGAAGTAGTAGTCGTCGTGGCTCGAATCTCTGGCTACTGTAAGTGCGTAACTGTACGGCTGCCCCTTACGACCAGCTCTACCAACGCGTTGTTGGTAATTGAATCGTTGAGGCGGCATGTTGCCCAAAACGACAGACATCAGAGAACCAATGTCAACGCCGACCTCCATAGTGGTGGTGACGCTGAGTAAATCGAGAGCGTCCGCAAGTGCGCTTTCCTCCGGGGCGGGCAAAGTAATCCCCTTGAAGCGCCTTTGACGCGACCTTTGCTCCGACAACGGCTTGGTCTGTCCTGTTAGTTCGGCTGTGTTGAGCCTGGTGGCAGGGTAGGTTCTAGCCAGCCAGGCGTAGAAATCAGAGTCAACCTGATTGTTTACTTCAGAAATTAGTGTTGTTTTTAGGCAGCGCCAGTTACTACATACACCCGCGCTCTCATGAAGGTGAACGGCGCCACATGATGAGCACTTCCAGATTTTTTCTCCACCGGTCTCGACCGCGATTGCGAAATCGTTCATGTCCGCCTGCAGAATCCAGTCATTGGCGAGCTTTGTGTCAGCGAAGAGACCGATGAACACTTCTTCAAGCTTTTCGCGATTTAGTGAGTTCCTTGACGCCACAGAATCGAGGTACTGGGCAATCATTTTCGGTGTCTTGCCTGTACCCCTGTATCCCTTACCGCCTTTGCGCAAACCTCTAACTCCAAGCATACGTATAGCGGTGGAAACGGCCTGCTGAAGAACTACAGGGTCGACTTCGGTCCTTGGAAGTAACTCGGCTTGAGGAATCACATATGCGAGACCCATTGACTCCAAGTCTCTTCCAACCCCGAAAAAGAGGGACTTAGAAACTTGAATCCTGATATGTTCCCGGTATGCCTTGGAAGTTTCGTTGGAGAAACTCCCCTTAACCCAATCCGACCCCTCCGGCGGTGCGAAGAATGTGTACCAAGGCCTAGAGATTTCATCGGAATCTTCAATGGTCTTCCTAAGAGCTCCGGGACCTGCCGGGTTGATTCCCAGAGACACACACTTATCCACATAGGCGTCGACCACATTCGCAAACGATTTGCCCCCCTGGGTAAATCTTGCCGTGAAGCTCGCAAGCACAGCGGATTCCTCTTCGCTGAGATCCTGTCCAAGATGGTTTCTAAAAATCACCAAGGCTAGTCCGCTGCTGTCTGAGCGCACTCCCTCGAAAATCTGTCTTTCGGTATTGGTCAAGCCAACGGGGCTATTGGTGACAACTGCCTGCACGACAACGTCCTGCCGAGGAGCTGGTTCGCTCAAGACCTCCTGAAGCACCTGTCTAACTGTGTCTGCGTGATGTTCGAGAGCAATCGCAGCGGCAGTCTTTGCTGCCTCATCCCTGCTGTCCCTAAAGACGATGGTCTTGGAGCTTTGCTTTGGCAAGCCTTCGACCGAACCAAGCTCTCTCATTAGTTGACCCACATACTTCTGCATGGCAACTCCAGCCGGCGCATTGTGGGAAGCAATTGGAGAACTAGTTTGACCCTTCCAATAATCATCAAGCTTTTGCTGACCACGTTCACCCTGGCACGATGGGCACATATCTGGGATAGCAGGGTGAGTCAGATTGTCATTATCTGCTTTCCATATGAGCCCCGTTGGATTGACGGAGGTGGCTCGAATGAAGCCAAAACCTGGGTCGAGTGCCGCCTGAACGAATCGGAACTTTTCGCTTACCGGCCTTGCGCCGTCGCCCGAGTTATGTGAGTGGGATTTCGGCTCGGTCCTGGCTATGCCTTCGCTTCCAGGTCGGTACCACACATACTCTTCATTGGTTAGCGCGTCAACTCTTCGACCGCCTGTGTCAGAGTCTAGAGGTACTGGAGCTAGAGCAATGTTTGGTGAATTCTTCTCGTGACCAACCACGTACCCGCCGAGGCTGGCGTCGCCACAGAAATAACAGTAAAGCAGTTCGAGAACTCGGGACGAGCAAGCGTCACAGCTCGCGACCGGAGTTTCAAAGAGTTTTCCAAACGCTCGCTTTTCATCGGTCTTGCCTGAACATCCCGGGTTGGTGCAGGCCCAGAAGCCTCTTGCCTTGCGGGTCAAAATGTGAGCGCGGAAAGCTATACCCTCATGGTCTTCACCCAGTTGCGAAAGCAAAGATTCCATGTTTGGATTCGCGGATTCCGAGTTGCCGAAGAGCGCGAGGCTCAATTCTGAGGTCGATTTCGCGCGGTGTCGGCCTTCATCATTGCTGTAGCAAGCATCGGCAAGATAAACAGAGAGCTCCTCGATGCTGTAGCCACCAGCTGTGAACTTCGCCACATCGAAGGCCTCATCGACGCGAATTTCCCGGGCTGTACCTGCCGTGACAAAGAATCGCTCTTTCGGGCTTGAGAAAAACTCTTCTAGGAATTTGAGGGCTTCGTTGCCTTGGGGAAGGGACGCGCTTGTCGCAATAATTCGAAGGTTTGGAGAATCCCCGGTGAGGCCAAGTCGTTGTAGCAGATTTCGAATAACTAGCGCGACTTCGGAGCCCTGAGTGCCCCTATACATGTGCAACTCATCGACAACGATGGTGAAGACGTTGTCCTCGGAATCGGCCAGCCACTGTTTGGTTGCGTCGAAGATTTGATTTTCTCTCTCGCGCATCATCATTACATTGAGCATGACTGTGTTTGTGATCAGGATGTCTGGAGCAGATTGAATCATGTCCCAGCGCAGCAGCATCTCGCCTGTCTCGTGAGTACCGCTCTGATTCAAAAGATCAGCATGAACATCGCCTTGTTTGACCAGCTGAGTTAACTTCTCCTGGCTCCTGTACTGCTCTCTTAGGAATCTGGCTGTCTTCGCAGACTGCTCTGCATTTGGAGCTTTACCCATACCTGGAGTTGAACCGGTGTATCTTCCGAACCAAATTGGACGGTCCGGGAAAGTTGAATTCAAAGCTGACACCGTCTTGCGAAGTCTTGTTAATTGGTCCTCAACCAATGCATTAGTTGGGTAAAGGACGAGAGCCCTGACGGCGGCTTTTCGTTTTTCATTCTTTCTCAGTGGAGTCCACTTGGGTTTCTGGTCATCCCACCATCGCTCGACATCGGCCGCCGGCTTTTCCCAACCTGCTTGCTCTATTGCCAATCTAGTCAGGAGAGGGAGGAGGAAGGCTTCGGTCTTACCTGAACCGGTGCCAGAAGTCACAACTGGGTGAGTCGGCTGAGGGTCCTCGGAAAAGTGCACCCTGAGCGAGTCAGCATGGTGATTTCTAAGCTTTGGGTTCTCTAGCCCAGCGTTCCAGTCCATTAGTCCGAGCATCGCTCGCAGTGAATGCTCGCTCGAAAGACTAATCTCTTTGACCAAACTCGCAAAGTCGACCGTTTCGTCATACTTCATGATTGGCTCAAGGAAAACCTCATTCATGAGGTAGCCGTCCTTGAGAAGAAGCTCGCGTCTTTCGGCGGTCAGTTCTTTGTCCTCGAGTTGGTAGGCAGTCTCGTAGTAACGAACATATGCTTCACGAAGTTTTTCCGCGAGCGTCACTGGATTTGGAAGTTTCATCGCATTCCCCCTAGGCAGTCGTAAATGACGCTTGCCATACTTTCGTCAATGTTCTCATACTTCATCATTAGGACTTTCTCCCCAGAGACAGTCCGTCTCACACCTTTGGGGGGATTACCAGACGAACTAACCGCGAATCTTCCAACTAGCCCCGGAATCTCCATGCCAATTGGAACATAGAGCTTCAGTTCTTCGGGGCTGTAGGCAACTAGGGGCTGGCCGCTGATAAAGCAATCTACGTACTTCGCCATGATGGCGTCCAGCCTGTAGCCCTTGTTCCTCTCGATACCTTCCTCAGGCACATAGAAGGTCGACGTCAAAAATGATCCGACAATTCTGTAGCTTCCAGCTCCGCCAATTCGTCCTTGACGGGCATCCTCCCAGCGGGCGTTCAATGAGTTGAATTTTTCATATCTCGCACCATCGGGAAGTTGCTCAAGCTGTCTCCCCTTCAACACTTCTGACATGGGCCCAAGCTTGTTTATTAGTGAAGAACTTGGATTGGCGACGTATGAAATGTCTAATTCAGCCGCCAAACCTGCAGGATCTTTCAATCCATTGAGGATGACGTGCACGCCATGTGAGTCCACAGTCTCAGAAACACTCTCCGCACCAATCAGCGTTCGAAGCTGAGCCACCAGTTTTCGACTGATGTTGCCAGTCAGACGGTAGCCACCCGAGGGAATGGTCACCAGCGCAGCTGGATTTAGACTCCAGCTGGCGTCTTCAGAGAAGTGGTTTTCTATTTCAATTGACCCCGAAACCTCAAGCCACCGCACAAACTTACGAGTCTGGATTGCGTCTAGGCCGATTGACGCAGCAGCTTCCTTTAATTCACTATACGTACCCTGCTGAAGGAATCTCAGGCTTGCATCCAATGCGCGAATCTGAGAACTTGAAACCTTGGATAGCTCTTCAGACTGCTCGATTTCTAAAGGGGTAGCCCTAACCGGTAGAACCGTAACGGGAGCCGAAGGATTCTCCTTCTTCAATGCCAGACGTGCGTCACACAGCTCTCTTCTTTGGGCCCCACATCTAGAGCAGGTTCCATTCACGTAGCGACGCCCGCCCGTGCAGGTTTCCAGATCCCAGCGGTGCTGTCCAGAGAAGGTGCAGTTAGATGGGTCTGTAACATCCAAGTTCACAGTGCTGATTGTTCGGTCTGCTGGCTTCTCAGCTTGCGCCCATTGAGGGACAAAAGGAATCTCACTCACAAATGTTTTATGTTCGACTCTTGATTCAAACGAGGGGAAACCTGCCCAAACGAATTCTGAATCAGTCCAAGCAGGAACCAATGCCGAATCCGGAACGTAACCAAGAACCCCTCCTGGATGCAGTTCCCAGGTTCTAGGGGAAGTCTCAGATCGAACCGCAAATCTTCTACTCGCGAGAGACGCCTTTGCTCCAGCGGCTGCGATCACGGCTTTGTATGCGCCATCCACCAGGGGATTTCCCCGGAGGTCAATAAGCACCCTTCCGAATCCAACATTTTCCAGAATTGCGTCACCTGATTCTTCCTCGCCATCCTTGAAAACTTTCAAGGTGATCACAGAGCCGGGAACAGTTGCGTCGATAGTGGGCAACCAGTGGCGACTCCACACCCTAACGCCTGGTTCCTCCATTAGCTTTAGCCCTCCGACAAAGCCAAGCGATGCGTTTGGATTTGTTGAGAGAGATGCGAGCTCTTGGTTTTGACTAAATGGGTAGATAAACCTCACATCTTGAAAGACTCGCCAGCCAGTTAGTCCATGGATAGATTCGGCCAATTCCGTCAGACCTTCATCGGCATGATTGGCTAGGACGCCCTCTACTTTGTTTGCTATTCCAAGGGCCTGGGAGGCGAATATAAGAAGGGGCTCTCCCAGATTTGGCTTGCCCGACTCGATGAAGCACTGCAGCTCGGGGTTGAAACGCAAGACATAAATCGCCTTCGCTGTTTTTCTGGCCGAGCCAATCTTTTCTGAGCGGAATTCAAATTCAGAGAAAAGCAGCTCCACGCCTGAAATTGAAGATGCGGCCGTGATGGAGAAGAAGCCCGTGCTGCCAATTCGGGACGCAAGCGCTCCGTTGAAAGCCGGGTTCGTTGATTCAAGCGTATCTACATCTTCCGTCAGGCTATTGCCTGTCTGGTGGGCGAGGCCAATTCTTATTGTTGCTTTTCCAAACCAGTCGACATCCCGTTCCGCGAAGACCTTTACCTGGGCCAGCCTAGATCCACCCAGATTGGTATCGGGCAATGTGCCATCCCAGTGCTCAAGCTGCTGGCCAATAACCTCGAGGATGCGAGCCTTTTCCGCCTTACCTCTTGCCCATAGGTTTTCGAGATTCACCGAGATAGAGTGCCCGCCACGATTGAGCCACCAGTCAAAAAGTTGCTCTAGTTCAGATGCGCTTGGTGCACTGTCAGGTCGAAGGTCTGCGTCGTAGAAGAACTCAGTCAGTTTGCGACGATCGTGTGCTCGCAAAATTGACTGAGAAACGGGGATACTCACATATCTCTGTGTTGGAGCGGTGGCTGTGGGAATGCCGCGCCTGAACTTTGTGTCCACCAGAAATCGGTTGAGATATTCCCACATTTTTTCTATTGAGTGCGCGTAGGCTGCGGAAATCTTTGCTTCGTAGCCTTCCCGCAACCCGAGAGTTTTTCTTAGGTTTCTATAGAAACCAAGAGAATCCGATGTATCTCCACCAATTTCTGTTGCCGCCAACACTGTCACCGCGAGAAATGGCAATTGGGGCGGTGCCGGCACCGACGCTGCGGAAACACCTTTGTTTGCGGTGTACCACGACCTTGCCGCATTGTCTGTTTTCGCGAAGACTAGTGAGTTAACTTGTCCAAGTTGGATCGTGTCTAAAACGACATTAACTAAGTCTTTCTTGATTTCTGCGAGGTCATCGACGCCCAACAGCTCTGAACCAAGCTTTAGAAGGTCCTCATCATCCATGCTCAAGTAGACGGGGCGGGGATTGGATGTTTCCGGATAGTAGAAAGCCCAAAGTGTTGATGCCCATTCCTCGAGTGTTGCCATGCTCTCGGCCCCCTGACCGTACTCTCAATTGATGCCCCACAAAAATCTTATTCCCGGTGTCCGACACTAATTGATTGATGGGCCGGTGGAAAGAGGAGGTAATTGAAGGCTGAACGACACTTGCCATCGAATCTGGGCGGTAAGGAAGACTCGGCCAACTGAACATCCCGTCACCTCCTAATGTCAAAATGTCAGACCCCAGATCTAATCTGAATCTCCTAAGGGGGCTTAGTTAGTTGGGAGTGAAATGACAGCATTTAGAAGTATTTTTCCTAGACAATTCTTTGTCGCCAGGCATCGAGAAACTAGCGACCCAGTCGCTAGGTATCAAGCCGCGAAGAAGGTCCAGCAGGCAAAGACCTATGGGAGGTCTGATGTCCAGCCACGATGAAATGCCCGATGAGGAACTTTGGGAACGAAGCCAATCGGATGAACTGGAAGATCGTGCTGACGCACTGCTTGAGCTAGCTCACCGCGCTCGCAACCGGGAAGACTTCCAGGTGGCAAAAAGCCTTTATGGCTCAGCGCTGGATTTGTTTGTGGAGCTAGAGCGAGACGTTGATGCTGGTGTTGCGACCTACAGCCTTGGTTATTGCCAATACCGTTTATCCGAGTACGAAGAGGCAATCGAGTCTCTTCAAGCATCTCTTGCCAAGGGCCAGCAGATCAATGACTCAAAGGCCATCGCATTCTCGGCAGGACCATTGGGGGACTCCTACTCCGCCATTGGAAAAACCGCAAAAGCAATACATGCCTATGACCTGGCGGTAGACACCTTTGTTGAGATTGATGAATACACCCAGGCCGGTATAAACGGCTTGAGCCTGGGCGAACTTCACGGCTTAGAAGGTCGACAAACTAGAGCCCTCGAATGTTTCATCAGAGCCTTCAATGTTTTCCAAGAAGGCGGTGACGGATATGGCGCAGCACGAGCAAAAGACCGGATGGCATCCGCACTCATAGAACTTGGAGATTTTGACCAAGCGCTAATGCACATCAAGGATGCCTTAGAAATCTTTACATTCATGGATAAAGAAGAGCGAATTGCTCACATGAACTATCGCCTGGGTTGGACACTCAACCTGGCGGGTAAGTATCTCCAGGCCGAAGCTCCGCTTCGGTTAGCTATCCGGTTGTTCAGGGAGAATCAAGACTGGTCTAGAGCGGGTATGGCTGAGGTTCAGCTTGCTTATTCGTTGATGTTTAGAGATCTTGAGGCTGACCACACCGAAGCACAGGGCCTACTAAATCGAGCGGCAGCCTATTTCGAGGCAGCTGGTGAGCAGCTAAATGTCTTGATGGCAAACTCCGTCACTGCCGAGCGACTAATGAAC
>JACCDN010404781.1_pt1 | contig 14771 bp, 16 predicted proteins | sample 7441691 | NCBI WGS metagenome assembly JACCDN01 (sample SAMN15323439, study PRJNA562643) | freshwater metagenome | isolation source: river surface water | place: USA:Blue River Watershed | collected 2017-08-16
AGCGCAGCTTGGTTTGGGTTATGTAAAACTAAATGCAGGTGATCACGCATCGCTTTTGCGCCCCAGCACTGCCGCGCCGCAAATTACGGCTGAAATGCAAACACAAGTTGTCACCTTCTTGTTGAATGCAGGTGGTGTGGCGGTGGGTGGTGGCGCGCCACAAAATATAGAAGCACCCTAATCAGGTGTCTGGTTAATGAGCCCGTCACATTTCGTGACGGGCTTTTTTTTGAGCAGATTAAAATTAAGAGATGAATTTTTTTGGGAATTTATGCAGTCAGCGCAAACTGGCTTGTGTATCATGGCTTGCAAGCATCTTACTGTTTATAGATCGCACCAGATTCTGAATTGAGACTTTGCTATGACACCGCGCAATTATTTATACCTGTTACGTAAATACGAAGATTACCAGCCGCAAATTGATCGCCTTCTAGATTCTATTGTGACCGCACTTATGCCACGCAAATTGGAATCTGATGAAGAGCAGTTGCATAAAACCGTTGAACGCTTGCACAAATCTTATCCATTTGTAGAGTTGCTATATTGTCTTGACGAGCACGGCATGCAAACCACCGTTTCCGCTGCTGCTCCCGACATTGATGACTCTAAGCGCAGTGAACCTGGGATGTGTTCAGACCGTAGCAACCGCGCTTACTACACCAAAGCAGTAAAAAACGAAAAAGTTTCTACAGTTACCTCTCCCTATTTATCCAACGCGACGCATCAGCTCGCTATCTCTGCGGTGCAGCGCTACACCACAGCAGAAGAAAAAATTGGCTTTCTTGTCATTAATTTCAATTTAGAAAAATTGATTATCTTTTTAAATGGCGACGAATTACGTCGACGTGTTCATCCGCTCTTCCAAGCGGTTTATGCCATTATTGGTGTTATGTTGGTTCTTATCGCAGGCTTGCTGCTCTATTACGGCGGCAAAGATATGTACGGTGTGGTGCATAATCATATTGATGAGCCAATCAAAATATTCGGTGCAGTTATTTTAGTCACCTTGGGTTTAGCCATTTTTGATTTGGGTAAAACAATACTGGAAGAGGAAGTGTTTTTACACAAAGATATTCACCACGAAGGTTCAATGCGCAGAACGATCAGCCGCTTTATGTCGGCTATCGTTATTGCGGTTTCCATTGAATCTTTATTACTGATGTTTAAATCCTTGCTTGGTGGAGAGGATCATTTAAATTCCGCGGTATTCATGTTATTTGCTGCGGTTGCTATGTTGGTTGGTTTGGGTGTTTATTTAAAACTCACCGACGAGAAATAAGTAAATTTTTAATATCGCAAATAAAGGCTTGATGAATTATCAGGCCTTTTTAATTTTTGAATCCCCAAAAAATTGAATGGAAGACTCCTGTGAGTACAAAACAAAAAAGCGCATTTGTCTGTAATGACTGCGGTGCTGATTCAAAAAAATGGCAAGGTCAATGCGCTGATTGTGGTGCATGGAATTCGATTGTTGAAGTTCGCCTTGGGCCAACGCCGACTAATCGCTCGGCAAAATTTGAAGGCTATGCGGGTGGGGCATCCGGCAATAAAGTTCAAACCCTCGCCGAAATTTCGCTGGGTGATGTGCCACGTTTCTCCAGCGGCACTAGTGAGTTCGATCGTGTGCTCGGCGGCGGTTTTGTACCGGGATCGGTGGTGTTAATTGGCGGTAACCCCGGTGCAGGTAAAAGTACCTTGTTATTGCAAACCCTATGCTTTTTAGCGCGCAATATGAATGCACTTTATGTGACGGGTGAAGAGTCTTTACAGCAAGTGGCTATGCGTGCGCAGCGGTTAGGTTTGCCGACGGATAAGTTGCAAATGCTGAGCGAAACTAATGTGGAAACTATTTGTGCAACGGCGCAGCAGATCGCACCTAAGGTGATGGTGGTGGATTCTATTCAAGTAGTACATATGGAAGATATTTCTTCTGCACCCGGGTCTGTTTCGCAAGTAAGAGAGAGCGCTGCTTATTTAACGCGCTTCGCAAAACAAACCGGCACCGTGGTTATTTTAGTGGGGCATGTGACCAAAGACGGTTCGCTTGCAGGGCCAAAAGTATTAGAGCACATGATTGATTGCTCAATTTTATTAGAGGGCGATAACGATTCACGTTTTCGTACCTTGCGCGGTAATAAAAATCGTTTTGGTGCAGTGAATGAGTTGGGGGTGTTCGCCATGACCGAGCAAGGCATGCGTGAAGTGAATAACCCCTCCGCGATTTTTTTGCAGCGCGCCGAAGACCCTGCACCGGGTTCAGTGGTAATGGTGATGTGGGAAGGTACTCGCCCTCTGCTGATTGAAATTCAAGCCTTGGTGGATGACAGTCATCTCGGTAATCCGCGTCGCGTAGCGGTAGGTATGGATCAAAATCGATTGTCGATGTTACTCGCGGTTTTGCATCGCCACGGTGGCATTATGGTGGGTGACCAAGATGTGTTTGTGAATGTTGTCGGCGGTGTGCGTGTCATGGAAACCAGTGCGGATCTCGCGGTGTTATTGGCGATAGTCTCCAGCTTCCGCGATAAAATTTTGCCGCAAGATTTAATGGTATTTGGCGAAGTAGGTTTGTCGGGCGAAATTCGCCCTGTGCCGAGTGGGCAAGAGCGTTTACGTGAAGCGGCGAAGCACGGCTTCAAAAAAGCCGTTGTGCCCATTGGCAATGCGCCGCGTGAAAAGAATTTAGGCATAGAAGTTATTGCGGTAAAAAATCTGCAAGAAGCGCTGGAAGCTTTGTGAATTAATTGGAATTGTTCAAATTACTCAATAATGTTTTGAGTAGTTCCGCATCTTGCGCACTCGCGGGCTCATATTGAATACCTAGCATATGCTCTTGTTGGTGGACTAAGGTTCCTCTGAGGTACAAATAGGGCAGCATGCCTTCGGGCATTTGCATCTCGGGTATTTCCAAGCGCAGATCAATGGCGTCGCCTGCGCACAAGTGATAATCATCCAACAATGCAATACGGGCACCGTGGTAAGAAATATCAAGTACGTGAGCGGCCCATTCTTTTTCAGCATTGCCTAATTCGGCGAAGGCTCTCAATGGGTAACGCGGGTATATTCGGCGGTCATCGTCATTCATGGTGTTAAGCTACCTCAATCAAATAAACGAATTAATCAGCAAGCAGTTCAGATAGTTCACGTTCAGCGGCACTGGTATCGCCAATATTCAATTCAATTAAACGGCGCAAATGACTAATGCTGTCGATATCTATAGTCACGCATGCAAGGTGCAGTTGCTCCAAGGTTTGATGAACAACCTGCGCCGACATGGCAATACTGGTTTGATCCGATAAAATAATTTTTACCAAAATCGGTGTGATAGGCTGTAGTTGATAGGGGCCCATTTTTGCGAGTAGCAGGCCTTTTAACGAAATATCCAACAATTGCGCTTGCCAGTTTTTGTCGCCCTGAGCAATTTCTACACGGGCATCAAAATCAATACGGCTAAAGCGACGGCGTTCTTGAGTCATAGGGTATCTTCATTGAGTTCTGGAATTTACTGTATGCCTTTGAGTGTAGCTCAGATGATTTAATCCGCCATTTGCGTTGTGTGGCGACCCAAACTTATAATCGCGCCTTTCTTATGTAACGGGTTTCATAAAATGACAGATTTTCGAATTGGAATAGACCTTGGTGGTACTAAAACTGAGGTGATTTTGTTGAATGGCGATAGCCAAGAGTTATTTCGCACCCGTATTCCCACGGTACGCGATGACTATGCGGCAACTTTGCGTGATATCGCGAGTTTGGTTGCCCAAGCTGAAGCTGCTGCTGGCCAGGCCAATTTGCCCGTGGGTATAGGTATTCCCGGTACCGTATCGCGCAAAACGGGGTTTGTGAAAAATGCCAACTCTACTTGGCTGAACGGCAAGCCTTTCCAAAAAGATCTGTCGGCTCATTTGAATCGCGATGTAAAAATCACGAACGACGCCAATTGCCTCGCTGTGTCTGAAGCCACCGATGGCGCAGGCCGCGGCTATGATTTGGTATTTGCTGGAATTTTAGGCACTGGCTGTGGTGCGGGCGTTGCCTTTAAAGGCCAACCGATTGTTGGCCCCAATGGCGTAGCGGGGGAGTGGGGTCACAATTCACTACCTTGGACGCGCGAAGCAGAATTAGAGGAGCGCCCCTGTTATTGCGGCAAGTCTGGTTGTCAGGAAACTTTTTTGTCTGGAACGGGTTTGTGCAAATCATACGAGCTGGACTCTGGCTTAAAACTTCAAGGACACGAAATTGTTGAGCGTGCAGCTAAAGGCGAAATTCGTGCACGCCAAGTATTGGATGCTTATTTCGATCAGTTGGCACGCGGCTTAGCAGCAGTAATAAACATTATGGACCCCGACATTATCGTTCTGGGTGGTGGTGCTTCTAACATCGCGGAGATTTATACAGTGGTGCCCGAACTCTTGAGTAAATACGTGTTCGGCTTTGAGTGCGATACGCCAATCGTGCAAGCTGTACACGGCGATTCGAGTGGGGTGCGAGGCGCGGCTTGGTTGAATCCGCTATAATCGCTGCTCATTGATTAAAGGCCGAAGGTTGCGGCCTTTAACTTCTCACCGTTTATTATGTAAATTTCCTCTATGCGCAGATTTCTAGTTATTCTCCTTGCTGCTGCGCTGTCATCGTTTGCCATTGCCGATAATGCGGTAAAGCCGCAACGTATAGCCTCGCTCAATTTATGCTTAGATGCGCTTCTGCTAAAACTTGTTGAGCCAGCGCGTATCAATTCACTAACCTATATTTCCGGCAACCCGCAGTTTTCTCCATTTGCTAAACAGGCGCAGCAATTTCATTTGAATCGTGGCCTTGCAGAAGATTTGGTGCCGCGCAATCCCGATTTAATTCTTGCGGGTGACTTTGGCGCAGGCGATGCGAAAGTCTTATTAAAGCAATTAGGTTTTCGAGTTGAAACACTTTCCTTACCGCGCACTTTGGCAGATATTAGTTCGCATATTCGTCGCTTTGGTGAATTAACGGGCAGCCAAAATTCCGCCGAGAAAATGGTGCAAGAGTTAGAAACACAGCTTGCGCGATTAGATGCAAACCCAAGTACGCCCATCCCCGCATTTTGGTATGCTTCAAACAGTTACGTAGTGGGCGGCGATACCTTAGAAAACGAATTAATGACTCGTGCTGGTTTTCACAACCTAGCCTTGGATAAAAATATCAGTGGAATTTCGCAGTTGGATTTGGAAGATTTAATTCTCTCAAAGCCCAAAGTGATCATTGTGGAAGACTCGGATGTACAAGCGTTTTCACTCGCGCGCGAATATGTGGAGCACCCAGCATTACGTAAAAACAATATGCAAATTATAAAACTACCCGCGACGCTTTCTGTGTGTATTGCACCTATAGCGGCAGATGTTATTGACAATCTCATCCAACAAAAAAAATCTATGGTTAATTAGATTAAAGGAATTGTGTGCAAAAAATTTCATATCCACTATTAATGATGTTGCTCAGCCTTGGTGTGCTAGCAGCATTTTTGTTTTCACTCAGTATGGGCAATGCGTCTATCTCTATAGTGCAAGCCGTTAAAGATTTATTGACTCATAGTCCCTCACTGCATCAAACCGTGGTGTGGGAAATTCGCTTGCCGCGTGTATTGCTTGCGGTTCTTGTTGGCGCGACTCTTGGTCTTGCAGGCGCGGCTATGCAGGGCTTTTTGCGCAACCCATTGGCTGAGCCGGGTATTTTAGGCGTTTCTAGCGGCGCTGCATTAGGTGCGGTTATTGTATTGTATTTCGGCTTTGCGGCAGCGGCGTGGTATTGGCTTCCTGTTGCGGCTATTACGGGCGCTTTAATTTCTTTAGTGTTGGTTTATTTGTTGGCGGGTTTTCGCAGCAGTGTCTTGTCATTAATTTTGGCGGGCGTTGCTATTAATGCTATTGCGGGCGCATTAATTTCTGTCGCGCTCAATTTTGCGCCCAGTTATTTCGCATTGCAGGAAATTGTATTTTGGTTAATGGGTTCGCTTTCCAATCGCAATATGCATCATGTGTATATTGCTGCGCCTTTCATCGTGATGGGCTGGGTATTGTTATTAAGCCGTTATCGTTTTTTAAATGCCTTAAGTCTTGGCGAAGAGACAGCAACATCCCTAGGTTTTAATCCGCAGCGCGAACGCAATTTTTTATTAGTAGGCTTGGCTTTGTGCGTGGGTGCAGCAGTGGCAGTCAGTGGCAGTATAGGTTTTGTAGGTTTGGTTGTGCCCCATTTGTTGCGCCCACTAGTCGGTTACAAACCAAGCCGCTTGTTATTCGCCAGCGCGCTGGGTGGTGCACTTTTAGTGTTGTGTGCTGATATTTTTGTGCGCCAGTTGGATGTTGCGCGTGAATTAAAGTTAGGTGTAGTGACCTCTCTCTTAGGCGGCCCTTTCTTTTTGATATTGATTTTAAAAACGCGGTCGCGTTGGATTTGATATGCAATTGTTAAACGCCAAAAACCTTTCACTGAGCCTCGGCAAAAAAAATGTTGTCGAGCGAATGAACGTGCATGTAAATGCAGGTGAGTTTGTCGGTTTAATCGGCCCCAATGGCGCGGGCAAAAGTTCACTGCTGCGAATCTTGGCAGGATTAATAAAACCCAATTCTGGCCTTGTAGAATTAACACCACAGAATAACGCCACTGCGATTGAAAAAATCCCTGCGCAATTGCGCGCTCGCTTTATGGCTTACCTTGCACAGCACGAAACACCGGCTTGGCCATTAAGCGTAAAAAACTTAGTCGCACTTGGCCGCTCACCGTGGAACTCTTCGGTCAATACCAATGCAGATGATGAACTTGCGATTCAGAATGCCCTAGCAATGACGGATGTAGATTCGTTGGCAGAACGACCTGTTACAGAGTTATCCGGTGGCGAATTGCAGCGTGCGTTATTAGCGCGTGTATTTGCTGGTAACCCCAAGTTAATTGTTGCCGATGAACCTATAGCCGCACTCGATGTATATCACCAATTACATATTATGGAGTTGCTGCAAGCTCATGCACAGCAGGGCGGGGCAGTCATAGCGGCATTACATGATTTAAGTTTGGCCGCACGATTTTGTTCTCGATTGATTTTAATGCATCAGGGAAATTTCGTGGCGGAGGGCGAACCCGTGCAAGTGCTAACACCCGAAAACCTCGCAAAAGTCTACGGCATTAGCGCTCATGTGGATTGCCGTGAGGATGGCGTAGTCATCATTCCTATTAAACGTGTCGCTCAAGCCTAACTAGAGTTTATTATGAAATCGTCTTGGCTACGCAGACTCGTTAATTTTTGGCCACCTTTTCTATTTAATTCGATTGGCGCCACTTATATTGCTCAAGATTTTCGTGAGATTCATGTTGCCTTAAAATTGCGTTTCTACAATCGCAATTATGTAGGTGTGCATTTTGGCGGTAATCTCTTCTCCATGACTGACCCTTGGTATATGTTAATGCTCATGCAAAACTTGGGGCGCGATTATTATGTGTGGGATAAAAAAGCCACTATAGAATTTATCTCCCCCGGTCGCGGCATGGTTACCGCCAAGTTTTTACTAACATCTGAAAAGCTTGATGAGATTCGTGCAGTTACAGGAAACGGCGAAAAATATTTGCCAGAATTTACGGTGGAGATTTATGACGCGGAGCAACATTTGGTGGCGCGCGTACATAAAACGGTTTATGTGAAGTTAAAGTCTGCGAAAGAAAAATAATTCCCCCTTGACTCATCCCCTTCAACCCCATAACCTGCGCGCCGAGGTGTTTGACGTGCCTAATCGCTGTTTTTTCAGCAAGTGCAAGGGTCAAATTAAATGGGAAGTTTGGTGCGCTGTTATCCACAGCAAAGCCAACACTGCCCCCGCAACGGTGAGTATGCCTACTTTATTGAAGGCTATAAGTCCGATACCAGCCTCAAAAATCTTAACCCGATGTCGCGGAGGGCAACATCAGTGGTAATTCTGTGTTTTGCATGGCTGCAATTTCGGCTATGGCGCGCATTATTCCGCTTTCCCTCCCTCATTCGTTTACTGAATTGAGGAATTATCATGTCTTTCAAATCCTTTGCATTAAGCCCGCTTAGTGCTGCAATTTTATCTATTGCCCTTACTCACACTTCTTATGCTGCAGATGAAAAAATCGAAACGGTTTATATCAGTGCTACGCGCAGTGAAACTGCACAAGTACCAGTAGCTACACAAATCAATGTCATTGATGCTGAAGAAATTCGCCTAAGTGGCGCGAGCACATTAACGGAAGTGTTGCGTCAGCAAGGTGGCATTCAAATCCAAGATACGGATGGTAGCGGTAGCCGTAATGTCAGCGTTTCTATGCGCGGTTTTGCCGCTAACGCGGCAAATAACATTTTAATCTTGGTCGATGGCCGCAAATTAAATAACCCAAGTCTCTCTGGCCCGGCATTAAGTACTGTTGCGCTCAAGGATATTGAACGTGTCGAAGTTATTGAAGGTAGTGCCGGTGTTTTGTACGGCGATCAGGCTGTGGGTGGTGTGATCAATGTGGTTTTGCGTAAAGCAAAAGCGGGCGAGTTTAATGGTAGCGTGAGTGCACAACGAGGCTCATACGAGTTAGAAAATTACACCGCGAACCTCAATCAAGCTTTTCAAAATGGCTTGAGCTACAACCTTAGCGCGCAAAAGCGTTTAGCGAATAATTATCGCGATAACAACAATTCTGAAGCGACCAATGTATTAGGCAATCTCGGCTTTAATTTTGATGCTGGGCGAGTGTTCGTTGAGCAGCAAAAAATTAATGATGATTTGCGTATTCCCGGTGCTCTTTTATTATCAGAAGCTGCAGCTGATCCGCACCAGAGTCTCAAACCCAACGATTTTTCTAATCAAGATACGGATATTAAGCGTGCAGGCGGCGAAATTAGCTTTTTAAAAAACTGGAAACTCTTGGGTGAGTATTCAGATCGCGATGAGTCAGGCTATGCACTCTTTGATGACTACGTTAAAACAGACGGTTATTACCCCTATGTTTCTGCTTATGACATGCGCGTGAAAAATATTACGCCGCGCATTGTGGGTAATATTGCCACTGCAGCAGGTAATACAATTGTGACTGTGGGTTATGATCAAGTAGATGCAGATTATAAAACCAAAGACGGTTATACCAACATTAGCCAAGCGCAAGATGCTGTTTACGCACAGGTTATTTATCCCATCTCTAAACCCCTTACCGTAACCTTGGGTGCACGTCATGCGAATGTGGATGACACCAATCATGGTCTGAAAAATGCCCACAAAGATTCTGTGAATGCAGGTGAGCTTGGTCTTAGCTATCAATTAACGCCAGAGTGGCGAGCCTTCGCGCGCGTTGCAGATGGTTTCCGTTTCGCGAATGCGGATGAAAATGGCTATAAATTGCCGAACGTAGATTTCTTGGAAGTACAAACCAGCAACTCACAAGAAGCGGGTGTGGCATGGGCTGGCGAAGTCGCCAATGTAAAATACAGCCTGTTCAATATGACCATAGATAACGAAATTATGTATGATCCAATGGCGGGTGCTTATGGTGCAAATATCAATTTGCCACAATCAGAGCGCCAAGGCTTTTTGTTTGATGGTGATGTGCAGTTGAGTGACCAGATTGGTTTGCGTGCAAATTATACTTATACCGATGCGCAACTTACTTCTGGAAACTTTAAGGATAAAACTGTTCCTTTCGTTTCTAAGCATTTGGCGAATATTGGCATTGTTTTTAATTTCGTAAAAGATGTTACCGCATCTATTGATGCAAATTACACGGGCAGCCGTTATTTAGTGGGTGATAATGCCAATTCCTTGGCTAAAATTGATCCTGTAACCCTGTTTAATGCCAATATCATTTGGGATATTAAAGGTGCGGAGTTGGGCTTCCGAATAAAAAATATTACTGGCGAAGCTTATGCGGATTACCAAGGCGCTAACTGGAAGGGCGTGTATTTGTATCCACAGGCTGAACGTAGCTATGACGCGCATGTTACTTATAGATTTTAAAAACAAGAATTTTTAAAGATGTTAAGTAGCTTTACTTAAAATGATAGAAGTGGGTGACAGAGTCACCCATTTTTTTGAGGTGTAATTATGACCGATGAAAAATCCCCAGATGATCAAGCAAAACAAGATCGTCACAAAGAGCGCATGCAGCAGCGCAAAGAAATTGTGGATGCAAAAATTGCGCGTGCCACTGAAGATCGTGGCGTATTGATTGTATTGACGGGGGATGGTAAAGGAAAAAGCAGTTCTGGTTTCGGTACTGCATTGCGCTGCTTGGGGCATGGGTACAAAGTTGCCATTGTGCAATTTATAAAAGGCACTTGGGAATGCGGTGAAAAGAACTATTTAACCGAAAGTTTATTCCGTGGTGAAAATGCTAAGCTGGAATATTTCACTATGGACACCGGCTTTACTTGGGAAACACAAAATGCTGAAAAGGATAAAGCCGCAGCAGAAAAAGTGTGGGCTGAATGTGAGCATGTATTTAAAGATCCAAATGTGCATTTAGTATTACTGGATGAATTAACTTATATGCTGAATTACAAATATCTGGATAAAGAAAAAGTGCTGGACGCTATTAAAAACCGCCCCATCACGCAAAACGTCATTATTACGGGGCGTGGCGCTAAAAAATATTTAGAAGACTTGGCGGATACCTTTAGTGAAGTAAAAGCGATTAAGCATGCGTTTAATAGCGGAATAAAAGCGCAAAAGGGAATTGAGTGGTAGCCGAATCCATGTCAAAAACCATCATGATTCAGGGCACAACATCCGATGCGGGTAAAACTACCTTAGTCGCTGCGCTGTGCCGTATTCTAAAAAATCGCGGTGTATCAGTAGTCCCTTTTAAACCACAGAACATGGCATTGAATTCGGCAGTAACGGAAGATGGTGGTGAAATTGGCCGTGCGCAGGCTTTGCAAGCACAAGCAGCTGGTTTAAAACCACATACGGATATGAACCCCATTCTAATAAAACCCACCAGTGACACCAAAGCGCAAATCATTGTTCATGGCAAAGCGGTGAATGATATGGACGCTGTGGTGTATCACGATTATAAAAAGCACGCGATGAGTGCGGTGCTGGAATCCTACCGCCGCTTACAGACTCAATACGATGTGATTGTGGTGGAGGGCGCAGGTAGCCCCGCTGAAATTAATTTGCGCGATCGTGATATTGCCAATATGGGCTTTGCGGAAGCGGTGGATTGCCCAGTGATTATTATTGCGGATATTGATCGCGGCGGTGTGTTTGCACATCTTGTCGGCACTTTGGATTTGCTCAGCGCCTCTGAACAAAAGCGCGTTATAGGGTTTGTTATTAATCGCTTTCGCGGCGATTTAAGTTTATTGGAGTCGGGGCTGGATTGGCTTGAACAAAAAACCGGTAAGCCTGTGCTTGGCGTAATCCCCTACGTGCAAGGTTTAAAGTTGGATGCGGAAGATTCCTTGGATAAAAACGTCAGGAAAAATAGTGGTGCGAAAGTGCGTATTGCCGTTTTAGCTTTACCGCGAATATCAAACCACAATGATTTTGATGCGTTACGCTTTAATCCCGAAATAGATTTCACTTGGGTGGGGCCTGAGCATTCAATTCCTCCCTGCGATTTAATTATTATTCCCGGCAGTAAAAATGTATGCGCTGATTTACAGTTTTTGCGTGATCAAGGCTGGGATAAATCCATTGCTAAACATTTACGTTATGGCGGTAAATTAATGGGTGTGTGTGGCGGTTTTCAGATGTTGGGTGACGCTATTGCTGATCCTCATGCTATTGAAAGCGCCATCGGTGAAATAAGAGGTTTGGGCTATTTGACCATGAATACGATTCTGAAGCCTGAAAAAATATTGCGTCAGCAGAAAGGATTCTTGTGGGATAAATCTACGCCAGTTGTGGGTTATGAAATTCATTGTGGTGTTTCACAAGGTGCGGCACTAAATCGGCCTGCATTTTACTTTGAGCAAGAAGGGGCTTTAATACCCGATGGTGCTATGAGCGATGATAACCAAATCCTAGGCACTTATTTACATGGGTTGTTTGATTCTGCAGACGCCACCCAAATAATCCTAAAATGGGTGGGTGTTGAGTTGGAGGATCTGCTTGCGATAGATGACTTGCGGGAGCGGGAGTTAGATCGTTTAGCGGCTGAGGTGGAGGCTGTTCTAAATATGGATTGGCTGAGTCCTTGATAAATATGGGCTGAGGCTCTAATAAAGCTGGGCTACACTGATAGTAATTTATTGGTTATAAAAATAGGACATTGGAATTTCAGGCTATGAAGCTACTCTCTTTCTTCTTATGCTCTCTCTTCGTACTCTGTTTCTCATTATCGGTTTGGGCGCAAGTGGATGCTCCTAATCTGGTACTGGGTACCAATGTACTGCATAAGCGAATCCAACAGATTAATGAGCAGGCGGAGGGCGGTTCAGTTGAACATGTGAAATGTATTTTGGATAAGATGCAGTTCAAGTATCAAATACGCGCTTTACCGTGGCGACGTGCGCGTCAAGATGTACATAACAGTGTTATCGATGGTTTTTTCACAGCGGTTGCAATCGATGAGGCCAGTGATTACGCCACTTTTTCAGCGCCTTTGGTCTTGGAAAATTGGTATTGGTTTTGGCGTAAGGATATGGCCGCACCAGAATCTTGGAAGGAGCATTTCCAAGTGGGTGTTATTTTAGGCGGGCAGCAAGAGGCCATTTTAAGTAACGAGGGCTTTAGTGATTTTGTGACCGCCAATAATATGGAGCAGTTAGTGAAATTGCTCATGAGTAAGCGTGTTGATGTGGTCTTGTTGGATAAAGAACAATTCGAAACTGTCACTAAAAAAATGAATATTTCTAATAGTCAGTACAACTCACGCTTTTTCCGCTATATGCCTTTGGGTGTTTATTTTGGTGCACCGTTTTTAAACCAGCACCCTGATTTTTTAAACGCATTTAATAGCCGTATTAGCAGTTGCTCAACGCTTGATTTTGATTTGTCGCCTAGCGAAAAAGAGAGTATTAAAAAAATCGTAGCGCCTTGGTTTGAACGTATTACAACAAACAAAGAGATAGTGGTTGCAGTTGTGCAACAAAACGAAGTGAATAAAACAAAATCACCTAATCAGTTGACTAAAATAGATGAGCAATGGCAATTGGCATTTAACGTGGGAAACTTTAATTTCCCCAAGGCAATTGTGAATCAGGCTTTGGTTCGGGTGCTTAAACAAATTTCAGTAGACTCTAAAGAATTGCTTTCAGAAATTATTGTAATGGATGAGCGTGGCTATAATGTGGCCATGTTGGATATGACATCGGATTATTGGCAGGGCGATGAAAACAAATTTACGCAGGTATATGCTAAAACTGCGCAAACGCTGTATTTTGATCAAATTAAATATGATGCGTCATCAAGACGTTTTCAAGTACAGGTAAGCGCGCCTTTGCTGGACCCCAAAAATAAGACAGCAATTGGCGCTATTACCTTAGGCTTAGATGTGGATAAGGCACTTTCTCATATAGATTAATTCATTCGGCGCATTAGTAGCCTGTGTGCTCAATGCATTACTTGTTGAGCCTTACCACCATCAAGCTGCCTTCAAATTTTTGGGGTTCCAACGAATACCAAATCATAAAATCGGTTGGCCAGCGTTTCTCACATTTGTCGATAAGCGCTAAAAATGGGCTGCGGCCTGGGTCTGCTAGTACGACTTTTTTTACACCGGCTTGCGCGGCACGTTTTAGCATGGCAAGCCATTCATCAGCAAGTTCATCCCAAAAGCAAATATCACCACCCACAATTACATCAAAGTTTTCCAAATCCTTTTTCTTCATATCTTTCATGGCGCAGGTGAGCTTGGTAATTTTTACATTATTTAAATCAGCCTGCGCGTCTAAAAATGGGAACACATCTGCATCGACATCCATGCCCGTGACTTTGCAACCTTTGCTCGCAAAGAAGATAGACGTTGGCCCCCAGCCGCAACCCACATCTAAAACCCGCATTTTTTTTGTGGGTGGATATTGGGTGAAATAATCCATCAGTAAATAGCTTGAATCCCAGTGACGATCACCATGAACACTTGGTGCCACAGTTTTTTTTATTTTTCGAATTTGCGGAGACTTTTCTTTGAAGAGCCAAATACCATAGGCACCCAGGGTATTTTTTTCGGGGGCAGCAATTAATTCAGGCACAGTAGTTCCTTAGTCAATGTAAAAAGTTAATAGATATCGGGTACAAACATCTCTTTGGGGACGGGGCGACGGGCATAGTCATCGTGATATTCCCGCTCGGGTAAATCTATGCTTGGACGTTTAATTTCTTCATAGGGCATTTGATGCAGTAGATGATGAATACAATTCAATCGTGCTTTTTTCTTATCTACTGCTTCAACTACCCACCATGGTGCTTCGGGGATATGGGTGCGCTCTAACATGATTTCTTTGGCTTTTGTGTATTGTTCCCAACGGCGGCGCGATTCCAAATCCATCGGGCTGAGCTTCCATTGTTTAAGCGGGTCGTGTATGCGACCAAGGAAACGCAAGTTTTGCTCTTCATCAGAAATCGAAAACCAATATTTAATAACTTGAATGCCAGAGCGAACCAGCATTTTTTCAAATTCCGGTACTGAGCGGAAAAACTCTTCGTACTGTTCATCGCTACAAAAACCCATAACACGCTCAACACCTGCGCGGTTGTACCAACTGCGGTCAAATAATACGATCTCGCCAGCAGCGGGCCTTGGGATATTAAATCAAAACCCAAACCTCCTACAGAAAAAATGCTTGAGCAAATTCGTATTCC
>JACCDN010758095.1_pt1 | contig 14767 bp, 17 predicted proteins | sample 7441691 | NCBI WGS metagenome assembly JACCDN01 (sample SAMN15323439, study PRJNA562643) | freshwater metagenome | isolation source: river surface water | place: USA:Blue River Watershed | collected 2017-08-16
ATCGAAGGGACACCTTCTCGTTAGAAGTCAAACGCTAGCTCCTTTGTGAGGGTTGGCTTTCCGCCTAGCCTAGAGCATTTTTGAGGCGGTTTGCAGCCTCTAAAACCTCTTGGTCGGTCGCAGTTATGGAGAACCTGACAAAGTTTTGCCCGGCTTCGCCGTAAAACTCTCCTGGAACCGCGACGATGCCTAACTGAGCGAGCTCAGCAATAGTTTCCCAGCAGTTTTGCCCCTTGGTGACCCACAAATAGAGTCCTGCTTCGGAGTCGTGAAGTTCAAACCCATAGTCCAAAAGCGCGGGCAGCAATACATCTCTGCGCTTACGATAAATCTCTTTCTGCGCCGAAACATGGTCGTCGTCACCTAAAGCGGCAACCATTGCCTTCTGCACCGGCATTGGCACCATCATTCCTGAGTGCATGCGAAGGTTTACCAAGCCCATGATGAGTCTCTCATCGCCGGCGGCAAACGCAGCGCGATAGCCAGCAAGATTTGACTGTTTACTAAGTGAGTAGATCGATAGAACGTTGGTTATATCCCCGCCAGTTACTTCAGGATCAAGCATGCAGGGGATGTAGTCATCCCAAGGTACATTCCAGCCCATTTCCGCGTAGCACTCGTCGTTGACGATTACCGCACCCAACTCTCTGGCTCTAGATAGTGCCCCCTTGAGGAACTCAACCGAGTGCACTGAACCATTTGGGTTTCCTGGGCTGTTAAGCCAAATCAGTTTGGTGTTTTCTGGCCACTCTTTTGGCTCGTCGCCCACAAAGATATCGGCTCCTGCAAAGGCTGCACCGACCTCATAGGCGGTGTAGGCCAAGCGAGGCTGGACAACAACGTCTCCTGCACCAATTCCGAGCATGATCGGTAGCCAGGAGATGAATTCTTTTGACCCGATGGTGAGCAGTACTTGGTCAGGTGATAGACCAGGCGACTTTCTTCTGCGCGCATACCACTCGCATACTGCTGTTCTCGCAGAGACTTCACCCCAGGTGGTTGGGTAGCCGGGCGAGTCAGAGGCGGCGTCAAGTGCAGATTGGATTACGGCAGGTGTTGGGTCAATCGGGTTGCCGACCGAGAGATCGATAGCGCCGTGAGAGTGGGAAGCCGCAATCTCTCGATAAGGCTTTAGCTTTTGCCAGGGATACTCCGGCAAGCCTTGAAACACTATTCGCCCTGAGGTGGCAGAGCGGCAACTATTGGGTGGTCTCCAGGGACGGGTCCGACTTTGGCAGCACCGCCGGGGGAACCAATTTCGGAGAAAAAGTCAACGTTCGCCTTGTAGTACTCACTCCACTCGCCAGGCAGGTCATCTTCGTAATAGATCGCCTCTACAGGGCACACCGGCTCACAAGCACCACAGTCCACGCACTCATCCGGGTGGATGTAAAGCATGCGGTCGCCCTCATAGATGCAGTCCACAGGGCATTCGTCGATGCAGGCTTTGTCCTTTACATCCACGCATGGTAGTGCGATTACGTATGTCACACTCGCCCCTCTCTTCAAGCTCAACCCGTAATTTATCACAGGCCATCGATCGACCACTTGGAATCTCTTCGAATCCAACTTTCCGGAAGCAAATTCAATGGTTCCGGAATGTCCCGATACCAGGGTTTAGGAGCGATAACAAACTTTGGCTCTCCAAAGAAGGTTCCCCACCACGAAAAGGAGCTGTTCGCCACGATTACCCCTTTTGCTCTCGATATCAGAATTAGGGTCTCGACTGGCCGGCTATCCGCTGGTGGGCGCAGAAAGTTTGCCCCGTGCGGCAGTTTGCCCCGAAGAATGTCTTTTGCCAATGCGGGTTCATCAGAAACGACTATGAGGTTGCTGACGTCCATTGAGTTTTCAAGTTCTCGCAAAGCTATTTCGTAATACTGAGCATCCAGGGATCCGATACTGGATGACAAGGCCTTGTAGTCCCCCAAGCGCAGGTGTAGTACTGCAGTGTCCCTCGAAAGGATGTCTTGTCGAGCTTCGACAAACCACGAGGACGGCGGGTTCCTTAGCTCTGGGGTCGTGCGCGATTCTCCGAAAACGTAAGAAGCGTAAAGATGGCTTTGAAAGTACCCCCTAACGTACTTCAATTCACCTGGGCTTATAAGGGTCGAATCGTAACCCACTCCTTTTGACGTGTGGATGCCGGATTTCGTGAACCTGGAAACTGGAAGTGCCTGTTCGAGCTTAGAAATCAAGCGTCGGGCCATTGACGGGCTTGAGGCTTTCTCAATAGAACCGATAAACGGGCTCAAATCTAGAACTTCATGAGCTAGGTCACCTTTGATGTCTTCGAAATAAAATTCACAACCTGTTCCGAATAAGTCTGAGTAAAACTTCCCAGCAGAGAGCATGAATAGCTGATTCCCGATGCCACCGGAGACCTGAAACCTTAATGTGCGAATGTAGACTCCTAGAGCTGTATCGAAGAAATATTCCTTTCAAAAAAGACTACAGATTAGAATCCTGTTTCATGTCATCAAATTGCATAGCTTCATTTCTTATCGTTCTGGCATCTGGACAATGCGATCCTCAGCTGCGCAATTTCTCAAGGACTCCTACCACTGCGCCCCTTCCAATAGTCTCTATTCAGGCAGCGTTGCGGCGCGAACGGAATCTGAGATGGATCACATGAACGTGAGCCTTTACCGAATGGATACCAACTATGACCGTAACGTGCTTGCTGCCGAAACGAGTTATGAGAACCCAGCGTCATTTCTCAATCGTGTAATTAGCAACGAGGGGATAAAGCGCTGGCTGATATTCGATGCCATTCGACTCATTGTGGTGGGCCTAACGCCATCGATAGCGCCACTAAATTGCGCATCCATGAGCAGGCGAATGGCGATTCTGTGCCAAGCGCTATCACCTTGGAGTTTCGGGAAATGAGAGTTTCGCTTGCTTGGACAGGCCTGCCAAGGTTTATCGACGCTACAATCCTGCAACTCGAACGTTCCGCGTTCGATTTAGTCGAAATCAACAAGGAGCTGGCTATACTTTGGGATTTCGGGCAGGCTAAGCCAATTTCGACGTTTCAAGGCCCTGTCAAGATTGCTAAAAGTGACCTCGATTGGGCGCAGCTATCCAGGGTTCAAAGTTTGAACGTGGAGCGAATGAAACCCATTGAAAAAATCCATCCAAAGTGGGACCACAATCAGCACCCAAGCGTAAGCTCTTTAGGTTTGATCCCTCTCCCAGATGCAATGCTATCTTGGATGACAGCAATCAGCAGGGCAGCGCAACACTTGACGAAAAATGCAAGTTTCGATGACGATCTGTGGATTATAAGTCGGGCCGATATGCGAATAGTATCAAGGAGCCTAGAAAGAGCACTCATTCTTGTCAGCGGAGCAATTCGAGACGGGCAGGTATACCTAACTGGTCGCCCTAAGCCACATAATGTCCTTAAAGTCGGGAGCTCCTCACTCAATCTTCCTGTAGATCATCTGATCATCGGAAAACCTGTGGACATTGCGAAACTTATACATCTTGAGAAATTTGCAAGAATGGCTGTAATCGGACGTGACGTAAGGCAACCCCTAGTGTCGGAGTTTATCCTTGGGCAGTTCCTGTCAGATATTGGTCTCGCCCCGAATTCAGTATTTTTCGGTTGCCTGGTCTGGCGTGGGAATTGGTTACGTTCCTTTACTCCGCGAGGAAACCTCTCAATCAGGAAGATATTGAGACAAATGATTGACTTTATTTGGTTATCTCACATCCCGAAAGTGAGGCGCGATTCCAGCAAGGATTGAGTCACCTCGTTGGGATTTTAAAAGCTGACACAATCTCATCAAGAGATGGGCTCCAAGTGTCCTTCAGCGAGAGATAGGCCTTGAATGTGGCTTCGTTAAGGTGCCTCTCAATAGGTCTTTGGTCGAATGGAGTGGCAAAAGTAACATGATCCGCCCTGTTTGTCTTTTTTTGGAGATGTACGTGCATTAAGTCTTGAGAATCTAAAATGCCGAAGTTATCGTCAAAGGCTTTTAAGTTGTCCGCCCAAGTCCACTCAAGTTTCCACCCTCTTCGGGACAAGAATGACGAATTTAGAAGGATCTCCGGGGCGTGATCCAATGCTTTGCGAGCATGCTCTCGAAGTTCCAATGGGGCCGCGGACACAAGCGAATCCCTTTCCACTTTGAGAGAATCCTTAGACCAGTATTCCCTCAAGACGTCCAGGTTACCAAACTGCAACTGATCAGTTAAACCGTAAATTCTCAAAGCTCCAGTGCCGTATGAAGACCCGAAAACTTTATGACGGTTTTCGCTCAATGAGGTCAGCTCTAACAAAGAATGAGGGACCGTTGAAGACAATAACCTTTGGTCAACCCGTGTTTTGAGAACGTATTCAGCGCTGGTTGAAGAATCGATCCAATCCAGGCCTGCAAGAGTGGATGTTTGTTGACGCAAAGCGTTCGTTAGGAAAGATCCTCCTGGATCAGCGGACCGAACTGTGTGAACACCTAAGGAGGCCAGCCTGGCCTCAGCTTCCCCATTAAAATGACCCAGCCAGGTGGAGAGCAAGATTTCGGAATGTGGGAAAAATGTTCTGTAAAGAGAACATGTCTCGACAAGCTGATTCCATGTTTTGGATGAAACCACGGGACCTTGAATTAGAATTGAAATCGAAGAGGTGTCTGATGGGCTCGGCAAGTGTTCTGTCCCCATAAGTTGATAGTGAGGGAAGAGGCCGTCAATTGACCTGGTAGCGGATTTTTCCAGACATGCGCCAATCAGTCGTTTCGAAATCTGCCTGGAAAGAATTTTGAGCTTCAGCATATTTCCTAGAGGTTTCTCATTCTCTTAAAGGCTTCGTAATCCTGCGGAGTACCAAGGCCGTGAAAGACCTCGCTCACAGGGCCTAAATCCCAATAAGTCACTTTTCCAGGCAGGTAGTTGTAGGCCGGCCCTACGTAGAACTCGTTGTTAGTTCTATCATCGGCATGTTTCATAGAACTTATTGCCGCGAACATGGATTGCGCGGTTGCGAAACCGTAAACTCCAGTCGTCGCTACGTCGCTGATCGCCTCTTTTTCAACCACTCTTTTCACCGTGGCCCCTTCGCCCGGCTCGACAAAAGACCACTTAGGGTCTGAATCTCTCATACAGATGAGCGAGCCGGACAATTCAGGATCTAAGAGGCTAAGGTAAAAGCCTTCCAAAGACGTGTCTAGGTACTGATCACTGTTTGCTACAACAACTGGATTTTTCAGATTGAGAACTGGATAGGCCATCTCGACTGTGCTTGCTGGGCCCTCCGTGGTTTCATCGACCATCAACACCGTCAGCCGATCAGAGTAATCAACCAGTGCCTCACGGAGAGAATACTGCTCGTTTGCCGACCTGGTGGCAATTAGCACAATGCTTCCAATGAGTGAGGAGTCTAAGTTCTCTATCACAACTTCAATCATTTTTTTCGAACCGATTGGGAGAAATGGTTTTGGAATGGAGTAGCCAGCGCTAGAAAATCTGCTTCCCAGGCCAGCCATTGGAATAACTAGCTGTATTTTTCCAGAACTACCCATTACGCCAGCTCCTTGTCGTTGGGCAAACTTGGCCACTTTACCGCAACCAAAGAGGCTTTTGTAATAGCGAGGAAGCCAGCTATCTCGCCCGGCTCAATCAGGATCAATTGCCCCTTTTGTAGAAGCGCCTGCCCAATTTGCACCTGACCATCGGTGACTAGAGTCAGTTCTTTTGCAATTCTCTGGAAGTGGGCTGGCTCTGAGTCGCCAGCCTGGTATTCCTTGAAACAAACTTCGAACTGATCGGTCCTGATTATTGAGGGGACAAAATCCCCTATAAACCAACCTCCCACCATGTTTTCTAAATCAAATATTTGCAATTCTCTCCAACTCTCTGATGATCTCCGACGGTCTCGATAGCCTCACATAGCGGTCACCTGGCAGCAATTCTTGAGACGTGACAACATCGCCTTGAATGAGGAAATAATTTAACGCTGAGCTAACAAAGAACTTGCCTTTGTAGTGGCTATTTGTCTTCAAGACCCATTCAGCTGCGTCGAGAAAATCTTTGCCAGTTCGAAACATAAAAACACCGCTAGTTGCCCACTTTGAGAGAGGCTGCTTCTCCGTCACTTCGAAAATCTCACCCTGATCAGAGACTCTCACATAGGAGTAGAGCTCATCTTCCGATTCAAAAACAACCGTCCCTGCTCTCGCCCCAGAGTCCAGGAATCTCTCGACGTAATGTCCTATACCGTTGGACAAATAACTGTCTCCAGGAGCTATAACCAAAGGAAGAGTTAGATCAATCTCGTCCATGGCCATTAACGCGGTACACAGAGCGCCTTGGGTCTCCTTCGCGAGAAACTTTGAGCGAGTCGGATCTGTCATGGATTGACAAGATGCCCATCTATCCGCTTCGGAATCCATCAAGACAGCAACGGTGGCTCCTCCACCGGATCCTCGATGGGATTCAATTGACCAAAGGAGGATGGGTTTTGATTGGAAAGATATCCAGTTTCTAGGGACGTCGAAACCTGAAGCTTCGAAACGCGAATCCTTGGCTGCCGCCGTAATAATTGTTTGCCAGGTTTTCAATAGAGACCCCCTGCGAAGAAATTTGAGATGGTGCCGACATTTACTTCATGGGCCCTGACACCTTTAGCACTTTCGCACCCGAAGCCTCTGCAGCCGCAATGCCAAATGGGCTGTCTTCGACGATTAGTGCTCGTTCTGGGGCGCAATCCAATTTTGCCATCGCCAGTTGGTAAATCTCTGGATCTGGCTTTGCGTTAACAACATCCTCGTTGGTAACAATGACATCAAAGAAGTTAATGAGGCCAGCCAAAGCGAGCATTGATTCCGTAGTTTCCCTTATTGAATTTGTCGCCAAACCTAATTTGACGCCATTTCTTTTCAGCGAAGAGAGAAGGATGTGGTGGTGTGTTTTTGGGAAGCATCGTAATCCAGCAATACGGAGGGTGCGCTCTTGCTTTACTCGGTTGACGAGGCCGTGAAGAGAATTAGGAAGACCCGACTCCTGAGAGAGAATTCTCAATTTATCTCTAGTTGGTAGGCCGTCGAACCGGACTTCATGATCCGAAAAGTCAATCTCCATGCCAAAAAAAGCTAGTGATTCGTTGAGCGCTAGGTAGTGCCATTCTCGAGCGTCAATAAGAACACCGTCCATGTCAAAAATGATTGCCTCCGGGTTGCCAAAGCTCATAGCTTGAGTTCACCTCCATATATATTTACAAAGACGTCCGGAAAGTCTGTGCATAGATATGCGTTGGTGAAGTCGCGCAGGATAGGGGCGATGTGCTGCCACGCCTCTTTTTCGTCTCGTCCGTGTAATTCTGGAGAGACTATTGCGACGTTTGCGCCGCTTGACAGGAGTTCCACCAAAATCGCGGCCTCGTCCTTGAGGTACCACTCGCTTTCCCATGCATCTAGCCAGTACCAAGACGAGCTGAATCCAGATGGACTTTCAAACTCGCTAATTCTCACAGCCGACGGGAGCCCTTTTTCGTCGTAGCGGCGTTTCTCGGGGAAGCTCATATCAAAAAAAAAGATATTGCCTTCCCTGAATTCAGAGAAAAAATCAGGGAAAGCGGTCGTGAGTCCGTCGGACTTAACGTTGAATGCAATGGGGGCATCAAATTGCGCCAACAGATCGATTGGAAGGGGGTAGGCCTCCCTGCCCGGGACGTCGTGCGAAACAACGATCTCCCCCATATGGTCTCGAATATCAATTTCTAGGCCGAAGCCTGCAATTAGAGCCTGCTCTAAGGCAAATCGAGAGTTCTTCTTCAAATGAGGCCTGGCCCCCAAGGTCCAAAACCCTCTGTGAGCTAGAAGCTGTTTGGCTAGCATTTTCGCACGACCTCCGAGGACTTATACACTTCAAAACCTACCAGTCATCATCTCAACGGCCCCGGGTTTGGACTTCATGGATCAGCATGAGCCACTTTTCAAAGCACACACTTTCATCAAAGTGCTGCAGGGCATGTGCACGAATCTGAGGTCTTGAAGCCCTAATCAAATCAAGTTTTTCCCTAATGGCTCCATCAATTGATGTTTTTTCGAAATCAACCCGCACTACCCAAGGGAGATCCAAGGACTGCGATCCCAACGCCCCGTCTGTTACAAACACACCGAGCCCCGCCGCCTGAGCCTCGTACAGAACCAAAGCGTCTCCCTCTGTTACAGAAAACAAACAAATCGCCGCATACTTGTGCATGTTGTCGAAAACCTCAGGCCTTGTCCAAGGTCCGAGAAAATTTAGTTTTGCGCCGTTATCTAGAGAGTGAAACCTTTCATCAACGACCTGCCCTACAAAATCGATCTGATGATCGAGCCCTAAAAGCTGGGTTTCAATCTGCCTCTTTCGTGGCTCTACCTTTCCGAGATAGAGAAGTCGACCAGATGACTCTCCGCCCTTAAAATTCTTTACAGGAACTCCGTTGGGGATAACCCTAACTTTGTCTCCCGAAACAGAGTTCCGCAAAAACGTTGCGGTTCCCGGGGAGAGTGCCACTATTTTGTCGCTCTTCTTGAACCAGTGAAAGTACTTCTCAAAAAAGAAATCCCATCGAGATGGTTTATCTAAGTCTGCATAGTGAGAGATTGAAACCAACGGCCTATGCGTGAGACGACTAATCATGAAGGACCTAAAGGCAAATACGTCATAATGATTGACTATGACCGTGGGCTGCCAAAGAATCGCTGTGAGCCAGTCCTTGATGCCCCATGAGTTAAGAATTGCAACCTCACAGCCCTGACTTCGGAAAAAAGCTGCTTGGTTCCAGACGAGCAACTCAACCGCCCCCCAGCCTTGGGCCGGCATTTTCATCTCACCCGGGGCGATCAGCAAAACTCGAGTCTGCGATGCTCGAGGCAGCTCGGATGAAAACGTCAGCCACTGACCCTCCTTGTGAATGAGCCTTGACGCTCCGCGAAACCATAGATAGCACTTCAGTGTTAGTCGTCGCACAGGCGCCCAAAGGACTATCAAAGCAAATAACTTACGAGAGTTGGCTACCATTTGGATTTGTCCACCGACAACACCCAAGACTCCGTCGGCTCATACCAAAGCCCGGCCTCCCAAGCGGAAAAATGTTTCGGTAACAACTCGCATTTATCTGGGAAGTTTGCCAGGTACCAGTTCAAATGGCTCTCGTCGTGCCAGAGGGCGATGATGCCTTTCTCTAAGTCTTGTCTTGTTCTTTCCGCGAGTGTTCTACACATTTCGATGAACGGCCCTGCTGGCCCTATCCAAACAGCTCCATGAACGTATGTCCGCCGCGCAAAATTGGGAACGTACGCTCGCGAGGATTTCCTTTTCTCCCAAGTGCCCTGGCCGATTTGCCCGACAACCAAATTCTTCGTTAACGTGAGCAACCTTGCGAGCCTCTCAACGATGGATTGCTGAACAACAGGAACCCCGCCTAAATACCCTGGGTGTCTAGCTAAATAGACTTTATCGGTCTCGAAGACAAGCTTGCTAAGATCCAACGGCTTAACTATTAGCATGTCAGCATCTAGCCACATAATTCGAGAGCCCATAAATGCTTCTGCATTCCTGGAAAGAATTTCATATCTCAAAAGCGTGATCTCAGGCCAGGCGAAATTTTCTATCCCCACAAACTCCAAGTCAAGATTTTTGTATCTTCGAGGCATTCCCGAAGGCTTGTTCGTGAAGACGACAACCTGAGTGCTACCAAGTCCCTTCCTGGCCTCGGCTAAACCCTCCAGGTTTCCGATTAAGAAATCAAGGTACTTATTAGTCGCAATGGTTGCAATGGTTAAGTCATACATCATTTCCTTCCGTCCCGTCCCTCAAGTAGATAGCCTGCCGATTGGATAATCGAAACTGGCTTTTTTCTAGAAAAGACCTCCAGGAAAACCCAACGCAAGGACGCCATGGAAGAACCAGGGCTCTGGAAAACTTGATATATCGCGGTTGTCAGGGTCCCGAGCAATACCTTACCCCTTGAAAATCTATGACTATATGCTCTTGATAAATAAGATCTAAAAAGGGCCTCCGAAAAAGCCACGCTACCGGCTGAAAAACGCCCAATTGGTGAGCGAGCGTGTCGCACACTTAGAGCGTTGCTCATGACCTTTAGGAAATTCGACGCTCGAAATTGAAACTCAAGGTCCTCCCCAGTCATTCTCACGGAGTCATTAAATTTATGTTCCTGCCAAATGCTAAGTGGCATCGAGAATGAGTGGCCCGGAACCCAATCTACAACCTGATTCACAGAATCAATGGGGCCAACGTTTGTCAATGCTGCGGCGCTGATCCCAAAGGAATTGTTCGTCAAAATTCCAAGCTTGGATAGAAAGCACCTCAAGACTCCTGGCTCTCGAGGCTTCAAATTAGCATCCCAAGCACCAAGGATGATCTCTCTTGATCCGAGAAGGCGAGCAACGTTTTCAAAATAACTTTCGTCAATTAGAACATCGTCATCCAAAAAGCAAACTATTGGGTTGGTATTAGGCCGTTGGACTCGTTCAATGTGTTCGCAACCAACGTTTCTTTGGTGCGGCAAACCCGGTTGCGAATGCAGTAGCTCCACCTTCGGATTTGCCGAACAGGTTTGTCGGTTTTTCTCAACATGATGTTCTTGAGAGGAGCTATCGACAACGACAACCTTCTCCAAAATATCAGAGTAGAAAGATTGGGACTGGAGTAATCCAGACAAAGCTTCGGAACGATTTCGAGTGCATATCAATACAAAGAGTGAATTCGAATTGTTCGAGCCAACCTCCGATTTTTGCATTCTAAACTGAGGCGTCTTCCCAGTTATAAGTGTCGATATTGCGAGAGCTTGAGAGCTGTTCCAAGTCAGCTCTCAACATGATTCTCGCGAGCTCCAAAGCGGAAGTTTTGGGCGTCCAGCCAAGCTTCAGCTTTGCTAAAGAGGAGTCCCCAATTAGTGAATCGACCTCTGTGGGCCGCAAGTATCTATCGTCTAGTTCGACGTGAGCATCTATGCTGAGGCCGGCTTCATCGAAGACCTGTTCCAGAAACTGGAGCACACTTATGCTCTGCCCTGTCGCTACGACGAAATCCTCTGGCGCATCCAGCTGTAGCATTTTCCACATTGCGACAACATATTCTGGCGCATACCCCCAATCGCGAACAGCTTCAAGATTCCCTAGGAACAACTTGTCTTGAATGCCGAGTTTGATTCGAGAGGCGGCTCGTGTGATCTTTCTGGTGACGAATGTTTCTCCGCGACGAGGGGACTCGTGATTAAAAAGGATACCGTTGCACGCGAAGATGCCATATGCCTCGCGATAGTTTCTTGTCATCCAGTACGAGTAAACCTTTGCAGCACCGTAAGGACTCCTAGGGTAAAACGGGGTTTCTTCGTTTTGCGGTGGCGGTGTAGCACCAAACATTTCAGAGCTAGACGCTTGGTAAAACTTTGACTCAGGCGAAACTAGGCGAATTGCTTCTAGCAACCTGGTGGTTGCCAAACCGGTAACATCTCCGGTGTGCTCTGGCTCGTCGAATGAAACGCGTACGTGAGATTGGGCAGCTAGGTGATAAACCTCATCTGGGCGAATCGTTGATAACAAGGTTGTCAAACGCGAGCCATCTGAAAGGTCCCCGTAGTGAAGGTGAAGTCTGGATCCCGCAACGTGAGGATCTTGAAACAGATGATCGATGCGATGGGTGTTGAAAGTTGAGGCACGTCGAATTAGGCCATGCACCTCGTAACCCTTGTGCAGCAAGAACTCGGCTAAGTACGATCCGTCTTGTCCAGTAATTCCAGTTATGAAGGCTTTTTTCACGCTTATACCTCGTTCCAACACCTAAACTTACAATACAAATCTGCCATTTCTGGGGAAGCTAAAGATCAATGAAGGTTCTAATCACCGGTGCGGCGGGAATGCTGGGTTCCGCGCTTGTGAGGACCTTTGAGGCATTGGAAAACCACGAGGTTCTGCCACTTACCCGCTTTGACCTTGACCTAAGAAACAAAACGGACTTCGAAAAGCACCTGAGGCACTTCTCCCCCGATCTAGTGATTCACGCCGCTGCCAAGGTTGGCGGCATTCAAGCGAACATCTCGCACCCGTTTGAGTTCTTGGCAGATAATCTGCAGATGGATTCGAACATCATCACGACAAGTCTTGCCTACGGTGTTGAGAACCTTCTATACATCGGCAGTAGCTGCATGTACCCAAGGGATTACAGGCAACCCTTAGTTGAGGGTGACATTCTGCAAGCCCCACTTGAACCGACCAACGAGGGATACGCGATTGCAAAGATTGCCGGCTCCAAGCTTTGTGAATACGCTTCCAAGTCGCTTGGGGTGAGCTATAAAACAATCATTCCATCGAACCTTTACGGACCTGGTGACAACTTCGATCCTGGCAGCAGCCATCTGCTCGCATCAGTAATCCGCAAAGTTCATGAGGCAAAAGTGAATGGCTCCAGTGAGATTGACGTTTGGGGATCGGGAAACGCGCGGAGAGAGTTCACCTACATCGAGGACCTCTCAGAGTGGCTCGCGGGTAGGGCGTCGAGCCTGAACGAATTACCACCTGTGCTAAACGTGGGTATTGGTGTTGATTACAGCATCAACGAGTTTTATGAAACAGCCTTGGACTCTCTTGGTGTTTCGGCGGACCTTAGGCATGACCTGACCAAACCTGAAGGTATGCAATCAAAGTTGATGGACTCAACGTTAGCTCGAACGTCTTTTGGCTGGAGTCCAAAAACCGATTTGAACACAGGAATCGCTAAGACTTATCAATGGTTCTTGGCTAACTCGAAGGAGAGATAAGGCCATGAGAGATTACCCACTAGCAACTACCACCTGGGACGAAAAAGAATACTCTGCAATGCAGGAAGTCATTGCAAGCGGGAACTTCACCATGGGTAAAAAGGTCGCTGCGTTTGAGGGTCAGTTTGCTTCGCATTTTGGTTCGGGTTTTGCAGTTATGTCTAATTCCGGAAGCTCTGCGAACCTATTGGCGTTAGCGGCGATTCGTTATTCGTCACTGAATCCAACTGACGGTCGCGACGAAGTCATCGTGCCAGCGGTTTCCTGGAGCACGACCTATTACCCAATCACTCAAATGGGCTTCAAGCTGAAGTTTGTGGATGTTGACCTTGAAACTCTGAACGCTTCCGTTGAGTCAATCTCCGCCGCAGTCTCCTCCAAAACAGCCGGAATTGTTGTAGTGAATCTCCTTGGCAACCCTTCAGAGTTGAAGGAGATCAGGCAGCTCGCTGACCAGCACTCGCTATTCATGATTGAGGATAATTGCGAGTCCATGGGAGCCACCTATGAAGGCAAACTTGCTGGAACCTTTGGGGAAATCGGCACCTTCAGCTCGTTCTTCAGTCACCACATCTCCACCATGGAAGGTGGAGTGTCTGTAACCAATTCACTTGAATTGAAGCAGGTAATGACAAGCCTGAGGGCCCACGGTTGGACGCGTGAATTGCCTAGTGAGAACTTTGTTCACGACAAGACTGGCGACGATTTTGAGGATCTGTTTAGGTTTGTGCTTCCCGGCTATAACCTCAGGCCGTTGGAACTAGAAGGTGCCATCGGTACGGAGCAACTCAAGAAGTTGAACTCCATAGTCTCAGGGCGCAGAGCTAATGCGCTCAAGTTCATCAACCTGATGCAGAAGTTCCCAGAAATCCAAATTCAGAGAGAGCTCGGGGAGAGCTCCTGGTTTGGCTTCTCCCTTTTGCTTACGGGAAAGCACAAGGGACGACGTGCTGATCTTGTCAGCGCTCTCAAGTCACAATCCATCGCAGTTCGGCCAATTGTGGCTGGTAACTTCACTAAGAACCCAGTGCTAAAGCACCTTCCGCATGTTGCGCTTGAGGACCTAAAGAACGCCGATCAGGTTCACGATGAGGGGCTATTCATCGGAAATCACCACTACGAGATGAACCACGAATTTGAGCTACTAGACAAGGCGCTCAAAACATTTATGAAGTAGTCATCCTGAAAGATTAACTGGATGGACGCTTACTTTCGAAGATTAGCCCAGCTGTGGTGAAGTCTGGCCGTTGAAAATACAAACTTCAAAACTCGGTCTGAAAAGTCTTGGATTTCGTAACCATGCGGCATAGTTGCTGATTTCGCTTCGCTTCTAACGAGTTCAACCGACTGAATTAGATTTGCAACATTCAATCCAGTGAGGATCATCGCACCAGTCTCTAGGGCCTCCGGGCGCTCTATAGAGTCCCGAATTGAAACAGCTGGGAAGCCAATAATCGAAGCCTCTTCACTGATGGTTCCGGAGTCAGAAACAACGCAAAACGCATTGGCCTGAAGTTTGTTGTAGTCCAGGTAGCCAAATGGTTCGTGGAACACAATTCCCTCTAGGTTCTCTTGCGAGAGGTTCGCAAGACGAACTTTAGTTCGCGGATGTGTGGATACAAGAACCGGGAGCCCAAAATGATCACGAAGGGCCCTTAGGCAATCCAAAACCAACTCCAGACGAGCTGGCAAGTCAACATTCTCTTGGCGGTGAATGCTTACCAAGAAGTATCCGTCCTTGGAAAGCTTGACATCCTGCAAGATGGATGATGCTTCGATCTTGCTCTTGTAGGAATCATAAATCTCTGCAATTGGTGAGCCGGTCTTTTGAATTCTTCTAGGGTGGATGCCTTCATTCAATAGATTGCGCATTGAGTAATCGTTGTATGGCAGGTTGAAGCTGGCCACGTGGTCAACCATCTTGCGGTTTAGCTCTTCTGGCACATTGTTATCAAAAGAACGGTTGCCCGCTTCCATGTGATAAACGGGGATGTGCATACG
>JACCDN010928631.1_pt1 | contig 14766 bp, 12 predicted proteins | sample 7441691 | NCBI WGS metagenome assembly JACCDN01 (sample SAMN15323439, study PRJNA562643) | freshwater metagenome | isolation source: river surface water | place: USA:Blue River Watershed | collected 2017-08-16
AGTCAGGGTGCATGATACTTGCTCATCGCTCTCTGCTGGAGGAGCATCTTCCCTGATCTATCGAAGACATACACTGAGAATGCACGATGCAGCAGTCAGAGCTCATGTGTTTTCATCTTTTCTTCGTATCCGATGATAGTATCGTGTGTGTCGACGAGGAGGAGCATAGCTCTCGGGTATTCGGTAAAAATTTATCTTCTCGCAAATATATCTTCCAACTCATCGATATACTCCCTCTTCCATACATCGCCTGTCTTCGTTCCTGTCTGGAGGAGTATATCACCAGTCAGTACTGATCCAGTGAGACCGGTCGTATCGTGAGGGAGATAATAACGATAATAGAATAACGATCCTCCAATGATAGCTCCTGCGATGAGGATACTTGCTATCACTCAACCCCAAAACATACGTCTATGGCGTGATTGGAGATGTTTGATCGCTGCTTTGATTCATTTTTGCATGACATAGCTATCGGGTTTGGTGCGATAGTATTGACTGCTAGTGATGATCTCGCTGAGAGGATATTTTTGCATTGGTATGGGAGATTATAAATTTTGGATGTTGAATTTTGGATTGTTCATATGCTATAATATATCATCAGAATCATCAATAATCGCTGCATAGAGACGGCGGTCAGATTGTATCTTTTGCGAGAGTTCTTCTTTTGCTCTACTGAGCATCGTCCCTATGCCAGATGCTTTGCACTTGAGTATCTCGGCTATTTCATCATAGGATTTTTGTTCAAAATATGCGAGTATGATGATGGTTCTGTTTTTTTCGCCAAGCGTCGAGAGCATATAGCGGAGGAGTCACTCTTTATAGCTTTTCTCGAGGTCGACGCTAGGTGCTTCGCTATGTTCTTGCATACGATCGAGAAATGTCTCGATTTCCTGCATATCTCGGTAGGCGTCTTGTGATGGTTGATGTTTGGTAAGGAAGTCGATCGCTGTATGGTAGCTCACCGTGAGCATCCAGGGACTGAGTGGTTTGGAGACATCATAGAGATGGAGCTTCTCATAGATCTTACAGAGAGATTCTTGGAAGATATCATCACAGGCTTGCTTCTTGAGATTAAATCTATACATCAGGAATCTATAGATCGTATCACTATGATCGTTGACGAAATCCGTAAAATTGTCTCTAATATTCGCAGAGGACGGATAATCTTGTCCGGTAATGGCATCTTTTTTTCATCCACCGAGAGTGATCACATGGTCAAATGCTCCCATCAGTAAGATGTATCTATAGTAGATGCGATGCCGATGCCACAAGACCGTCGTTGATTGCATGATTATTTCTGAGTAAGTGACGGTAAAAGTCATGATTTCTTGTGATCAGCTATCCATATATACATATCGAGCATATAGTGGCTATATTCGATGAAAAGTTGTCCATCTGACTGTTCGTTCACGATGATGCTCGAGAGAAAAGCCGGTGCAAGATTGTTGATTTCTTCTTTGCGAGCATTGAGCATGATGAGTTGCGTCGTCTTGTCTTGGGTACTGATCCTGGACGCATAGTCACCGATCAATCTATCTATAGTAATTTGATATTCGCCTATCCTCGGACAGACGATACGCATCGATTTCTCGGCATCGTCACTCGGGATGATACATTGACGAAGTGTCGGATAACGAGCCATGACGCCTGCACGGTATCATTTAAATTCTGTCCGTATCGATTCGTCGATCGTGAGTTCATAACTTCCTGATGCTGTCTGCTGTTTTAGCAAACGCTGAGCTTCTTCTTCTGCTTGGAGACGAGCAAGTTCTTGCTGAGCTTCGATCTCTTTCTGTCTCGCAAATTCGTCAGCTGCACGCTGACGAGCGAGTTCTTCTTGTCTCAGACGCTCAGCTTCGAGAGCTTTTTGTCTCGCAATCTCTGCTTCGTCAGTATCAGTGCTGGTTACGACATCATTGACGATAGCATCGAGATCAGTATCATCTTGTGCATAGACCACTAAAAAACTTCCCAGACCGAGGGACGAGAGTATGAGGAGAGTGATGAGAATGCGATAGTGTTTCATAGCATGATATATACTAAAATCCTCACCCTTTTGCAAGGGTGAGTGAGGGGTTCATAAAGAGAAAATATGGGATAACGATGACATGTATTATATGAATATAATTTATCTACGGTCTATACTCTTCAGATATGCTATAGACTTTGTTATCATCGTGACTTATGTTCACCAATGAATTACCTGCTCATCACATGCCATAGTAAAGATTTCAGTTATAGGGGTCGTTGACTCGTCTTTTGAAATCATTAAGTGATATAGTGTTATTTTCTATGTTCGTTCCTTCCCAAGTACGTGTTAGAACTGATATTTGTGCATTCGCATCTATTTCAAAAGTTCTTATAAGAGGATTGCTATTGATAATAGGTGCTGCACCACTAAGACAGTTGCTCATGTCTGGTAAGCATGTGCCATAACTTATATAGTCTATAGTGATGTAATTCTTTGAGCCAATACTATAGACGCTAGTTATATATCATACATTTCTTTTTATCATTGTGCTGGTTGTATTTGTTTCTATGATCATATCTTCATGACAAAGGTTATCACCTTCGAAAACATTACAGATCATATCGTTTATTTGAGTATCAGGTAGATCACCATCATCGAGACTAAGTACATAGCCGTATAACTTGATACGGAGGAGGTCATAGACAAATTTCTTCTTGCTATTTTTTGTATTATTTCTTTGTTTCTCAGCATAGTGTATCGCATTTTCTATGACCTGAAGTCTTTTCTCTAGTACTGGATACTTATTTTCATAATTTCTGAGCGTATTTTCGACTTTTGTATTTGTTGCTGTCATAAGCTTTTGATAATATGATTTTGTACATTGTATGTCGATTCCTTGTTCCCAATCTCCCACATAGTTTCGATTTATAGAAGTCGGGATAGGGCAATACTTATGGACTACTGGAAACTCTAGGTCTCATGCTGCTATGAGATTTATTAATTCTGTAGAGATAGTCATAGCCGAGCTTTCTATGACATCTCCTTGGGTTGAGACAGCGGGGATAGTGATCATCGTCTCTGCAGGTGGTGTGACAGTAGCAAAGGCCGATAGAGGAGTTATGACTCCAGCGATAGTAAGCATGAGAGCGAATGCTCCGATCATGCTTGTTTTGAGAGAGAGGTTGTTCATGAGAAGAAAGAAGAAAAGGTAAAGGAATGTATTAGCTCTATAATAGTATACGGTAGATGGGTGGGATTTGTGACAAGAAAGTATGATTAGATTCTCAAGTCTCAGATCCCATTTTTGACTCTTCGTATTGCTTTATTTCTTATATGTAACCAATCAATTGATTTATCAATCTGACCTTTGTCTTCTCCGTAAGGTTGTATACTATAAATATCATTCGTCAGTTCTTTATACAATCAATTTACTTTTCTTCTGAATACAAAATAATAATCTTGGTCTCCTAATCCATAATTACATCCCATAGTTGATCAGTTATTCGTATTGAGGACGCATACATTTTTGCCATCTCGATAGTACGTACCTTCACTATTGTCTATTCTAGTAATATAGCTACTCATATAGGGAACTCCTTTGTCGATACTACTTGCCATAACGAGAGCTATTTCAATACCTTCTCATCCGTTTTCATATTCAAATATTACTCATCAATTACTATCCATACCAATTGATTTGATTTTAAGTTTAGTATGATTAGAATCCGCTGTTACTGTTTCGCTGTTGGTCTCTTCTATAATTATATTATTATCACAGAAACCTTCGTCTTCAAAGATATCATTAAGGGCAGTACATATTTCATCAGAGCTATCATCAAGATTGCTCGTATAATTATATAATTCCAGACGAATCCAATCATAGACAAATTTCTTTTTTATATTGGTTGTAGTTTCTCTTTGCTTTTCTGCATAATCGATAGCTATTTTAAGTCTCTGGGCTCTTTGTCTGATATCAGGATAGCGTTTTTCATAGCTTTTGATAGTTTTATCAATTGTTTTGTGTGTAGTGAGAGCAATTTTTTGATAATACAAATCAGAACAGCTTATGTCGCGTTTTACGTCTACGCTATGTCCTTCTTGGTAGTAGGGACAATATTGACGAATGATAGGAAAAGTGACTTTTCACTCATTTATATCCTTAACCATAAAATTAGCTAAGTTTTCAGAAATGGTCACAATAGGTGTAGAGCTAAGAGCATAGGAAGTCTGGTATGTCATAGGCCACATAGACCCCAAGAAGATGCCGATGATACTGGTCAGGATGATTGCACTTGTACGAGAGATGTTTGTCATGAGAAGGAAGAAGAAAAGATAAGTAAATTGCTTATTCTGACTAGTATACGATCGATAGATGGGGTTTGTGACAAGAAAGTGATATTAGTATCATATAGCCTTCAAGATTTCCTTCGGATCATATTCCCCTCCATCAAATCATTCTCACTTCTGGTCACCGATAGCCATAATTAATGTCCCTTGTGTATTTTCATTAAAACAAATCTGACTTTCTATATAGAGAGTACATTTCCATTTTTTCTTTCATGATATAGTCGATGCGATCATAGGCTGTCGAGATGCTGGGAGATTGTCGACATCTTCTTGCGGCATAATGCTTTTATAATAGTCTGTGAACTTTCATGCATATTGTATCAACTCGGTACAGATAGTATGATCTGATGCCAGACATATTTTGTACGTGACACTATCAGAGTTGTGCGGTTTCTTCGAGAGAGTATAGTTTTTGCTATAGATCTTTCGATAACGATTGATGCTAGATATAGTTCTCTCAGGACATATATTGTCGTCTCTAAAGACATAACATACTTCATCGCTGACGCTACCATTTATTTGGTTATGAGTTAATCCCACAATATAATCATAGAATCTCATCGCTATCATCTCATAGGCAATCTTTCTTTGTATATTTGTTGTGAGATTACTCTTTTTCATTGCATAGTCTATAGATTTTTTTATTTTCTCTAATCTTTCTTCTAAAGGATAGTGACTATATCTCATAATTAGTTTATCGAGGGTTTTATTACTATTGCTTATAAGCTTTTTGTATGATCATGAACAACTTATATCTATAGTATTCGTATTGCTCTCTAATCATTCATCAGGATACCGAAATCAACAATATGTACTTAGTGTAGGTAATGTGATAACTCATTGATTAATGAGATTCGCCGTCTGTAATGATAGGGAAATATCAATTGATGTCACTGGTGTGAGAGCTTGTGTTATCCCAGGGAAAGCACCTATCATGCCGAGTGTAAATCATAGAATACTTGTCATACAAATTGCGATACTGCGAGAGATGTTTTTCATCATACAAAAGAGAAAAGAATAAAGAATAATCACATTTCTATCCTGTATACGATAGTCCTTTCCTTTTTGTGACAAAAAAGTCTGACTTTCTTGCATAATCTTCCTAATGCAATATCCCGCCGAGCTTCTCATGCAGATACTTCTGTAGTCCAGGCAACCCATCGAGATGAGGGTGCTGCTCGAGAAGTCGTTCTGCTCCTTGTCTGACTTGTTCGATAAATTTCAGATCGCCGAGGATCTCGATAGGGATATCAGATTCGCCTGACTGTCTTGTCCCGAGTATCTCTCCTGTCCCACGATGCTGGAGATCGATCTGTGCGAGTTTAAAGCCATCGTTGGTCTCTTCGAGGACCTTGATCCTCTGGTAGCTATCTCAGGATCTCGTCTTGGTCTCCAAGAAACAATACGACTGCAGGTCAGACCTTCCTATTCTTCCTCTGAGCTGATGCAGTTGTGCGAGACCGAAACGTTCACTGTTTTTGATCACCATGATCGTCGCTTCGGGGATGTCGACACCGACTTCGATCACGGTCGTCGAGACGAGGATATTGATCTTCCCTGTCTTGAACTGTTGCATGACTTCATCTTTGTCACGAGACTTCATCTTGCCATGCATGAGACCGATCCTCGCTTGTGTCTGCGTGAACATCGCACAGACCTCTTCGTAGAGAGCAGTCACATTATGTACTTCTTCGAGCTTATCGGACTCTTCGATCAATGGTGCCACAAAGAAGACTTTCTGACCGAGAGAGATCTTGTCGAGGATCCAAGGTTTGAGCTTGAGCCAGTCACTGCGAGTGATGACCTTGGTCGTGATAGGCTTCCTCCCTGCAGGGAGTTCATCGATGATCGAGACATCGAATTCACCGAAAAATGCGAGAGCCATCGATCTGGGTATTGGAGTCGCACTCATCTGGATGATATGCGGATGCCCATGCTGTGAGAAAAAACCTCTCTGTCTGACCCCGAACTTATGCTGTTCGTCGACGACGGCGAGTGTGAGGTTATGAAAATGGACGTCCTCTTGGAGGAGGGCATGGGTACCGACGATGACGTCGATCTGTCCGTCAGCGAGTTTTCTTTTGATATCTGCTTTTTCGCTAGCAGTTCTGGATCCAGAGAGGAGTTCGACACGGAGTCCGAGAGGGAGGAGGAGTTTGGCTAGTGAACGATGATGTTGTTGAGCGAGTATCGAGAGAGGTGCTAGGAAGACCGCTTGACCTCATCGCTTCTTGATCGTATAGTAGGCAGCGATAGCAGCGACGACGGTCTTTCCACTACCGACATCTCCTTGGAGGAGTCTCATCATCGGTTTATCGAGGTGCATGTCGTCGATAAGCTCTTTGACGACACGTTTCTGGGCTGTCGTGAGGGTGAAGGGGAGGAGGGTGGTGAGGGAGGAGATGAGGGAGTAGTCTGAGGCTGGTGAATTAGTGAGTTGGTGAGCTTGCCCCGTCACTTGCTGCGGGGTTGGTGATTTGGTAGATCATTGCGAGAGATATGCTTGTTTCTTGATCAAACTATGGAGCTGGATCCTGAGGAGTCTATCGAAGAAGAGACGATGCTGAGCATGATGGACGACTTCCATCGATGCAGGGAAGTGTAGTGTATGGATCATCTCTTGGACTCCCATGAGTGAGAATTTCTGCAAGAAGTCGAGAGGGAGATATTCAGCGAAATGATCAGGGATGAGAGGCAATAGCTTTCGCATATTCTTTGCCCATCGATCTGCTTTGATGCCTTGGAGTTCGGGATAGATCGGGTAGATGCGACCGACCTGTGCGACTTCGGGAGTGAGTGAACTCAGCATATCGTTCGTGTGCTTTCTGTCATCTCGTGATGTGAGTCAGGGAGATGGCTTTGTCTCATCATCGAAGATTCCTATCTTCTCATTGTTTTCTATAGGGGTTTGATGGATCTTCTCTTTCATGGCATCGATGAGTCAGTCATCAGGTGAATCAGTCGGAGTGCTTTGCGGATGCGAGAAGATGAGTTTTTTGTAGTCATATTTGACTTTGCCGGTGATGATATATCGGTTGCCGACGATGAGGGCTTTGGTCGGAAAGTATGTATTGAAGAATGTGATATAGCCGACATCACCGACCACATCATGAAACTCTATCTCATAGAGCTTCTTTGCTCATCTGGGGAGCTGCTTCTTGGCGATGATTTGTCCGATGACTGATTGGACGTCGTTGCTCTCCGTGTCGAGATCTCTGAGGAGAGTGAGATTCGATCTATCCTGATATGTCCTCGGGAGGTATTGCAAAAAATCTCTCACTGACTGTATTCACGCTGTAGCGAGTATATTCATAAAACGATCGTTGGTGTGGAGGAGTGCCTTGAGTGTGGCACGATGAGAGGGTATCGCAGGAGTGTCGGACATGGTCAGATCCTAGTGATTTGGAGAGGGGTTTGCAAGAAGGAAAGAAACTTACAATTTATGATTATTCATAATACGTTGCTTTCGCATCGAGAATCTCTACAATGCAAAAGATACTTATCACATATAATTTAGCACTTATAACTTCCTATCTTTGTTCTCCACTTACCTCTCCCTCCTTCGTGAATTCATCGCATTTCGCTCGATCTCGACGGATGAAGCATATAAAGATGATAGCAACGCCTGTGCTGATCGGTTGATCGCTCTTTTTGACAAGCATGGATTTCAGACGACGAAGATCAGTGGCTATGGTAATCCTCTCGTCATCGCTCATTACGAAGTCGATCCATCCTATCAGACCATACTCATCTACGGACACTATGATGTCCAACCTGCTCATCAGGACGATGGTTGGCAGTCAGATCCTTTCTCTTTGGATGAAAGAGATGGGAGGCTCTATGCTCGTGGAGCTGCCGATAATAAATGACAAGTCATGATCCATATCGCTACGGTGCTGGATCTTTTGTACACAAATCCACCCCAACCCTCCTTTCACAAGGAGGGAGAGAAAATGGGATTAGCCTATAATATTACCTTCTTCATCGAATGAGATGAAGAGACAGGACTTCCTTGTACTCAGGCATTACTTGATCATAGAGAACTCTTGCATGCTGATGTCGCACTCTTGTCTGATGGTGTGCTCATCGGTGATCATACACCCACGATCATGGTGGGACTCAGAGGGTGAGGGAATGCGACCGTGACGATACAGACAGCGACGACTGATCTGCATAGTGGACTTTATGGCAATATCGCAACCAGTGCTAGTCATATAGCGAGTAGACTCGTTGCACAGCTCTATGATGCTAACGATCATATCAGGATACCATGATGGTATGATGATATCGATCATATTAGCGATATCCAGAAGATGCATAATGCTCTCGTGCCACGAGATGATGAGGAGATGATGAAGACGATAGGGGCGGTTGCCCTGGCTATCCCTCAGGGCTATGATGCGGTGACTGCTAATGGCCTCTTACCGACGATCCAAGTGACGGGTGTTTCGAGTGGCTATACAGGAGTAGGATACAAAAACATTATTCCTGGCACGGCGATGATCAACTTTAATTTCCGTTTCGCTCCAGGTCAAGATCCAGAGAAGAAGATGGCGGATTTTGATGCATGGATTACGAATACCTTGCCGACCAATATTAGTCATCAGATTATCATATCTGATTATTATCCTGCTATCTCTATCTCGACCGATCATCCCTTATCGGACCGTGCGAGACAGATACTCCGCGAAGTCTATGCCGTCTCACCGATCATGAGATACTGTGGTGCGACCTTGCCTATGGCTGGTATCTTGCAAAATGTTCTCTGAATGCCAGTGATGGTCATCGACCTCGCCAATGAAGATTGTAATATCCATGGGGTTGATGAAAATATGAGTCTGACCTGTATCGAGAAAGGATTGAGATTTAGTGAGATGTTATTGGGGAGGTAAATATTTATCTTCTTTCTAAAATATTTTATCACCAGAAATCCTTGATTGGATGTGATGATAAATATTCTTCTAATTTTTTTAATGTGGGTTTGCCTGAGTCGTCAAAGAATGCATGTGTTGGTTCTTTTTCAAGTATTGGTTTTCGTTCTTCTAGATGCTCATTAAATCGTGCCAATAGTTTTTCTCATACTTTTCACCTGAGACTTTCTAATACAAAATCAAAGTTGTTTGTTGATATGTTGTAAGATCCGTTTTCGTCTATTTTTTGTGCTCATGCATGAAGCCTAAGAGCTGCTCTTTTAACTACAGGAGTATGGTGAAATAGTGCATCAATGAGTCTTCATGCTAGATCTGTTGTTAAGGCATTTGGAAATTTACTACAGTCATTTAGGGCTGTATCGGGAATGTATGTCACTAAAGGTGAATGGTTTGTCATAATCAAAAGAAGAAAAGAATAAAAAGATACTTTAAAGCTATAGTATATATAACTGAAATATTGTATTACTGTTTGATTAGTTGTCTCCAATCATTAAGATGATTTATTCTTATGAGACATAATCTTGTTATTCTGTTTTTTCCACTTTGTTTACCAACGATAGGATCGCATACTATAATTTCACCATCGTTATTTGCCAAAGTTGCATGCTCTGTTGTTGTAATTATAGAACTAAACTAGATTTTTTTTTCATAATAGAAAGTAATATACATCTTTTATGGATTTTTTTACAGCAATATCTATATCTCAGGAAAGTATGTAATTATAAGTAAATGATGCAAAGAATGTATCTCAGGCTCATATAGTATTAGAAAGGGGCGTATTGATAATCTTTGGTTTGTATTCATAATAAAGTCATTTTTCATATACTTCTATTGTTTCTTTCCCTTTGGTGATAATTAAAGTCTCTGATTGCTTAAAATAGTCTAAAAGTTTCTTAGAAATGAATTTTGTCTCATAATCTGATACTTTTATAAAAAGATTGGTATTAGGGGCAATATGTTTAGTAAAGTTTAAATTAATTTTTTTATAGTGCCATTTAAATCATCATAAATCTATAAATATATTACGAGTCTTTAAATAAGAAAAGTCTAGAGACTTGAACTCTCATCATACAATATTAATCATAATATTATCATAATCAACTATCTCTTTAGAATTTCTTAATTTCTGCCGATGTCACTTTGTAGCTCAACCATATTCTCAATGTTTGTCTATAATGATAGGGACTTCAAAAAAGTTTAGAGGAGTGAGATTGACAAATTCAATATCAGACTTGGTTTGTAAAAAAGACTCTGAGAAATGCCCTGGTCATCATATTTTTATCTCTTTCGTATTTGTTTCTTTATAAAAGTAGATGTCTCTTGCATAGGAAGTTATGAGTCCGAGTCTTTTTATCATGTTGATATGAAAATTAAAAATTTATTACACTTTCGTTAATCTTTTCTAGTATGTCTACTACTCACTCAGCATGATTATAAGGAGAAATATATATAGGCTTTATAGGAGGATTTGTAACGTTGTTGTTTCCTACTAAAGCATAATCTTTATCTATATCTGAAGTAGAATCTCAGATTAATAGAGTATGATTTGATCTTTCTCTTAATATGGCATTGGTTTCTTGTTTAGCTGTGGTAGTAGAACCTGTTGTATATCATAAGAAGTTATGGTCTGGTGCGTAATCAAAATGATTTTCATCGTAAGTTTCTTTTAAAACTTCTAATAGCTTTTTTAAATCTTGCTTGTTTCATCGTAGAGATATGGTTGCTTGACGGTTAGCTCATAAGTGAATTTTTCAAGAAGTGAAATTTGGAACTTTGCCTCAAAACTCAGGAGCAATAAGCGATTCTCATATTACGATACTTAATTCATTTGCTATAGTTCTTATATGAAGTGTCATTGTACTATTGTCAGAAAGTAACGTACTATGGCCATTATATACTACATTCTTCCCTTTTTCTCATATTATTAAATTTTCGCTAAGTCATGGTAGTTGAAGGAATTCAGACAGTTCTTTCATCTGCAGCATAGGAGAGTCGGAATTAAGAGTCAATAAATATCACTTATCTTTCAATGATTGACTCTGTGATTGAAGAGTCTTTAAAAGAATAGACCTAGAAGAAAAATATTCTCTAAAATGTTCGCTTAAGTCGCTAGGTATTAGTGTTCAATTAATATCAATTTGAATGATATTTTTGTTTATTGGAAGATTAGAGTACATTAATGCGCTTATAAAGTAAAGGATTCAAGTAATCATAGTATGGTTCTTGATCAATCTAGATTAGTATAATACTTTTTAAAGTAATCAAAAGATTCTTTATTTATATCATTCAGAGTAAGATTTCTATTGATTATTTTCTCCAATTTAAAATAAAAATCTTTATTGATATTAACAACTCTCTGAGAAAAATACTTTTCTCTATTTTTAGAGATTCACATACGGATATTGGGACTTACAAAGGGTAGTATATAAGGAGCACGACCGATCATTCAATCTCCTATATCGACCACTAGACCACTAGATCATATCAGAAAGTCTCTGCAGTCACCTATATCTATAGTCTTTGTAGGATCTTTTCATGATTCCAGTTTATATGTGATAATGCCTTCTGCTTTGCTATTATTACCTATTTTTATTCCAACTATCGAAGAGCTTATATTTATACTATGTTCATGGTAATATGAGCAAATAGTATTTAAGGTAGATCCTGTATAAGTATCATCATCTAAGATAGTAAGATCATTTATACTTCAGAAGTGTTTACTTAATATATTTAATCCATCTAAAAATATTTGTGATTGAGAATGGGGATACTGTCACTTATAATGAATTCATTCACAATCAAAGAATCTAGAAGAACGAATGAAGAGTATGTTCTCTTTTGTTGTGATAGATGGATCTAGTGATATAACACTTTTGGTAGTAGTTCTGGCATAAAGTGCATTAGCTATCTCCTTATCGTCGTAAAAGTGTATTTCTATATTTCACTTATCTATAAAAAAATCATCGAGACAAAATAAGAGTGACTGTATAAATTGACTGTACAGTAAATAAACTTCTTGTTTTTTATTCTCTGAGTTGAGATAAGGAGAAATAAATTGTAGTGCAGTATCATGATCCGACGATGTTATATAAACGAAATCCGTATTTCAATAAATAGTAACTTCATCCTGGATTCACTTATAGATAATTGCCATAATAATCGAAAGGTAATAAAGTGCTACTTTTCTATCCTATAATTAATTCAAAGTTTTCTTATAAATGTTTCATTTTCTAATTCGTCTTTAAGCATTTGAACAATATCGGTCATGTTTTCACTCCCAGAACAATTATATACTTTGATCATATAATTAATAAAACTAGGATTACATTCATTAAGATTAATGGAATTTTCTCCAGTAAAAGTCTGATGAAATGCTAAATTTAAGTTTATTATATCTAAAGAAAAATCTTTTTCTTTGTTTTTGGGGATTCACATACGGATGTTAGGACTTACAAAGGGTAGTATATAAGGAGCACGACCAACTACTCAATCTCCTATATCTACTACTAAACCACTAGCTCATATTAAGAAGTCTCTGGGGTCTCACATATCAAAACTTCATTCAATTTTTTTCTTGTTGAATCCTTCTGGGAATTCGTATTTAACAGCACTATACATAGGTATAGTATTTTGTGGCCTTTGAACTTCAATACCTATGAGATAATTTGTAATATCTATTCCATAATTTAATTTCAAATAATCAGTACTTTTGGATAAAGTAGATCCACTAAAACTATCATCGTCTCAAAGGGTAAAATGTTTATTCCTTATCTGCTCTAGTAGTTTATCATCGTATATACGGCCATGAGAGTCGGTTCCAAATAAATCATATAGCCTAGAACTTGCCAAGTATTGTATAGATTGATGTCATTTCCATGAAGGATCCATTGATATTACTTGATCGTATTCTATTCATTTGGATGACATTAATCCAGCTAATCTATTCTTTATATTTGATGCATCGTGAATGTGAACTTCTACTGAACCATAGAATGACATATGCTTATAGACTATTTCATAGAGATTGGGCAGAAAACTCGCTTCATATTTACTCAGAAAGATGCTACTTATATTATTCCTTAAATTCATTCCATTTGCTATGAAAGAAGTATCGGTTTTCATTCAATAGGTAAAGTCCTTACCCGTAGTAATCTTTATCGTACCTGTGTCTGGATAAATAATATTTGATGAACACTCTCAAGTCATATTGTCATATATAAACGAAATAAAAAACAAAAGAAAATCCCTCTCCGTAGGGAGAGAGATATTGGTGGTATGTGATGATACAAGTTTATCTACTGTATCACACTACTCATCCTATCGCTGCCGTACGGAGAAAAGTGTCAGACGATCTACGTCTGTTGCTTCTTCTCATTACGCTAGAGCTAAAAGATGAATGCATGAATTGCTATGAAATAATCTAAATATGTCCTCTTATAGAGATTTCCTGATGGGAAGTCAAGAGAAGATGACAATTATTTTAATGACTCTGTACTCGATCGATAACCTCATCTCTGTCTGTCTTGGGATCATCGACGACGACAGTGTCAGGCACTATACCTTTTTTGTCGATATGTATGTCTGACTTGCCTGTATACCACTTCGCAGTCGTAAGTTTCAAACTACTGCCATCGCTATAGTCCCACAGTGACTGAACCGATCACTTGCCATAACTCGTCTCACCGACGATCTGTGCACTAGGGAGATAATCGCGGATCACTCCTGCTAATATCTCACTGGCTGATGCGGAGTCTTTATTGATCAGGACGATGACTTTCTTGCCGCTCAGTGATGTACGAGGATCGGTACCGTTGGATCTATAGACTTCTTTGCCATCACGAGAGCGGATGATTACTGTCGCTTCGCCCTTTGGTACGACATAATCCAGCATATGTGCGACATCATCGAGACTGCCACCAGGGTTATATCTCAGATCGATGATGACTTTCTGGTATCACATCGTCGCTATATCCTTCATAGTCTGTGATCGAAGCGTATCCACGCCAAACGAGAAACTACTGATATGGATCAGAATGGTGTTGCTGTCTATCTCTGTGGTGGTGAGGGGTTTTATAGAAATTTTATCTCTGACGATAGTGATCGTTTTGTCTTCATCTCATCTGCGTATGGTGAGTGTGACAGAGCTACCTTTAGGTCATTTGATCTTCGTGATGGCTTCGTCTGGATCGCTATCTTTAGTGATACTATAGTCATCGATAGCAGTGATGTGATCTCATGCTTTGATACCAGCTTTGGCAGCAGGAGAATCATCTACAGTAGATGATATGAGTAATACACCTGGTTCTTTGATATTGATATATGCACCTATCCCGAAGAATTCACCTTGGATACTGTCAGAAAAGTTCTTTGACGCTGTAGGGACAAGATATATACTGTGTACATCTCCTACCGCATCGGTCATACCTTTGATTGCTCATTGGATGAGGATGTCATCCGTAGGGACTGTAGTGCCCGAACCGAGAAATTCATGTTTGAGTTTGTCATAGACATCGGCAA
>JACCDN010139105.1_pt1 | contig 14764 bp, 9 predicted proteins | sample 7441691 | NCBI WGS metagenome assembly JACCDN01 (sample SAMN15323439, study PRJNA562643) | freshwater metagenome | isolation source: river surface water | place: USA:Blue River Watershed | collected 2017-08-16
AATACTCCTTTGGGTAAAGAACCTGCAAATAATTTAACCTCCTGGGCCTGGCTTGAACTGTTGGTTATGTCTACTATAAATCCGCGCTCCATATACTAAACGTTTTTTCAAAAATACGCACCCAATCCTTACGCTATTGGAGGACTTACATATTATTTTCACTAATTTGAGAGGGCAAATACAAACCGCATGCCCAAAAACAAATCAGCCGTTATAAGACACCGCATTATAGACCAGATGCTTACCAATAAACGTAGGCCCTATCCTACTTTGGAGCAATTAGCGGCTAGGTGCAGTGCTATTCTAGGTTCCGATGTATCTACTTCTACCATAGAAAAAGACATTAGGGCTATGCGCGAGCAAGCTCCCAAGGGTTATAGCGCCCCTATTGTGTATTCTAAACTTGATGGCGGTTATGTATACAGTGAAGTAGGTTTTTCTATTGCCGAACTTAACCTCAACGAAGAAGAGTGGACGGCCCTTCAATTTGCAGCCGAACTATTATACCAGTACAAAGAAGTACCCGTTTTTAGCAATTTTAAAAATGCAATCGAACGCATTAATACCAGGTTTTCGTTAGGTATAGACGGAAGTGAAAAATTGATAGACGAAGTAGTGCAGTTTGAAAAAGCTGTTCATTCCAACGGGATGGAATTTATTGAGTTCATTTATAAAGCCATCAAAAGCAAGCAGGGCATCGCTTTTAACTACCGCAACATTTATAAAAACAAAACAAGTGCAACCAGCCTGATCCCCTATTTAATTAAAGAGCACCGCAACAGATGGTACGTTATAGGCTGGAGTACCGAAAAAGAAAAATACACCACCTACGCCCTAGACAGAATGTCTGGTGTAGAAACAACAGATACTATTTACAAGAGACGTTCCGATTTTAACGCTTCTACTTTTTTCCAACATAGCACTGGTATCATGGAAAGTAAAGCCAAGCCAGAAGAAGTATTACTAACCATACAAAGCCCCATTAGCAACCTAGTATTACTTGAACCATTACACGCTACTCAAAAAGTGATCGTAGAAAAAACAGATGCCATACAAATAAGCCTTAAAGTTTTACTCAACGAAGAGTTTACATTTAAACTATTAGGCATGGGATCTTTTTGTATTGTTAACAAGCCCGCAAGCCTTAAAAAAACAATTAAAAATACCATTAGCCTTATGAATGCTAATTACCTCTAAGCAGCACCGACCCTATAGGCATTAAATCTTCCCCTACTGGCATCCAAATATGACCGTCAAATTTTGGATTTACAAAAAGCTTTTTTACAGTAATACTTTCACATACCATTTTAAGCCCTGGCTCTATATAAAAGCCAAACCTATTACCAAACATAGGCAGGTGCGAGGCATGCACCACATAATTAGGACGGTCATACTTGTTTACAAAAAAGTAATAGTACCCGTCTAATTTTAAAATAGAAAAAAATTGCTTATTACCACTTGTATTGTAATTAAAAAACAAATCACTAAACCTATGCTTTTGAAAACTATGATTACGCTCAAAACTAGACACGACAAACGACTGCTCCTCCGAACTAACCACAAACTTATTTAAAGATCTAGACGCTTCATCAAAACCCCACACCAAACCATATTGTCCAAAACCCTTGTGGTTTTCTACCACCTCTAACTCGGCCTTAATAATAAAGTTGTCGCCTAAATTATTAGGTAGCTCCTTATGGTAATAGTTCCAGGTATCATCTGTTTTGTTTTCCATGATATAACGCCCCATCTTAAAAAAGGCAGACTCGGTATCACTCTCAACGGTTTCCCACCCCTCCTGCCGCTGGCCAAAATTGTCGTCTATAACTATCTCTTCTTTGTAAATGTCTGCAACAGGTAAAATTTGTATCATAATATCTATTTAAGACACAAACATACCCGACCAAACCTCCATGTATTGGAGGGGTATAATAATACCCCATAATTTAAGTCCTCCAATAGAATGCGGTATGCCTTTCTAGTTTTGAGTTTTAATACCAATACCATGGAAAAACACAAGCCTAGTAACGTTAACCTCATTGAACCCATTAGTAACATCCTAATTAAAAACCTTACCCAGGAAGCCCAGGAGTCTGGCTATAGCTACCTTCACTGCGTATATGCAGCCAAACAAAAGTATATCAACGGCGGATGGATTAACATCTGGCCTACTACCTACCTATCAGGATCCGGTAAGTTTTTAGATGATCTAGAAATGATACAAGCTGTTAACATACCTGTTGCACCTAATAAGTTTCATTTTGCAGAAAAAGGTCAGGTTAAACGGTTTACACTGATATTTCCAGCTATTCCTAAAGACTGGAAGGAGTTTTGCCTAGTAGAAATGGTGGATGACAGGAATATTGGGTTTAAATCACGAAAAATTAGGCGAAATGAGACTGGGATTTATAATGTATTTGTGGAGTGATGAGGGGGGGGGATTGAAGCAAAGGAATTAAATATAATTAAAAATGATATATTTAGTGTAAAATATTTCATAATGAAAGATGCATATGACATATTATTTAAATCTTACAAAAAAGAAACATTTTTTAAAGATGGCTTAGAGGCAATAATATATGTGGAGGATAGTAAGATTAATAATTTTTGGAATAAAAATAAAGAAAAGATAAGAGACGGTGGAGAATTATTTATAAGAGGTTTTGGCAGAGACGAAAATGGAACAAAAGCTTTTATAATTTTATATAAAGAATTATTTCCTAAAGCTACAATTTTAAAAGACCCTTCAAATAACCTTAAACCAACTCAAACAATTTCTCAACTAACGGGGTTAGATAAAAATATTAAATCTGACACAGACTCTTCAGTGAAAATTCAAAATTATCAAGTTTCCCATTTATTCGGAAAAACAAAAAATCCATTGCTTTTTACAGCACCATGGAATATTGCATTTATTCCTAAATACCTTGACCCATTTACTGGACATGAAACAAGAGGTCAATATAGTATAGAATTTAAAAAAATATTCAATAAATCTAACATGAAAAGATTTAAAAAATATATTGATGATTATGACAATATAGTCTTCAAAGATATTAAGCCTAATTTTTCAAAAGCTCTAGACAAAACCAAAAAGGAATTAATTTCATTAAATTTTGACCAAAAGAAAATTAACGAATTCGAAAAAGCAGCATTAGAACAATTAGATGGAATTTCGAAATCGATTTTAAAATAAAATTATGATTAAGTCAGAATATAAATATCATAATCCAATATGAAAATAAATAAGAAGCATGCAGCCATCTTGTTCCAAATTCATTAAAAATGCAAAAGTTTCATCTTTAATTATAAAAACAAATAAAAATTATAAATTATGTGGGAGCAAAATAAAAAAAGGGTCAGCCAATGTATCAAATTCTTAACTAGAGAATTAGACAAAACGAATTCAGAAAAAGGTATACTTAATTCTAGGAATGACAGATATAATCTTACTGGAATTTTATTAGAATTAACTATGTATCTCAGTGAGTTTAATTTTTATCCTTCTGAACTTACGGGTAAATGCTGTGAAGTAGCTTTTTTCACTTCACTTTTAGGTGATAGGTGGAATTTAGAAAAGAAAGAAAAAATCTCTTTTGAGCAAATGTTTAAATTTTTGATAAATCATTGTCAAGGCGTATGTTCCAATAAAACAAAATACGTGATAATTATCGCAGATAATTGGGATGATAATATTGCCAATTTTTGGCAACCTAATATAGACAGGCTAAAAGATAATGGAGTAGTAATAGAAGTTCACATGATGATCGGAAAAAGCGAAATGACATATGAAATGTAGAACAAAGTTTAGAAGTCAAATCACAATCTTCTTGTTAAATAATATTACTATTGAGGATTAATACCTTTAATTTATAGCCAAAAAGGTTCTAGATCTTATACCACATCTAGAAGAATTATTCCAAATTCTTTATCCTGTTTGTTATATATAATTTTATTTCTGCTTTAGTAATCTTAAAAAATTTGAGATTCTCATAAGCTCCATGAATAGCCTTATTTAATGTTTTATTCGCAGATTCAAGTTTTGATTCTAAATTATGCTTAATGATAAATTCTTCGCCTTTGTTTAAATACTCTCTTATAATTGAATAATCATCAAAGTTCATACTTAACTCTAATTCTTCATTTATAGATATTTGTTCAATCGTAATTCCTGAACTAGAATAAACAGAATTACCGCATTTTAATTCACCTTGCTTGAAGAAAAATGTTATTATTTCGGATTTATTTGTAGCAACAAATTCATAAAAGAGTTTCATAGGTACATATATATCAAAGTATCCTTCAGTTTCAGATTCAATAAATTTAACAACGCCAATTCCGAAAATTTCAATACAATTTTTCAGTACTCTGATTTTTATCCTCCCTTTGGAATATAAACTTGGAGAGAGTTTTTTTAACTCTTTTAAAAGAACTAATAACCTCCTCCTATCAGATTTGAAAAATGAATTATAATCGTTCATAAATTATTATTCATTATTTATAATTAAATCAAATCCAAGTTGTTTAGCTGCTTCTTTCATTCGTTTAAATTTCTGATCATTCTCTGTCAACGGGGAATTAGGTGATGTTTTAATTTTAAACTTCACTTCCATTTCTATGCTATTGTCTTTAAAAGGCACTAAGAAATATTGTCCCAAGCTCATGAATTGAACTTTATCAGTTAACTGACCAGATATTATTACGGATGGAATAATAGGATCATTTGGCACTGGATTACTACTTGGCACTGGAATAGGATTAGCTGTTGTATTGCCAGTATTTGCAGTTGGTAGAGTTGGGGTTGGAATAACTGTTCCATTTGATGGGGTCTCAACAATAGGTTCTTTAGCTGGTAAATCCTCAGGTGCAACCAACCAAAAATCATCTTGTAAAACATCAAAAAACGGTATACTTTCTTTAAAATAGTACTTTGAGAAAAATTTACCATCTCCTGATCCTATTGCAAAATAACCATCATTACAATATCTTAAAATAGAATTCTGAATAGCATCTTTACTTGCGATCATTGGCTTGTCGTCAAATCGCAAAAATGCATCATGGACATCCTTAACTTTTATTGGATTACTTGATGACGGAACCAGATTATTATTTTTTAAAGTATTATATCCAACATTCTTCAGCATCCATTCTTCTTCATATAATTTAGCTACAATACTATTAACCTGATTTGAAATATTATCTCTAAATTGGTCAATTTTCAATAGTTTAACACCATCTCTTGCAGAATATTTTACAACCAAAGAAAATGCTATTGCAAGTGAAGCATCAACAGATTTTGTTGAATCATTCATTGTTCTGTTAATAGTATCAGATTGATCACGTTCCAATTGGTTTGCATAATCAACTTTGATTTTATTACAAGCAAGGTATTCTCTTACATTTGAACTCAATTGTGAGAAACCAATTTCGTTGCACACTAGGAATAACAGTGTATTCCTGTAAATACGGTCTGTTGCACCCTTTTTTGTTGCAATTTTTTCAACAAAAGGCTTCACATTACCATTGATTTCAGTTTGATTCGCACGATACTTTGGACTAAGAATTACAAGTGTTGGTTTCTGCTGCTCAGGTATATCATTTGAAGGATCAACCAGGGCTCTTCCAAATAATTCAATATTTGTTGTTTGTGCATTTAATCTCTTTAAAATCTCTGCTTCAATGTCTGCATTCCCGATTTCGTTTTTTGCTTGATTGATTAGTATATTAATGTTTGGCTTTGTATGAAACCAATAACGTTTTTCATTAGATGTACTGTAATATAAAAAATGAGCTGCACTTTCATACCTATCCAATGCGCCATTTATGTCATTATGATTATAAGAATTTGGTTTTATGATACATAACTTTAATTCTTGCATTGTATAACCACGGTTTTGCCCCTGAGAACCAAATGTTCCTAGTAGAATTGTTGATGAAATTCCTTGAGTAATATTATAATCCCCCAGTGTTTTTACTTCACTATCTATTCTAAATGCATTTGAAGAAGACCCAGAAACATCTGCAGAGATAACAGAATCCCAGTTTGCACCATATAGCATTGTAATTTGACTTGTAAGCGCATCTACATTAGTGAAGTTTACATCAGATGTATGTATCATGCTATTATTACCAACTAATGATCCTTTGCGTTTCCAAAGGTCTGAAACTATACTTGCCAAAATTCTCAATATTCCACGAGTACGTTGAAAATTTGGAGTACTAGCCCATCTATGACGAAACACATCAATTAACTCTGGGTGAAATGGATAAGACTTTTTCATCCTTTCTCTATAATCTTGCTTCAATGCATAAGATGGAATTTCTGCCATTAATGATGTATACATCATGGAATAACTATCAACAACTTTGTTTATAGCGTCTGTATTGTAATTATCCTCAAACAAACGCCTTCTTACCACTTCAAAAATTTCATCATCTTCTACAGGCTTTAAATTAGCTCCAACACGAACAATTCTATTTTCTAATGCACTTAATATTTGTTGTGACTCTGGTGAAGATGCAATTTCTTGTGCACTAATTGGAAGTGTTGCGATTAAAACGCAATTATCTGTGCCTGCCACAGCTTCAGTTAATTCTTGCATGAAGCTAATGGTTTGATCCTTTAAATTGGAGCCGCCAACGGTCAAGGCTGATGCGGATACACAATAATCAGCAAGCTCATCGATTAGTATCAGACAAGGTTTAGTTTGCTCCAATACCTTTTTGAACAATCCTTTTGGATTTGCTCTTTGTTCGTCATTTGCTTTTATTATTTCATAGGCTTTATAACCACCTAATTGATATGACAATTCACCCCAGATGGTATTAAGCTGAACACCATCTACAATTCTTCCTTGAACTGGGTCGTTAGTTGTGTTAGTAAACACAGCAACATTAACATTATCAAATGTTGGTATGCCTGTTTGTTTAAAAACCTCATCCATTTTTTCATTACCAATAAGCTTTTTGCCGGATTTTGCAATATGATACAAGGATATCAAAGTATGCGTTTTACCACCACCAAAACCAGTTTGTAATGAGATGACTCTATTCTGAGAATCTTGTCCACCATTTAATCCAAGAATTACACGTTTAGCAATATCTCGGATACCAGCTGTAAAATATGTTTTAGAGAAGAACACCTCAGCTGATCTGTAAACTTCACGGCCAGCATTATTAGACACCTCAGCTAAATTTGCTGCAAAGACTGATTCATCTAATTGACCATTACGAATGTCAAAGTGTGGTTGTATGATGTTAAACCAAGGTATAGCATTTGAAATATTTTCGTTTGATTTAATTTGTGTAGACTCATTTGAATCTTCTGCTCCCTTTTCTAATTTTTGTAGTTCAGACTCAAGCTCGGTCATTTTGATTATCTTTGCAATGGTTCGCATATGAATCCATACTTTTGTGGCTTCATCTTCTTCAATGTCATTGTTGAAATGTGCAATTTTATGTCGTACTTCAGCAATTTCACTAAGCCAATTTGGCAGATCACTAATTTTACGGCCAAAGTCATTTTTTAAAAGCTCTTTGTTCTTGATAGCAAAAGATTTCCAATGGTGAAAGTCAATTAATACCACAGGATTTGAACCAGCTCTTAATGAGTTATTCCAATTTTCTTTTTGTTCGTATGTTAAACAATCAACGTATTTTGCTGCCCATTTATCACCTTCTGTCTCTTGAAGTACGGATACAATGTAGGGTCTAAAAGCCTCAATAAAATTATCTAAAGCTATATATAATTTACTGCGTTCTGATTTTGATATCATGGTAATATTTTTATTCAAATTTTAATTGACTTTGTTCTGCTTTTGGAGTGATTGAAGATTTTGACTCACGAATAAGTTGTTCTTTATTTGTTAATAATCCAACAACTAATTTATAATCTTCCATATCTTTTGGAAGTAATTCCGCTAATGAAGTTATAACACGCCAAATAGGACTTTCATTTTCAGATGCATTTATTTCTATGAATTTTAATAAATTGGTTCTATTAGGACTATTATATAAATACATAAGCCTATGCGAGATGTCAATTAGAGTACTTTGCTTTTGCTCACCTAGTTTGCTATTTCTTGAAATACGATCTTTATATGTTGCAAGTACTTGTTTATTGCCATTTTGAATTAATATATTTTCTTTTGTAATGTCGTTAACTTCTATACTTAATCCGACTCTAGTAAATCGAACTGCATCATCATAATCACTCATTGAAAAGGAATTAAGTTGAAGCCAACCAATATAAAATTTTGTAAAATCATCCCCATCAAAACCTTTTAGCAAGGCATTAAATGCACTTTCTCTTGCCATTTCTAATAAATCAGTGACTGTAACATCACTACCATCTGCTTTTTCTACTCTATTGAATTTGCCAAATTCACTTACTGCTTGGCCAAAACATGCTGTTAATAAATCTGCTCCTCTAAATCCTAGTCTATATAATTCATCTACTTCAATTGCAACTTTACTTTCAATGGCTTTCTTTACATCTTTGTAACTTCCAATGCCACTTTTAGAAGAAGGCTTTGCAGATACTGTAACGGATGATGCCAAAAATGATTTACCTGCTTTTAAACCTGTGAAGTTATATTCTGTATCTAATGCCCAACTACCGGTAATATTCATTCTTGCACCTAAAATCGAATTACATAAAGTTGACCATGCCTCAGTACTTTGATGTGCAAACATAATACTTACAATGTCAGATGTTTGAAATTCAATCGCGTCAAAAATTTGTAAAAGTTTATTTTCAAAATGTATTTTTGCATCATTAATTGAATTATTATGATGATGCCTCAATGCTGTACATTCTTCAGTTTTAGGGGTGTATGGAGTTGAAAAATTTAAAGGATATACTTTATTTAAAGTACGTTTTAACCAAACATAAAAGAAGTCTGATAAGTCTGCATATGCAATGGCATCATAATAAGGGGGATCGGTAATTACAGCTGCCAATTCTTTAGGGGAAAATTGATACTTATCACCACTTGATGCATTGTTACATTTGGTATAAAACTCATTTGCACTCTCAGATTCTATATAACGGATAATCCAATCAAGTTGATTTTTAGCACTTCCGGTTGATTCAGAAAAGGGAATAGACTCAGGGAAGTCGAAAACCATTGGCAATGCTTGTCTACCCATAATTCTTTCAAGCGTTTCACGTCCTTTATGCCATCCACCAAGATTTGTATTTGATACGGCTATTCTATCAATAAAAATAGCTAAGTAGGTTTTAAGCGCAAGGTCATATTCTAAATTATTGTCTTCAAGTAATTTATTATATTCTTCAACTAGTGAGTTTAAAAATACAATTTGTCTTTTTGTAAAAATATCACCCCAAGTTTTAACACCCCAGCCCATACAATGTAAATCCCTGTTATTTCCTTCGGGTAAATTCTCACTTGGAAACTCAATTTCGGATGGTAATTTTTCTAAAATATTAAGTTCTTCAGTAGTTGGAACTCTATAATTTTTAGAATTTGCACCTTCTTCAATAACCCCAATTAATTTAATACTTGTATCTCGGTTATTAAATTGTTTCTTTAATTCGCTTATTTCTGTAATGTTTTGACAAATAGGACATTTCAAATTTTTTCTTTGAATCCAATCCTCAATATTATGTTCACCTTTTTCAATTGAGAAACTTATTTGCTTACCGCTAATAATAGGATTAAAATAAATCTTTTTATCTGGTTTGTCACACAAATAAAACTCTCGCATTAAAGGTACTTTAGCAAGACATGTTGGGTTTTTACAAGTCGCTTCATGCACCCAATAGTATGCAATAGCCTTTTGCTTATTTCCTGGATATAAGTAACCGACTCTTTTTTCTGTATTTGATAATAGTTTATTACAATAGAATTCTACGTCAAATGATAATCGATTTTTAATTTCAATTTTATTTTCATCAAAAAACATCTCCCTATTAGATGATTTTTCATTCCAATAATCAAGGCCATAAATTTTTATAAACTCTTCTTTACTGTAGCTTATAGGCTTTCCAAATCGTTGGGGAAATTCCAAACTACCTCTTTGTATGATATGGGCAACAGGATTAATATCATTTCCAAAACTATTACAACCTAATCGGGCAGCTTCTAACGGGATAGCTCCACCACCTGCAAAGGGATCGAAAACCTTGGGCATTTTATTTAAAAAACTTTCAATGCTTACATTTAAATTATTCTCTAATTCTTTAACAACTTTGCTATCAATATGCCTATTAATGGAATTATACAATTCATTTTCAGCAATTTCTATTGATTTTATATGGTTTTCGTAATCCTTTAGTATTGCATCAATTGAATTATCTCCTTTAGAATTATATGCTACCCAAATTAATTTTCTTGCCTTACTAAGTATTTCTTTATTGTTTTTATTATCCCATTTTATCAAGCTGAAATCAGATAATTGATCCTTTGCACTCGTTGATTTACCTAGTTTTTCATTTTCAATAAATTTATTTGAATATTTACCTATAAACATCATTAAACGATTGCGTTCATTATCGTCCATTTTATCGATTGCAGATGTATATGGTATATCATCATATGGTTTATATGGGTCATTAGGATTATTTTCTTTTCCTAAAATAATTTTAATGGCATTTTTAAATTGGATTGGACAACTCGGATCCAATGGATCTGGTACTAGGCTTGCAAATACTACAGCTCGACAAATTGGTAAGGGTCTTCTTGCCCACCATAAATGCAAAGTTGAAATATGACCATGTCGTATAGACTTATCTCTAACACACTCAGCTGAAATCTCCTTTATGGGTATCGCTACTTCAATTAATTTTTTCGGTTCGCTCATTAGTTAACTATTTTTGATTTCCATTCGGTAAGTGGCAAAAAATACTGAACACCTTTGTCCTTTTTCTCATAAACCATAACATTGGCTGGGTTTTGTATTCTAAATAAAGTTGGGTTAGATTTGCAATTAGTTACAATGTATAGCCATGCTGATTCTCCTAATTGACCCAATCTATTCATTTCATTCTCAGATAGCATTACACCACCATCCATATTTCGACCTTTAACTTCTATATACCGTTTTATATGATCTTTGCTAATGCTTTTTACATCGTAACCTTCATTGTTAGCTGAAACATCTTCTGGTATCCATCCTTGGCTTAATTCATATTCCATAGCCATCTGCATTGCAATTGCTTCTGCTTCGTCATCACGACTCATCCCATAATGACTTTGGTATTCGAGTTGGGATAAAGGAACAACATAAGCACAGCCAATTACCTCAGGCATCTTTGGGCTTAACTGAATCATGAGTTCTAGCTCTTCCAAACGCTTTGCTTTCTTAATATTTAAATTTGTGATGCGGTCTTCGATACTAATAATTTTGTCCTGTACCTTGCTATCACCTAACATAATTTTCGCTTCGTATTCTGTTCTTTTAACCGAAAGGTCAAAAATAACTTGACTAAAACCTGTTTCGATGTATTCTCTTCTTCGGGCTGAATCATTCTCAATATGCGTTTTTGTATCGCTGAATTGAGGTAGTGTTATATTTTCAAACGACCAATTTACTACAGCTTCAGTATTGATATTGCTTGGGGTTTCAATTGGTTTAGTGAAATTTGCTGGCGCTTTTAAATCAATGTATTTTGCTGGAGAAGTAACAGAAAATTTGCCAGCAGGATCTTGGCATACCAACATAATTCTTTCATCTGATATACTATCAATCTTCTTGCTATCCCTATTGTCTTTTATTTGGGATTTTACAAAATAAGCAAAGTAGTCGTGCTTATCATCTGGCGATACTAGGATTGTTCCTTTTAACATGTCCTCTTTAAAGTGAGTTCTAGCCACTTCAATTACTGAGTCGAACAAAGGATTTCCAGGATTAATGTAATGAACTGTTCCAAGGTCACCTAGTGATTGATAGTCTAGAAATACTTGCTTATCAAAGCAAAAATTTACCTTCTTCAAATCTGCATAGATGTTATAATTATCCTTTAACACCTTGGTGATGGAATCGGGTAAAATGTCTATATGAAATATATTTGTTCTAAGCTCTGTAAAATCACCACCTAAGTACTTAAAGGCTTTTTCAAAAAACAGTTTCACATAAATGGGTTGTAATCTTTTTTCGTCTGATTGTTCTTTTAACAAACGGGCATCACTGTAATCAATTTGACTAAAGCCCAGTTTTTCTTTCTCCTCTTCTATTTTTTCAATCCAGGTAGCCTTTGATGACTCTAAATCCTGGTCGATAATATCATTGAATTTAGTATGTTCACCATTCAAAACTGAGCGGTAAACTTCTTCCATGCTAATTCCTGCCAAAACATCCTGGATAACATCATAAACACGGTCATCGCCAATACTTTCTCTGATTGCATCCATCTTTAACAATAGCTTTTCTAACACCGCACCTTCTTTGGTATTGCTAGCTACCATGTTAAATACTAATACATCTCTTAGCTGCCCATAACGGTGAATACGTCCCATACGTTGTTCCAAACGATTGGGGTTCCAAGGGATATCCCAATTAATAAGCAAGGGGCAGAATTGTAAGTTTATACCTTCACCTGCGGCATCTGTTGCAATAAGGATTTGGCAATCATCCTTCTTAAACATTCTTTGAGCTTCTGTTCGCTCATCTACATTTTTACCACCATGAATGGTTGCTACCTTATATCCACCACTTCTACTTAACCTTTCGTCTAGATAAATCAGTGTGTCCTTGTGCTCGGTAAAAATTACTAGTTTCTCTCCTTCAATTACATTCTTAGAAATTAATAGCTTTTGAAGCTCTTTAAATTTCTGTTCTTCCTGTTGGTTGTTGTATAACGTTTCTGCTTGATCGAATAATTTTTTTACTTCTTTAGCCTCATCCATTAATTCTTGAGGACTTGTCGCAGTTGTAAATAACTTGAATTTCCTTGGATCGGACATGATGCCTTCTAGCACATCTCTTTGGTCATCTTCTAAATCTTCAAACTCATCCACAAGACTTTCTGCACTGTTACCTTCCATGTCCTGGATATCAGCACTCATTACTCTGTGACGCATCTTCCAGAGTTCAGGTGACCTGGTTAACTCAGCAACAATTGCATCTAATGCTTTCCACCTTTTTGACAAGGTGTTTTTAATAGCAAAGATTGAACTTACTAGTCTTCGTTGCATTACAGTTAATGCCAAAGACACATGGATGTTATTGGCGGTAATCGCTTCTTCTTTCTTTTTGGTAAGGTACTTTGTTACATTATCGTAAAGATTCTTTTCATCTGATGTAAGTTCATAAGAAACAGTTGAAGTGGAACGCTTCTTAAATAATGGATTGCCATTCCAATCCTTCATGTCTTCTTTTAATCGCCTAATAAAAAAACGATTTGCACCGTCTTTTTCAAGTTCTTTTACACGAGTAGCTGCAATGTCTTCAGTTGAGAAGATATCTTCGTCAAGGAGCTGTAACAGCTTTTTAAAGGTATCTTGCCTTCCTCTATGTGGAGTTGCTGTTAACAGCAATAAATGTTCGCAACGTTCTGATAGTTCTTTCGCAGCAATATATCTTCTAGATTCATATTGTTTAGCACCATACTCATAAGCTGACAATTTGTGCGACTCATCTATGACCACTAAGTCCCAATGCGAATTTTTAACTACATTCATCACATCCTCTCTTGATATAAAATCAATTGATGTGACTATTTTATTTGATGTTTGGAAAATATTTGGATCTGATTGAAATGCGCTGCGATTAACAAGATTAAATGTCATATTGAACTTTATTCCCATTTCATCCAACTGCCATTGCTTTGTTAAACCACCAGGGGTTACAATTAAAACTCGTTCAATTAAACCACGCATTAGTAATTCTTTGATCAACAACCCGGTCATAATTGTTTTACCAGCACCAGTATCATCCGCTAGTAAGAAACGAATCTTAGGAAGTGGTAATAAATATTTATATACAGCTTCCACTTGATGTGGAAGTGGATCAACAATACTACAATTAACAGCAAACATTGGATCAAACTGATAAGCAGAATTAATCCTTTCTGCTTCTGCAAATAATTGAAACCTTTCTGGATTACCAGTAAAATTGAATGTATTTTCACTAGTAATTGGAGATAATTTTTCAAATTCTTCAATAGTAATTGATTTATTCCCAGAGATATTAGAAGACTTTCCAGTATAACCAACATTGATCCAATTGCCTATTTGTTTAATTGAAGTAACCACGACTGGTTCACCAGCAACAATATTATTAATTATATCCCCTAAGTTTATATTCATGATTTGAAGACTGTATTACCTGTTATAATACTCGAATTTAGCAAAGATTATAAGAAAATCATATTTAAGATGTTTTCAACCAAAATTTTAGATATTACATTAATACTACTTAATATAAGACTCTAACCCAGATTGAATTATAATACATATACATGTGTTTATATTTAACTGATAGAATATTGGCAGGATTGCCAGATTCGTTCAATCTCGGATTTGTCGACTGCGTCGACATCCTCGCTGTTCGCCTTACCCAAAGCCTTTCAAACAATTCGCGATGCGAATCGTTTGGCTTTTTTAACGCTCATCCGCTCAATCAAGCAAGCTTGTTTCGCGGCTTCGCATTAAAAAAGCCTGTCACTTACGTGACAGGCTTTGTAGCGAGACCGGGATTTGAACCCGGGACCTCAGGGTTATGAATCCTGTGCTCTAACCAACTGAGCTACCTCGCCAAGAGGTCCATTTAGGGCTGCAAATATAGGGCTTAAATGTTTTTA
>JACCDN010361785.1_pt1 | contig 14757 bp, 21 predicted proteins | sample 7441691 | NCBI WGS metagenome assembly JACCDN01 (sample SAMN15323439, study PRJNA562643) | freshwater metagenome | isolation source: river surface water | place: USA:Blue River Watershed | collected 2017-08-16
GTCTGTTATTAGTGGGGTGGACGGCAAAAGTGGGGTGTGGCTACTATTCCAATTTAATTGTATAAAATCCTGTTGATAAGTTATCAATTTAAGATTTTTTATAGTAGTATTAAATTTTTTATTTTTATTCCATGTTTGAATGGTGTTTTCAGAAAAACATATTTCTCTTGTGAAATTTTGACCGTTAAGATGGACGGCGAAAAAGAGAAGAAAAAAAACGGCGGACTTTTTTACGAATCCTTTGATAAAGTTCAACAAGCCTTGTAGTTGAGTCATGTTATTTATAATAATTTATTAATAATTGGAATTATTTTATGAACATCTGCCATATTCATAATTTGAAGTTTATCTCTTAACATTTCTGATCTGTAAACAACATTTGTGATTTGTTCAATTTTTATGTCTCCAACGTATTTTCCAATTTTTGATATTCTACTTTTTACTACTACTTTAGATTCTTTGGTATTGGATGGTAAATAATTTACAACCCATACTAATCCTCTGCTTTAGATTTCATAAAAAATTTGAGGATTAATAATATTTAAAGACGTTTCGCAAAACTTATCAAGTAATTCAATATCTGTCATTGTTGATTATATTTTTTACCTACATGATAACCATCACAATATAAGCATTTATAATAAGAATAAGTATGACCATATTTTTTCGCCATACTTTTTGCTGTTTTTAATGCTGTTATTTTTGAATTGTAAGAAATTTTTTCTGTTCCATCTCTTTTGTAATGTGAATATTTTGATATCCACCCAAGTATATTACCATTAAAAATATTTTTAATTAAACGTTTATACGGCAATTGGTCTTTAATTGCTATATAAAAATTATGAAGTTTGTTCATTATATTCTTTAATTTTTTGTTTTATATAATTTAGATGTTCTTCAAAAGATTGCGTTCCTGTTGGAACAACACTAACAAACAAATATTCATCCTCGTATTCACAAAAAACATATTTTTCACCGTCAATCTTAACTGGCCGTTGTTCATACAAATCGCCGTCCATAAAAAAATGGTCAATTGATGAAGAATGATTTACGATAAAAAAATCTTCACCACAAATATCACAAATATAATGATCCTTCAAAACCCAATCCACACAAAAATCGCCAGTAAATATTTTGTGGATTAATTTGATATTTTCTGAAATTTCGATTCCATTATAAGAATCTTGCAAAGATTCATTATAATCTATTGAAATAAAAAACATTCTCATTTTCTTGTTAGTTTTACTTTATCAAGTTGATATTTTGTTCCATTGCAGTTTACTATATAACAATCTGATGTTACGCCTTCACAATGACCAATAATAGTGTCACCATTTCGATTTTTACCACTCACTTCTTTATCAAGATATTTCAAATCTTTTGCGATTTCTTTTGGTTGAGTTTTGAAATAAATTAGATTATCGCAAAACCCATTTTCACCATCAAATTCAATTCTCATATCTCCGTATTCATCGATTGCAACAATAGTAACTTCACCTTCAGAATAAGGTGTTTTGGATTCAAAATATTTTTTGATTTCGCCTGTAATAGATCGAACAAAACCATAAATTTTGATTCGCTGTCCAATTTTATATTTAGTCATAATAAAATTTTGTTAAAAAAGTTTTGTAATCAAGTTCATATAAATCAGCAATACTTTCAATAATGTATCGCATAATTCTATTATAATCTGTTGATTTATATTTCGGTATATAATATGTTATTTTTTTATATTTTTTATTGTGAAACATTTTTACTTTTTCTTCATCAATTGTTTTCCACCCCTTCCCCAACAAAAAATCTTCAACCTTATTACCATCTATTGGTAAATCATTTAGATTTTTATTTAAAAATGATTGTAATTCAAAGGCTACATCTCGTGAGAAAACGAAATTTTGTGTTGTTGTTTGAATGTTTATTTTGCCATTATTATAAATGGAAAAATAAATTTGTTCATTCGATTTATATTGTTGTTCTACTAATTCAAACATATTTTAATTATACGAAAAATCCATTAAAAAATTTCCTTCGTTTTCATTGTAACCTTGTGTTGCTTTAATAATGTTAATGCCGTCCACCAAAAACATATCAAAAACTTCAACAACATCATTAAGGAAAACAAAACAAAAAGGATAACCTTGATAAAACTTCATCCAATACAAACTTTCAGGAATTTGATGTGGTGTGCAATCATTATCAGAACACCAATCAATCAAATCACCCATAAGTTCATCGTGGATGAGAAAATACATTGAATACCTACCAGTTGTGTAAATTGACTTCATTTGTTTTTTTACACAAAGATAGGGGCAAAAATACTTGTTGTCAAGAATAGTGGACGTTTTTTTGTTTAAAACAATGAAATATTTATTTCATTGACCACCATTAAAAACAGGAACGCGCTTGCGAACTTTTCTCCAATAATCAAATTGACTAAATGGGTCGATTATTGGGTTATTTTCACTTGCTTTCTTTTTTGCGTTTAGTTCCGCAAGTTTTTTATCACAATCTTCCTCACTATCAAAGTTCCACCCCATGATGTATTCCTTGCCATCAAATCCTACTCGATTAGCAATAAAAAACTTTTCTTTTGTTTTACGTTTGTACATATAAAGTATTTTTTTTGTAAAAAATAAGATACATATTCTGCTATATTTTTACGGAACAGAATAATTAAGAGTCGATAAAATAAACTGGGTAACTTTGTTCTCAATTTCAATTGATTGATCACCTTGAAACACGGAAACAAAAAGGTCTTGCATTGAAAATTTATTCTTAAAAAATAAAAAGATTTCGGGTAAAGTGGGTGCAAAAATCAATTCTTCAAGTGTGTCAATTTCATGAGTATTGAAATTTTCGTCAATAAAAACTGCTTTTTTTAAATCGGAAAAGTATATAAATATAAGAATTTGTCGGCTTACTTTTGAATACCATTTTTGACCAAATTGAAATGAAGGTTTTGGAAAGCCAATATTTTCAAGCTGTGCTGATTGAATATAACTTATCATGTAGATTTAATGTTAAAAAATAATCTAAGTCAATAAAAAATTTTTGTAAGCATATATATTTTTGCTTAGTTGAATTGGTTAAATGAGTACCATCCATTATATTGGAATATATAATTGCCCGCTGTTTTTACACGGTGGCCTTGTTTCGATAACTTTGTACCCAAAATACTTAAATCCATCTATTTCATTACCATTTCGCTTCATTGCGCGAAATCCATGCCTTCTGTATCGCCCATTTTTATCTAAATGAACAAATGTTAGACAAATAGGACATAGTTTTTGAACTTTCATTTTCAATAATTTAATCCATAATAGTAAAATAACGCACAAACGCCATGACTGCTAAACAATCATAGACGTTTGTGCGAAATTACATGATACTATGGTATCAAGCAATCAAGTTTTTGGATTTGGCATCTTTCACAAATTTTGGAAATTCTACCATCAATCTACGATAAAGTTCTTCATCAGAAACTTTCCTTACATCAATAAATTGATGAAAATCTGCGTTATCAATGAAACGACCATTTAAATCATCAAGTTTTTGCAAAAAATTCAAACTTGCGTTTCCAACACCAACAAACATAAAGAAAACACCATAGTTAGAGGCTTCTCTTAAAATATCAATCGTTTCTTGTTTGTCCTCATTTTCACCGTCAGTAAAATACAAAACAAAAACTGGATGTTTTAATGTTTGGGCTGGCCTTTTTTTAGCACCAAAACCTAACAATCCACCACTTGGCTTTCCAACCCATTCATCTAATATCAGTTTGATTGGAGGGGCGTATCTTGTGCCACCATATTCATATTTCCTGATAATATCTGACACCACACCACTATAATTGTTTCGAGTAATACCACCATAACGATATGCTTCATCATGAAACACATAAGTATCTACTGTACCATCATCATCAAAACCAAGCCCGATTGGTAGCAAACGTTCTACAAGTTCTTGCATAAAGCCATTGCTATACAATGGTGACATAGAACCCGATTTGTCAAATACAGCACACACAGATGCGATTTGGCCGTCCAACCCAACTTCTTTCTTTAAGTCGAGTACAATTTGTTTTCGTAAATCCAACTTTTCCATGTTTAAATTATTGTTGTTTAGTTAAAAATTTATTTTTCTTCTATCATTGTAAAATTGTTAGCAACAATATATTCTAATACCAAAGAAGCATTTTTATATGATATATTGTATAATTTCAAAATAAAAATATTCCCTCTATCCACGAACCAATCATAATTGTAATCTTCGAGATTAATGTTGTTTATCGTAATAAAACCACAATATGGAGCAGTAAGTGATTTTATATTTAAAGGTGTTTCATCCTCATCAAAAATAAAAGTAATTTCATTAAAAATGAAATCTTTATATAAAGATAGGAAAAAATCATCTAACTGCGGCGATTCTATTTTCATTGTATTATTTTTAATGATTTATGGATATTTTCAAAATAATTTTCTGCTTGAGTGAAAATTGGTGGATTATGGTCTATAATCCACTTATTGTTTTCATCTTTTCTTATCATCCTTCCGCGTTTAAAACAATTAGGATAATTATTCCAATTAACGCCTTTCTGGAATATCAATTCTTGTAATTGATTGTTGTTCTAATAACCTTTGTTGTTTATCTAATTCACATTGTTCATAACTTTCAAAACAATTCAAACTGCTAATAACCGTATTATCGGACAATAACAACATTTGAAAAAAGCCTTCTAAAAAGCCATGTACAATTGAAATATCTATAATTTCCTTAGAATATATTGTATTTTCATCCTCATTGAAAACATAATCTATAATTTTTGTTGGATGCGAATTGTCAGAAAATAATTCATAATTAATCTCTTGACAATCCTTTCGCCCATAAAAAAATACTTTATCTCCAATATTATATTCTTTTTTCATTGTGTGATATTTTTTTAAATTATTTTTTTTATATTAAAAAAACAATATGGACAAGTATATGGCATATTTTTTTAAAATAAAAAATTAACTTTTACTATTGTTTTTTTACCTTTTATTATAGTGAAGGTTTGATTGGGATGGACTGCAAAGGTACAAAGAATATTTTTTATTTTGCATTATTTTAAGTTGTTTTAATGTATTTTTCAAAAGATTCAACTGAATCAAATCTTCCGTTTAATTGTAAATCATAAAAAATCTTTAACATATTACCCAATTCTTTTCCTTCTGGTAAACCATATTTTTCTTTTATATAATCACCGTTTATTATTGGTTTTATTGGGGTGTTGGACGGCGAATTCAACATATAAAAATATTCTTCCAATACACTCGCATATTCTTCATCAAAACATTTAACAATATCAATGTAATCCACAAAATCAATCCCACATTTCACAATAGCATTAAAGAAAAACCTAAAATATGATAAACTAAAAATTAATATTTTTTCGTCAATAAAAATACAAACTTTTTCAATTACTTTTTTTAGTGACACTGGACAACCAATATTTTCAAGTAGAACACTAGTTGCATATAAATTGTAATCAAGACTACAAAGAACGCATAATTTTTTTAATACATTATTGTCACATTTGTCAATAATGGAGTATTGCTCATCGGAAATTTCATCTAAGCCGTATTTTTTCGCCCATCCACATTCTTTCAAAAATTTCAAGCCAATAGAAGAATATTTGGAGTTACACCATTTCTCAAATTCAATCCACACCCTTTCTTTTGTTAAAGAATCTTGTTCTTTTAACAAAGATTTACATAGTTTGATTGTTGTGTGATGGACGGTGAAACCAAATCTTGACGTAAACTGAAATACCCTTAAAACCCTCAAAGGGTCTTCCGAAAAAGCATCTGAAACGTGCCGTATGATTTTGTTCTTAATATCTTCAATCCCACCATGTAAATCTATATATTTTCCTTCGATTGGGTCATACATTATCGCATTTATTGTCAAATCGCGTCTGCTTGTTGCTTCAAACAAAGAAAGATTGTCTGACACTTGAATGTCAAAGCCGCGATAACCATTTCCGTTTTTTGTTTCAATTCTGGGAAATGAAAAGTCAAAAGTGTGGTTCTTGTAGTGGATTTTGTACACACCAAATGATTTACCTACATAATCCACATCCAAATTCATTCCAACCAATTGCGATTCAAACTCTTCAATTGAAATATCATGAACCTCAACATCAAAATCCTTGATGTTTGGTGTCGAAAATGTGCCATACAATATTGCGTCTCGAACACAACCACCCACAAGATAATATTTGCCTTGTGTAAATTGGTTGATAAGACTTATCAAGGATTTATACTGAAACATGGTTTTAAAAAAAATGGGGTGTAATTCTTTAATTACACCCCAAGATGAAAAAAATTTATTACATCTCAAACAAACCTCACTTTTTTCACTTCATCCAAAAATGCTTCTGGATTGAATTGACGTTTTGCTATATCTTCAAATGCTGCAAAACCATACCCAAAACATTCATACACATTTTCACCTTTCAATTGTGTAGTACCATATCCAGCCAAATCCCAAGAGTAAATCATTGCATTTGATACTGTTTTTACATAATCTCCGCAAGCTTTTGCGGTCGAACCACCAGCATTTGCTTCATTATCAGACAACAAAAAGATGAAATCATACGATTTTTTCTTTCTTGTTATCGTTTGGAACGGCAAAGCAATATTTGTACCACCCATATTTTCACACTTTTTCCGTAATTCCTTTGCGAGAGCAAAAACACCTTGATTTGGATTGTAATCCACTTCTTTAATAGAAGAACCAAATGCCAATACATCAGCGTTTGTTGCCTTACAAATAACAGAACCAAGCAAACAAGCAGCATCCAACGCAGATTTTGAATAAGCACCGTTTTGCCTATCGCCGTTTTTGGTGATTTTTGCATCCATTGAACCAGAACCGTCCACAATTACCAAAACATCACCTTGAATATTTAGATTTGGGATTGCCAATTCAATAGCAGTTTCAAGTGCTGTTTGAAACTCGCGAGACAAACCACCATTTGTTTCTGATGCCAAAACTTCATAGGCAATCATCAATTCCATTGGGTGAATCGATGATTTACGAATTGCTTCAACATTCGTCAATTGTGCAATTGCCAATGTTTTTGTTTCAACATCCACATTGTTTTGAACGAAATTGCGAAGGTTACGAACCAAAGCCAACATTCCCAACTTGTTGGTTTTCAACAACTCTTTGAAGTTTTGGTTTTTACCTTCTGCCAAGATTTCTATTGCTTGTGCTTCTGTAATCTTTCCAGATTTTTTTGCAGCCGCAACTACTTGTCCAACTTCGCTGTTTCGTGCTTCGTGGGTGTTTGCTGTCAGAGGCAAGCCCACGCAAATCGCAAACAAAGCTGAAACTTTGGATGTGGTTTGTTTGTCAATGCCGTCCAACATTTCTTTATATGTTGCAAGCAACGTTTTGGACTTGGTTGTTTTGATACGGTTGTTCAAAACTTTTACCAAAGTTGCGCTTTCCACTTCCACCATTGCTTTACTGTTTTGTGGATTGGCGTGTGTCAAGTTGATAACGTCAACAAGACCATTTTTATATTTTGCCAATTCATACACATCAGCATTTTCCAATGCTGAACGCAAACCTTTTCGCAAAGCGTTGGACAGCGAATGTGCTGATGGATTCAATGCAAAATAAACATTGCAAATCTGGATTGCATCATCCAAACGATTGATGACACCACCAACATTTGTTTTTTTGTTGTATTTTCCGAAGAAATGTTTTGCAAAATCCAAACCAGAAATGTATTTTGCCAATACCGCACTCGCCAAATGGCTCACAGAACGATACCCATCACCATTGGTACGAGACCACCTGACACATTGGGCTGTAAGAAATGGGTCAACTTTTGCAGCAGCAATAACAGCATTTGTAACATCTGTCATTTGGGTGGATTCTTCACGGTAGAATTGATTGCCGTTCAGTTTCACCGTGTTCAACAATGTCAACAGATGTGTAAACACATCCTTTGAATATGCTTTTTTACCAGAAATATTCCTTGTATCCCGTTTAGGGACAACATATTCTGGATTTGCTTTGGTGGACGGCTTTGTTGCCGTGTTTACATTTACCAAAAGATTGGCATTTGTAGCAAATTTTGTTGCAACAAGAGCAACTTTTGGGTTTTTAGTTTTTTCGAACTTCATGTTTAGTATCGAGTTTGGTTAAACAATGGTGCAAAGATAAAGACGATTTTTTTGTTTTGCAAGTTTATTTGTATTTTTTTGCTGTAATATTTTCCATCATAAATTATTTTTGTTTAAAACATTGTCGAAATAACCACCTACTTGTGTGGATTTCCCAAAAAGAAAAGAAACTAAATAAATTGGAACCATTACTAAAATTCCAAAAAAAACAAAAAAAAAGTTTTTCATTCTTAATTATATTTTGTGAACAACCAACAACAACCAACATGTTGAAAGTCGTCTATTTGGTCAATGGATTCTACAATCATTCTTTTGAATGATTGTGTTTTTTCGCTATATATTTGGATATATTGGTAATCCACATCTTGGATAAGCGTCAATTTGTAACCCAATTCCTCCAACGAGGAATTGAAATTGTCGTCCAACCATTCTTGGTTGAGATTTTGTAAATCAAAGATTTCTTTGAAGTAAAAAATGTATGTATCACATGTTAAAACGGTAGCATCGTCGTTTTCTGTAATACAAAGACCATCTTCTTGTTTAAAGAACCACATTTTTTAATGAAAATTGTTTGATGATATTTGAATTTGTTTCTTTCCTTCTTTTGTTTTTTGCATATACATTTCCGAATTTATCGAATTGTAGTGCAAATGTAAGTGTGTTCCAAGATTCTACTGGAAGCCAATAATGGCCTTTGTGGTGGATGGCGTTACTCATATCCACACTTGAGGAAGTGTAGCACCTGCGAGCCACATCCACCCAAACCTCGTTTTCGTTCCTTGAAACTATGTTTGGGTGGATTGAAATCTTGCCGTCCAACATCAAAATATACATCAGTAAAAAATTTACCACAAAGGTAAAAAACAGAATCCACACAAACAACTTTTATTTACGAAAAATATTTTCGGAAACAACAACTTTTTTTATTATTGCATTTGATTTGCTTGATTCGTTCAAATGCTTTATTTTCTTTATGTTTTTTCCATCTTGGACAAAAACCTCAAAGCCTTCTTGACCATTTTCTTCAATCAAATAAGGTGTGTCCAACATTACCATTTTCCCATTAAACAATACATCTTTTCCAATATTTGTTCTCAATGTTTCTGTTTCTGATTCACTCATGCTTATTTTGCCAAGCATTTTTCTTCTGCTTTCGATATGTTCTATCCACATCTGTGAACCATATCTATATGGTGTTTCAAAGATAGAAATTTTTGAAAGGTTGGGTATTGTTGTTTTTTCTTCTTTTAGTGTTTTGGACGGCAAAATCACGCCTTCAAATATTTTTATCTTCAACGGTGTAGTGCCTTTTATTACCCTATGGAAACTTTCTTTCGGAATATAATATTCATTGCCTTCCTTTAATTCGATTGGCAATTCATTATCCATTTGTAATTTCCAGTTCGCACCTTCAATTACAAATACTTTTCTGTTGTCAGCATCCTTGTGCCATTTCAATTCTTCAGATTCAACTAAATTTGAGAATTTCCTTATAATATAATTCCCTTTTTTTTCCTGTGTGTATATTTTGTTGTTCATTACCAATATTTTGAAGATGTGTTTTTAAAGCCCAACGATTTGAATCTTGGGAGGCGGCAAGCCCAATAACCTGCCTTTGTTTTATCCGTTTTTTCTTTGCACTTATGTCTCGCAACAAACGATTTTACTGCCTTTGGGTCATTTATTTTTGCCTTTAAGTTTGGGTCTCCAAACCTTATCATTTTAACCCTACCGCTGCCACCTTTAACGTACACCGCATATTTCTTGTTTCCACCAGAAGTCCTGAACGGTTTGTTTAGTTCAACTTGCTTGCCCTTATATTCAGCCTCACCAATCACTTCACAATTATCGCCGTCCACAAAACTGTCAAAATAGCCACTCATATCCATTACATCAACCACACTTTCATCAAATTCCACATCATTTATTTTCTTCCAAGTATACCCACCACCTTTTTCATATACATAAGGACTAATATCAACAAAAAACAAGATATTGTTATCTTCTTCACAATGATAAACATACACTGATGTATGACAAGCATGTTCGTCATAATGCCTAAATGCAGTGTATGGTGTTTTTTCATGTATAATGTCTACCATAGCATCTGCAATATCGTCACAAATACCCCCACTACCGTAACTTTCTGAATAACCTTCGTCGTCTTGTTCCCAAGCATCGTATAGTTTTTTTGCAGAAGATGCAAAATCTGATTTTAAGCCGTCCAACACATTTTTCATTCCAATCGCAGTTACGGTGGACTCAGATAAAATAAGTTTTTTCATATACTATAAATAGAAACGGGCAGTTGGACTGCCCGTTGTTTATTTTAACAATGATTTTGTTTCATCTGTTAATTTTTTCAAATTTCCATGTTCGTCTAAATAATCTACCTTAACCCAAATGGGATAATAATAATCTCTTATGTCATAATGTGAATAATCATTATCAAAATTTTTCCCAGAATGAACAACTTTTCCGCCACTTCTTTTTGAACCTAAAAATGCTTGCCACCAAGAAAAAGTGGATTGCCCGATTATAAAATTGTCACACAGCGTACCATATATTAATTGTTCTGTTGGATCTTTATGGTAATTATTGCTGTCATATATGGTAATGTGAGTACCATTAGGTTCGGCAAAATAAACATTATCCCCTTTGAATGTTTGTTTACACCATTCAATATCATCACTAAAAAAAACAATATTATATTCTTTCCAATTTGGGAATTCTTCTTGAAGAGCAATCAAATAATATTCAATTGGTATTTGAAAAAACGAATTATGATTTACCATATCGCCCCTCCTTATACTAATTGCTATTGTTTCTTTTGACAAAGAATCTTTGTATTTTTCTTTGCAAAAATCCACATATTCTTGTTTAAACTTTAACTTTTCTAAAATTTCAGGTTCAAAATCCTCAAACCATCTTGCAGACTGAAAAAATGCACCTAAATCAATATCTACATTTTTTGTTCTAAAAAGTTCTGCATGGTCGTGTAAATGTAGTGGATCGAATTCCCACTTTCTTGTCCTAAAAACATCTTCAACTATTTCCCCATTATCAATTTCTGGTGGATTAACCAAATATTTCCACAAGAAATAATCTGGTAATTTCATTTTACAATTATATCTATATGTCATTGCCCACATTGCAGACAATTTATAAAGAAAATTTCCCAAGCGCAAGTGTTGACCAAATAATTTATGTAATATCATATTTTAATTTATTTATATCCTGTTGTTTTTCTGAACAATCCACAAAATGCAGGTTGCCCTACTTTTCCCTGATATTGTACCCAACCGTACCTAACTTCTGGGTATTTTAATTCCCAAACTGTTTCAAAATCTGTATCCAAAACACTGTGCAACAATTCTGGGTTGATGTTGTGTTCATGTGCATCATGTGGATGTGTCAGCGCATTGTTGATTGCATGATAATGTCCAAAGAACATACCAGGTTTACCATATTTAACTAAATCTTGCAGAAATTGTATGGGATTTTCAAAATGATCTAAAGCATTTGTAATGATTATTAAGTCTGCCTCACATAATTTTTCTTTTAAATCCTCTGCTTGTATTTCTAGATAATTGGACACTTCATAGCATTTTGCATATTCTTCTTTTAATGGGTCTATGCAGATGCGTTTTTTGGTGAAAGGCAAAACACTCGATACTCCTTGCAACGGCCCACAACCAATATCAAACACCACCATATTACTTGTATCAATATAATCCAAACCTATTTGTTTTGCAATCATTGGATATCTGCATGTTTCCCTTTGAGCCTTTTCCTTTCGTTGTTCTTCAGTCGAATTTGGCATATTCCATGTCAATGCCTCTTGTTCCTGTATATGTTCGTATTTTTTGTTCATTTTTTATATTGGCTACAAATTTCTTCAATTAACCTGTCATTATCATAGGTTATGTCCCAATTTGGATAATTTGTTTTAAATTTTGTTGTGTCATATATGCACCATTGATGGTCGCCACGTCTGATTTTATCTGAAAAATCATAAATTGCTTTTTTATCAAGGATTTGTTCTACTTGATCAAACGCTTCTATTATTGAATTACAAGATTTCCGTCCAGCACCAAGATTATATGTTTCACCATAACTGTGTTGTGGATTTAAATATACCTCCCACGAAGCTGTTACCAAATCATAAGCATGAATGTTGTCCCTAACTTGTTTTCCCTTATATCCATTTATTGTATAGGGTATTCCTTCTGCAACACATTTTGCCAAATATGCTAAATATCCGTGCATTTCTGCTCCTTTATGGTTGCTTCCAGATATACAAACAGGTCTAAATATTGCAATTGGTAAATAAAAATAGTTCGCATATTCTTGTGCAGTTAAATCAGCGCAAGCCTTTGAACTGCCAAACAAAGACTTTAATTTACCATCTATTCTACAATATTCTTCGTTTACACCATTGTAATATTCATGGGAAACAGGTAAATCATATCTTGTTTCAAATTCAACAAGTGGTAAATAATTTACAGAATCACCATATACTTTACTACTTGAATAATGTACAAATGTTGCTTCAGGTGAGTATTTACGATAAACCTCTAAAATATTTATCGTGCCATTAGCATTAATAGTAAAATCTGTTAGTGCATTATTAATAGAAAATTCGTGGCTTGGTTGAGCTGCAGCATGAATAATTAAATCAAAAGCACCAACAACTTTAAAAAATTCTTCTATCTTTACAAAATCTCTAATGTCAATATTAAACGGTTTAAAATCAGAATATTTTTCAATTAATTTTTTAGTTGTTGAATTAGTAGAAGCTATGTTTCCTAACATTTCGCCTCTCATGTCATTATCTATACCATAGACAATCCACCCCTTTTCTGCAAAAAATTTAACAGTTTCGCTTCCAACTAACCCCGAACTTCCAGTTACCAATATTTTTTTTTGTTTTATCATATTATCTTGTTTTTAATACCCCCCATTCTTTGTTTTTATTTGCCACATATTCACATTTTTCTGGGTTATCATAACATTGTTTTTGTTCAAAATATTTTGAATTTATTATAACTGCGTTTCCAATATCAGGTGACTGTCCATGATATTGATGTATTGTTTCAATTTCTTGTGAAATTATTTGACCGATATTTAAATATCTATTAAGTCTAGTGCATAAATCTATATCATCAAATCCATAACAACCTGGAAATTCTTCATCCCAACCATTAATATCCATTAACCATTCTCTTCTATACAATGCAACAAATGTAGCACTCCAATTTTTTATTTTAGCATATCCTTTTGAATTATTTGGTATCGTATTATGCAAACTTTCATTAATTAATGTTGACTCTTTTTTAAGTTGCTCTATTGGATTTTCCATCATATTATTACATATATTGCCCTGTACTCCTTGATGATAAACAACCCCACTTGTTATAATATTTTTTTCTTTTTGTTGATGTTGTTCTAACATTTGCTTCACCACATCTGTAACAAAAAAAATTTCAGGTTCAGATGTAATAATTATGTCTGAATCAATATTTTTCAACCCAATGTTACGAGCAAAACTACAAATAGACAATTTTGGGTTGTGATTGTAAATATATCTTATTGGTAATCTATTTTTGAAATTTTCTACTGTCTCAAAAGTATTGTCTATGCTTCCGTCATCTACTATTAATATATCATCTGGTAATGTTAAACGGGTAAGTCTTTCTAAAGATTTATTTAAAAGATGACTTCTATTAAAAGTTGTTATTAAAAGTGTAGATTTCATTATTATATTAATAAATATTAACGAATTTTTATTCTATTTTTTATGCAATCTAAGTAGTGTTTAAATTGTTCTTCTTCTGCCAATCCATAATGTACACCCCATAAATTTTGTTTATTGACTTCACTAACCCTTTTTGCTAACATTTTATTTCTATTGTATGTATATTCCCAATTCAACCATTTATAATGATACATTAATACAGGTTTTTCATTATATTGAAGTTTAGAGTTGTTATCTTTTAAAATTGGTTCTGCAAAATGACAACCAGGGGAATAATTCATTTCTTTAAATAAATGTGGTTTAAAACAACACAGTTTATCATAATTTTCTTCTCTTATGCCATGTTTAATGTCATTTATTGATTCACCAATTCCAAACATAGACCAACAATTTGGCTTTATTATATTCGCATTAGTATTCTCTAAAAAAACAGAATTTATATCCAATAATTCATCACAATCTACAACACAGCACCAATCTGTTTCACAATTTTTCCAACAATTATTTTTTATTTGCATATGAATATCATCTCTTAATGTATTTTCAGATTCAAATTTAAAAACAACACAGTTGTTTTCCATTGCAATAGAAATTGTATTATCTGTGCTATAATTATCATATATTACAATTTTACAATTCGGAAACCTCTCACGATAATGTTTTATCATAAAAGGTAATATAATTTCTTCATTATATGTTAAAGTGTAAATTGTAATCATTTATTAACGAATTTTTATTCTATTCTTAAAATGCGTATTGTAATAATCATTATGTACTTCTACTGGTAAGGCAAAATGATAAGACCAATTTTTTTTAATA
>JACCDN010208878.1_pt1 | contig 14756 bp, 11 predicted proteins | sample 7441691 | NCBI WGS metagenome assembly JACCDN01 (sample SAMN15323439, study PRJNA562643) | freshwater metagenome | isolation source: river surface water | place: USA:Blue River Watershed | collected 2017-08-16
CCCTACTATAAAATGATTTTGAAGATGAAAAACATCCTATTGGCAAGCACCTCAACGGTATATGGAAGCGGCTTTTTAGACTACCTACTTCCTGAATTGGAGCAGCATTTTAAAGACTGTAACACCCTGCTTTTTATTCCGTATGCTCGTTCTGGCGGTATGACACACGAGGAATATACGGCTAAAGTGGCTTTGGCTTTTGCCAAAATTAACATTGCCGTAAAAGGAATTCATGAATTTGAAAATCCTGTAGAAGCCGTTCAAAATGCTGAAGGAATTTTTACTGGGGGAGGAAATACCTTTGTTTTGGTTTCCCAATTGTACAAAAATCAAGTAATGGATGTTTTGGCTGAAAAACTAAAAAGTGGAACGCCTTATTTAGGTACTAGCGCCGGCAGCAATATTGCAGGATTAACCATTCAAACCACCAATGACATGCCTATTGTGTACCCACCAAGCTTTCAAACACTGGGAATGATTCCGTTCAATTTGAATCCGCATTATATCGATTCAGATGCCCCTTCAAATCATATGGGAGAAACCCGAGAAGCAAGAATTAAGGAATTTCACACCTTCAATTCCATTCCTGTTTTAGGACTACGTGAAGGAAGTTGGCTAGCAATCAAAGGAAATGCAATTACATTAAAAGGCAATCTCAAAGCGCGTCTTTTTAGACAAAATCAGTTACCTGAAGAACTAGAAAGCGGTGCCGATTTAAGTTTTATACAATAAATCTGTTCTATCCGTGAAATCCGTGGCAAATATTTAACCGCAGATTTGCAGATTATTTTACAACCTTTTTACCACATAGAAAATAAAAAAGCCGAAACAAAAGTTTCGGCTCTAAAGAGCGGAAGACGAGGCTCGAACTCGCGACAACCAGCTTGGAAGGCTGGAGCTCTACCAACTGAGCTACTTCCGCATGAAAAACAGTAAATAAAAAACCTCAAATTAGATTTGAGGCTTTAGAGCGGAAGACGAGGCTCGAACTCGCGACAACCAGCTTGGAAGGCTGGAGCTCTACCAACTGAGCTACTTCCGCATTTCAACGGTGCAAATATAAATAATAAGTTTTCATGATTGCAAGTTTTTTTCAAAAAAATAACAAACTTCTCTTTTAAGGAAACCAATACATGCACTCGATTTAATTCATAAATATTTTAGTATGAAATTATTATCTCTTTAATTTGTACTAAAATTTTGCTTTGAAAAACAACCATTCTATTCAAAAAATTACCGCAATTCGTACTTATCCCGTAAGACAGGCCGTTTTAAGAGCAGGCAAACCCATTGAAAGTTGCCATTTTGTGGGAGATGAATTACCCTCTACTCATCATTTTGGGTATTTTACAGCAAACCAACTACTAGGCGTCATCTCTCTATTTGAAGCTGAAAATGCTACTTTTGAGCAACAAAAATCTTTTCAAATTAGAGGAATGGCCGTTTTAGAAAGCCATCAAAAGAAAGGCATTGGAGAAGCGTTGGTTAGAGAAGCAGAAACCTTTTGTAAAAAACAAAAAACTACATTAATTTGGTTCAATGCTCGAACTTCAGCGGTTGGATTTTATAAAAAAATGGACTATGAAATAGCGGGTTCTGAATTTGAAATTAAGGAAGTTGGGCCTCATTTCTTGATGTATAAAAAAATCTAAGAAGATAGGGATGACACTAATTTAGGATGGTAAATAAAAAGACAAGATTTGTCTTTAATCGCGCTAATAATTTCTTTAGATAAAGCAACTGGAACAGCTGGACATCCTTGACTTCGACCTAATCTTTTATTGTTTTTAACAAAAGAATTAGATACATAGTCTGCCGCATGCATCACCACTCCCCTATTTCTTGCATTGTCGTTGATTCCTTTTTCAAGACCATCTAATCGCAGTGACAATCCGTGTTTCCCATTATACACTTCTCCTGTAGCGTAAAATCCTAAACTACTTTTAAAAGACTGTGCAGCATTTGAAAAACTGTTAGCAAATTCTTCCCCTGTATTTCTTCCATGTGCCACCAAGGATTGAAATAAAATAGTTTTTGAGGCTAAATCAATTACCCAAAGGCGTTTCACATTAGACGACAAACTAAAATCAATCAAAGTCAGAATATCTTTTTTGATTATTCCCTTTTCTTTCAATTTATAAAACCCTTTCAAAGCTTGAGTAAAACTTGCTAACTTAGGCAATTCATACTGATTCGTCTGTAAATCGGAATACAAGGCAAGGGCTGCGCTTTCAGTAATTAAATTCGTTTTTTTGGATTTTGACTTTGTTGAAGTGGGATTGGCATTCAGATGAACCGTAAAAGAAGAAAATAAAAAAAGTGTAATCGTTAAAAATTGGGCAACCATAGTATTTTGTTAATGAATTTTAGATTTGAGAATTGCAAAGATACGCTCAAAAACAAGTCAATCAATTAAAAAACAACACTTTAACGTTATTTTTAACAAATCAAAACGGTTTAACACAACTTATCTTAAATAGATATGATAGTATAGTGTAACAAATTAAAATAATCAAGACTAATTACATGCAATCCAATTTTATAGACAAAATTACGTTGTACTAATTTAAACCTGCTAATTGCATCCCCAAAATATGAAATCATTTTTCAGCCTAGTTGTAGTCTTTATATGTTGCTTTGGCTATAGCCAAAAAAAATCGTTAACCACTCAGTTCACAACGGAAAAAATTACCATTGATGGTAAATTTGATGAAGGAGCGTGGTTAAAAGCCGACGTAGCCAAAGATTTCGTGATGTGGATGCCAGACAATGGAAAAGCAGAACCCAAAGAAACGCGTACCGAAGTCAGAGTAACTTATGATAATGAAGCGGTCTATTTTGCCGCTACGATGTATGATAATGAACCGACTAAAATCTTAAAAGAATTAAGCCAAAGGGACAACTCTGGAACGGCAGATCGTGTAGGCGTTTTTATCAACGGATACAATGATGGCCAACAAGAATTCAGCTTTATTTTGAGTGCTGCTGGAGTTCAAGAAGATTTTCTTTTTACCGAAAGTAACGGAGAAGATTCTTCATGGAATGCTATTTGGGAAGGGAAAACTCAAATCACCGATTTTGGTTGGACAGCCGAAATAAAAATTCCCTATGCTGCACTTCGATTTTCATCAGAAAAAAAACAAACTTGGGGAATTAATTTCATTCGGGATTTTAAAAGAGCGCGCGCGTTTTATTCTTGGAATTTAATCGATAATAAAATCAATTCTAGAGGCAATCAAGAAGGCGTTTTAAATGGAATTGAAAATATTAAAACTCCCACTCGTCTATTCCTTATACCCTATTCTTCTTTTTACTTGAACTCAAATGCCAATCAAAAAACAAAAGGTGATTTAAAAGGTGGAGTCGACATTAAATACGGCATTAATGATGCGTTTACTTTAGATGCTATTTTAGTGCCCGACTTTGGGCAAACCACTTTTGACAATGTAATTTTAAACTTAGGACCTTTTGAACAACAATTCAATGAAAATCGTCCTTTTTTTACGGAAGGAACAGAGTTATTTAGTAAAGGTGATTTATTTTATTCTCGAAGAATTGGCGGAAGCCCAACTATTTATCCTGACTTATTTTCTAACGAGTCGTTTACCGAATATCCTGCAAAGGTCAATTTACTAAACGCTTTAAAAATTTCAGGAAGAACTAAAAATGGTTTAGGCATTGGTGTTTTGAACGCTGTGACTGAGAAAACAGAAGCTATTATTACCAATGATATTACTGGAACTACTCGTAAGGCATTGATAGAACCTTTGGCTAATTACAATGTATTTGTTTTAGACCAACGCTTTAGGAAAAATTCATCTGTTTCCTTTATCAATACCAATGTAACGCGCAATGGAGATGGACGTGACGGAAATGTTTCGGCTCTTTTATTTGATTTAAACACGAAGAAAAATACCTATAATTTATCTGGGGATTATAAATATAGCTTTGTTAATGGATTAGGTGTAGAAAATAAAAAAGGATACAGTTCTAGTATCAATATTGGAGAAACTAGTGGCAAGTTTCAGTATGGAGCTGGGGCTGAATATATTTCAAAAGAATTTGACAAAGACGATATGGGCATTCAATTCCAGAGCAATTATCATAGTTTCTATTCCAATGGAAGTTACCGCATTTTAAACCCGACCAAGACCTTCAATATGTTCAACATTTATGTGAATCTCTATTCAGAATTTGACAACCGCTCAGGTCGAATCCAACAAGGAATGATGAATTTTAATTTGAATTCTATGACCAAAAAGAATAATTATTATGGTGGTGGTTTCAATGCAAGGCCAATAAAAACCTATGATTTCTATGAACCAAGAACACAAAACCAATCCCGTTTTCTTAAAATTCCAGAAGTAATAAACGCCTATTTTTTTTACTCTTCGAATTACAATAACCGCTTTGCTTTTGAATTTAATCCTTCCTACGGGATAGCTAATGAAAAAGGACGAATCGGATATGGACTCTCCATTTCACCACGATACCGTTTTTCGGATCACTTTTCTTTAAACTTTAACTTCGACTTTAGTCAACAAAATAATAACATAGGTTATGTAGGGGACAATTCCGTTTCAAATGAAATTTTTATGGGACGTAGAGATCGCTCCACATATATCAACACCTTACAAGGAAAGTTCACTATTAATAGCGACATGAACTTTAACCTTTCGTTGCGCCATTATCTGAGCTACGCAACCTATAATCAATATTATAGCTTGCAAAATGACGGATCAATTGTACCCACATCGAATTATACCGAAAACAGCAACTCCAATTTTAACGCTTGGAATTTAGATTTGTCGTATTCTTGGTGGTTTGCTCCTGGAAGCCAAGTTTCTATCTTATATAGAAACAATGCCGCTTTATTTGAAAATGAATTCAAACGAGATTTAGGCAATAATTTTCAAAAAGTGATTGATAAGAATAACTTAAACCATGTTTTTTCAATAAGTGTTCGTTACTTTATCGACTACAACTCTTTAAAAAAATAATAAATTTCCATCAAATTCATTTATAAAACAAAAACGATTGTATTTGTTACTATTTGAATAATTGTGAATTGGAAGTATTCGGAGATTTTTAGAAATGCCTTATCTTTGCCTAAAATAAATTCCGATGAACAAGAAAGTTATCCTTATGATTTTAGACGGTTGGGGAAAATCTCCTGACCCTAAAGTATCTGCAATAGACAATGCGAATGTCCCTTTTATAAATAGTTTATATACAAAATACCCAAGCGCTCAATTGAGAACTGACGGTTTAAACGTTGGTTTGCCTGAAGGTCAAATGGGAAATTCAGAAGTAGGCCACATGAACCTTGGAGCTGGACGTATTGTGTACCAAGATTTAGCCAAAATTAATTTGGCCGTAGCCAATAAAACATTGGCCAAAGAACAAGTGCTGATTGACGCTTTTAACTACGCTAAAGCCAACAATAAAAAAGTACACTTTTTAGGTTTGGTTTCTGATGGTGGTGTACACTCGCACACCTCTCATTTAAGAGGTTTGATCGATGCTTCACAAGAATACGGACTAGACAAAGTATTCATTCACGCGTTTACTGACGGACGTGACGTAGATCCTAAATCAGGAAAAAAATACATTCAAGACTTACACGATTATATTGCGCCAACACCGGTTAAAATTGCCTCGGTAATTGGTCGTTACTACGCAATGGATCGTGACAAACGTTGGGAAAGAGTAAAATTAGCCTACGATTTAGTGGTACATGGAACTGGAACTCCAACAAAAGATGTGGTAACTTCTATTGCAACCAGTTACGGAAACGATGTGACTGATGAATTTATTCAGCCGCTTGTTGCTGTGGATGCTAACGAAAAACCATTGGCTATAATTGAAGAAGACGACGTGGTTATTTTCTTCAACTTTAGAACTGATAGAGGTCGTGAATTGACTGAAGCGCTTTCGCAACAAGATTTTCACGAGCAAAACATGCACAAATTGAATTTGTATTATGTAACGCTAACCAACTACGACGAAACCTACCAAAATGTAAAAGTGGTGTACAATAAAGATAACATCACAGAAACTTTAGGGGAAGTATTGGAAAAAGCCAACAAAAAACAAATTCGTATTGCCGAAACTGAGAAATACCCACACGTGACGTTTTTCTTTTCGGGCGGTAGAGAAACTCCTTTCGAGGGTGAAACTAGAATCTTAAGAAACTCACCTAAAGTGGCGACTTACGATTTGAAACCAGAAATGAGTGCTTACGAATTGAAAGACGCTTTGGTTCCTGAATTGAATAAAGGAGAAGTGGATTTTGTTTGTTTGAACTTCGCTAACGGAGACATGGTAGGACACACCGGAATCATGGAAGCGGCTATCAAAGCTTGTGAAGCGGTAGATATTTGTGTAAAAGAAGTGGTAGAAGCGGCTTTAGCCAATGACTATACTACTATCATCATTGCAGATCACGGAAACTGTGAAACCATGATTAATCCTGATGGATCACCTAATACAGCACACACTACGAATCCTGTGCCAATTATTTTAGTAGATAAAGACTTGAAAAAAATTAACGACGGTGTTTTAGGAGATATTGCTCCAACCATTTTAGAATTGATGGGCGTTGCACAACCTGCTGCTATGACAAGTCATTCGTTATTGTAGAATAAACTACCTTAAAAAGCAAAGCTGTTCCAATTTGGAGCAGCTTTTTTTATAAATAAAAGTTAAAATTTCAATATTAATAGTAATACTATTATATTTGCATAAAAATATATCATTTTATGCAAGCTATTTTATCCAACATCATCATTTCGGTCAATGACAAGCTCTACGTCAAGAACCCTGAAACATCCGATTTAGGCAAAAAAATTATTGAACATAGTATTGTATTGATTAATGAAATTGGCTTTGAAAACTTCACCTTTAAAAAATTAGGCGAAAAAATAAATTCCAATGAAAGTTCAATTTATCGCTATTTCGAAAGCAAACATAAGTTAATGTTGTACCTATCTTCTTGGTATTGGGGCTGGATTGAATACAAACTCGTTTTTGCGACAAGCAATGTCTCAGACCCAATGGAAAAATTAAAAAAAGCAATCACTATAGTGACTGAAAAAGTAGAAGATGACACCGCTACTTTACATATTAATGAATCCATTTTGAATAAAATTATTATCCAAGAATTCACTAAAACTTTACTTACTAAAGAAGTTGACGAAGAAAATAAAGAAGGATTTTTTATCGTATATAAAAGAATTATCAATCGAATAATTGAAATTATAGTAGAGACTAATCCTAACTATACTTTTGCAAAAAGCCTAGCGTCTTCTATCGTTGAAGGAGCTTTACACCAACATTTTTTAAAAGAGCACCTAACAACTATTACCAACTGCACCGAAACGTGTTCTGTAACAGATTTTTATATTGATTTAGCTGAAAAAACTCTAAGATAACTAATTATGAGCCAGACCCCCTTACAACGATTTTATAATTTATTAAAACTAGACCGAAAAGATATTTCACAAATCTTTTTTTACGCCATTTTTTCAGGATTAGTTAGTCTCTCTTTGCCTTTAGGAATCCAAGCTATTATTAACTTGATACAAGCTGGAAGGATAAGTATCTCCTGGATTGTGTTGGTACTAATTGTAGTAATTGGTGTTGCACTTGTTGGTATTCTATCTTTAATGCAATTACGAATCACAGAAAACTTACAACAAAAAATATTTGTTCGTTCTTCTTTTGAATTTGGGTATCGTTTGCCAAAAATAAAATTTGAAGAATTATACAACCAATATCCACCTGAATTAGCTAACCGATTTTTTGACACACTAACCATTCAGAAAGGAACATCAAAACTCTTAATTGATTTTTCAACCGCTTTATTACAAATTGTTTTTGGAATACTGTTACTGTCTTTGTACCATCCGTTTTTCATATTTTTCGGTGTACTCTTATCCTTTCTACTTTATTCTATATTTAGATTTTCTTTCCAGGCAGGACTATCATCAAGCTTGAAAGAATCAAAATACAAATACAAAGTGGTCAGTTGGTTACAAGAAATTGCTCGAAATAATTTTAGTTTTAGAAAACAAGAAAATTTTGAATTTGCTCTTGAAAAAAACAATCATTTGGTAGAAGAATATATTAATTACCGCGAAAAACATTTTAAAGTAATTAAACGACAATTCACTCAATTAATTGGTTTTAAAGTAATCATAACAGCCAGTTTATTATTAATTGGTGGCTATTTGGTTTTAAATCAAAAAATGAACATTGGTCAGTTTGTAGCTGCCGAAATTATCATTTTATTGGTAATTAATTCAGTAGAAAAAATTATTATTGGACTAGAAAGCTTGTATGATGTTTTAACTTCTGTTGAAAAAATCGGTCAAATAGTAGATTTAAAAATGGAAGAACTTAGTGAGCAAAATTCGGATTATTGTTTTACTAACATCTCCATCGAAACCGAAAATCTTAAGTTTAAATATCCTGATTCAACCGATGATATTTTAAGCGAAATCAATCTGAAAATTGAACCTTCAGAAAAAATATATCTAGACGGAGCTAACGGTTCAGGAAAATCAACACTTATCCGAATTTTAGCCGGATTTTTTCAACCTACCTCTGGTTCGTTTTTTATCAATGACGATACATATAGAAAAATAGATTTAGCTCAATATCGTTCGCAAATAAGTACCATTACTCAAGGAGAAACCCCTTTTGAAGGAACAGTTTTGGAAAACATTACTATGAATAATCCATCTATATCGAATGAAGATATTAAATGGGCAATTGAGAGCGTACAATTAGGATCATTTATAAAAACCTTACCGGAAGGTTTAGATACTAAAATTTTTCCAGATGGGCGACAATTATCTTCTTCTAATGCCCAAAAAATACTATTAGCCCGAAGCATTATAAACAAACCTAAAATAGTATTTTACGAAGATCCATTAGACAAAATGGACGAAGAAGCGACCAAAGACATTATTGATTTCTTAACCAACTCTTCAAACCAATGGACTGTTATTGTATCTTCAAAAAACAGCTATTGGGAAGAAAAATGCGGTAGAAAAATCACTCTACAAAACGGAAAAATAATTGCTGACCTAAAAAAATAAGACATGCTAAATATTTCAAAAAAAAATCCAATTGCTGAAAACATTGAACACTACAGCACTGTGAAAAATTTGGCTAATAGGCCCCATTACCAAATTTTAAATAAAATCATTGTATATGTTTCGCTTATTGGAATCGTAATCCTTTTCCTCCCTTGGACACAAAACATTTCAGGTTCTGGAGCTGTTACCACATTAAAACCCGATCAACGTCCGCAAACTATTCATTCTGCTATTGCTGGAAGAATTGAAAAGTGGTATGTAAAAGAGGGAGATTATGTAAAAAAAGGCGATACTATTTTATTTATTTCAGAGATTAAAGAAGATTATTTCGATCCAAATTTAGTGAATAACACTAAAAATCAAGTAGATGCTAAAAAAATGGCATTACAATCTTATGGAAGCAAAGTCTCGACCTTATCCTCTCAAATTAATGCAATTCAAAATGAGAAACAACTCAAGTTGCAGCAAGCACAAAACAAAATCCGTCAATCGTTACTTAAAGTAAAAAGTGACAGTATGGACTTGGAAGCGGTCAAAACTCAAATTAAAATTGCAAATACACAATACAATCGCGCCGTGACATTAAACAAAGAAGGTTTAAAGCCAATGACTGATGTGGAGGAAAAAAGATTAAAACTGCAAGAAGTAGAAGCGAAAATCATTACCCAAGAAAATAAATTATTATCGAGCAAAAATGAATTTATCAATTCTAAAGTCGAAGTAAATCGAATTCAAGCTGAATACTCGGAGAAAGTTTCCAAGGCTGAAAGTGATCAATATACCGCTTTGAGCAATCAATATGACACCGAGGCTCAGGTAAATAAATTACAAAATCAGTATGTGAATTATCAAATTCGTAACGGGATGTATTATATAAAAGCACCTCAAGATGGGTATATCAATCGGGCTATTCAATCTGGACTTGGAGAAATTATTAAAGAAGGTACTGAAATTGTAAGCATTATGCCTTCTAAATATGATATTGCTGTCGAGACCTTTGTTACCCCTTCGGACCTACCACTAATTCATAAAGGAGAAAAAGTACGCATTTGGTTTGATGGATGGCCAACAGTAGTTTTTTCAGGTTGGCCCAATATGAGTTATGGAACTTTTGGCGGAAAAATTGTAGCGGTTGAAAATTTCATAAGTGCCAATGGAAAATTCAGAGTATTGATTGCGCCAGACCAAGAAGAAGATGCCTGGCCAAAGCAAATTAGCATCGGTTCTGGAGCTCAAACATTGGCTTTGCTAGATAATGTCCCAATATGGTTTGAACTATGGAGAACTCTAAACGGCTTCCCTCCTAATTATTACCAACCAAAAGAAGAAAAATCTAAAGAGAAAAAATAATGAAGAATATAGGCATTCTATTCCTGCTTTTTTGTTCATTGGCTTGGGGACAAGAACAGAATCCAAAAGAATTCAGTTACAATGAGTTTTTAGGATATGTAAAAAAATACCATCCTTTAGCGAAACGTGCACAACTCGAAATCAATCAAGCACAGGCTAATTTGATGATGGCCCGTGGGGGATTTGACCCAAAAATCGAAGCTGATTTTGACCAAAAACAATTCAAAGGCAAAGAATATTATTCGGTTTTCAATAGTAGTTTTAAAATCCCTACCTGGTACGGAATTGAAGTAAAAGCAGGTTTTGACAACAGCGAAGGTATCTTTGTAAACCCTGAAAATTCACTTCCAAATCAAGGATTAACCTCTTTAGGAATAACTATTCCAATTGGGCAAGGATTAGTAATCAACCAGCGTATGGCCGATTTACGAAAAGCAAAAATTCAAATCCAATTAAGCCAAGCCGAACGAAAATTGCAAGCTGTTGAAGTACTTTACAATGCATCGGTGGCCTACTTCAATTGGAAAAGAAATCACAGTGAAGTACAATTGTATACCAATTATTTAAACAATGCAACCATCCGCTACAAAGGAGTTTTAACTTTAATTAAAAACGGAGACAAACCTGCTATAGATAGCGTTGAAGCAGGGATTGTGGTAAAAACAAGACGATGGAACTTGGAAGAATCCAAACTAAAATTAGCCAAATCAAAATTAGAAATATCTAATTATTTGTGGTTGGACAACAATATTCCTTTAGAACTGCAAGACGACATAATTCCAGAAAGTAAATTAGAACAAACAATCAGTGAAACTTTGAAAATTAATGAACTACTAACTGAAAAACTATCTGTTGAGAATCATCCTAAAATCAATTCTTTAGAAAACAAGTTGGCTATTTTAGAAGTGGATCGAAAGCTAAAAGCAAATAATTTATTACCAAAAATGGATGTGGGTTACCATTATTTATCAGAACCCAATTATTGGAACGACACCAATTTTAATAATTACAAAATTGGAGTGAATTTCAAATTCCCATTATTTCTTAGAAAAGAACGTGGCAGTTTGCAATTAGCTAAATATAAAATTCAAGACACCAAATTAACTTTAGATTTGGAGCGCATCCAACTGAAAAATAAAATCAATGCCCAACAAACCGAAATAAGATCAATTGAAAAGCAACTCCAATTGATTACTGAATTAGTAAAAGATAATAATCAGATGCTTCAGTCAGAAGAACGATTATTTACTTTAGGGGAGAGTTCTATTTTTTTACTCAATTCAAGAGAAAACAATTTGGTAAGCATCCAACTCACACAATTAGGATTGGGAAATCGATTTTTAAACTCGAATGCTGAATTATTCAAAATAATGGCAAATCCAGATTAATAGTATTACTTTTGCATTCTTATATTTTATAAATATGATTATAGTAAAATCACGTGAAGAAATAGAATTAATGCGCGAAAGTGCTTTAATCGTATCCAAAACCTTAGGAATGATTGCTTCTGAGATCAAAGAAGGAGTCACTACATTGCATTTAGACAAATTAGCCGAAGCATTCATTCGTGACCACGGAGCAATTCCAAGTTTTTTAGGACTATACGGATTTCCTAATTCACTTTGTATGAGTCCAAATACGCAAGTAGTACACGGAATTCCAAACAATACCCCGTTACAAAGTGGTGATATTATCTCGGTAGATTGTGGTGCTTTTAAAAACGGATTTCACGGCGATCATGCCTATACTTTTGAAGTGGGTGAAGTCGCTCCCGAAACGAAAAAACTATTACAAATCACCAAAGAATCTCTATATGTTGGAATCCGCGAATTCAAAGCAGGAAATCGTGTAGAAGACGTAGGTAATGCGATTCAAAAATATACCGAGGCTCATGGTTACGGAGTCGTTCGCGAGTTAGTAGGTCACGGTTTAGGACAAAAAATGCACGAAGAACCTGAAATGCCTAATTATGGTAAAAAAGGTCGCGGTAAATTATTTGTAGAAGGAATGGTAGTTGCCATCGAACCGATGATTAATTTGGGTACCAAAAACATCAAACAACACAAAGACGGTTGGACGATCACTACGGCTGATAACAAACCTTCAGCCCATTTTGAACACGATGTAGCCTTAGTAGAGGGAAAACCTGAATTACTTTCGACTTTCAAATATATCTATGACGCTTTGGGAATTGTGAGTAATGAGGAAGATGAGTTTAGAAAAGACCCAACTTTGATTTAACTATTTTATTCTAACACAGATTTCACGAATTTCACAAACCCTAATTATGGAAAATTTCTATTTAAAAGATGAGACCTATAAAATAATAGGTTTGTGTATGGAAGTCCATAAAATATTAGGCAGAGGTCATAGTGAAAATACATACGGAGATGCTTTAGAATATGAATTTAAAATAAATAACATCCCTTACGAAAGAGAGAAAAAATATAATATTGAATACAAAGACATTCTTTTATCTAGATATTATTTTTCTGATTTTACGGTTTACGATGAAATTATCTTAGAATTAAAAGCAATAGAAAGTTTATCAAATAGCGAGATAAAACAAACTTTAAATTATTTAGCGGCATCAAAGAATAAAATTGGATTATTAATCAATTTTGGAGAAGATAGCTTAAAATACAAACGAATCATTTTATAATTAAAATCTGCGAAATCTGTGAAATCTGTGTTTAAATTCATACTCAATACCATCCCTCGCCCTATCTTAATTCGATTGAGTATAGTGGTACGCCCTATTTTGGCATTTTTATTAAAAGGAAACACATTTACTGATCCTATTGACGGAAAAAGCTTTCGAATGTTTTTGCCTTATGGTTATGGTACACAAAGAAACAACGTGCTTTCGCCAAGTACCCTTTCGTTAGAAAGACACCGTTTATTATGGTTGTATTTACAAAATGAAACCGATTTTTTTACTGCAACGGAGAAAAAAAATGTACTTCATTTTGCGCCAGAACAAGAATTTTACAAACGTTTCAAAAAGCAAAAAAATATTCAATACACCACTACCGATTTATTTTCGCCTCTAGCCGATGTAAAAGCAGATATTTGCAACCTGCCTTTTGAGGATAATCAATACGATGTGCTATTTTGTAATCATGTATTGGAACATATTCCAGACGACACCAAAGCCATGCAAGAATTGTATCGCGCATTAAAACCGGGTGGAATGGCAATTCTTCAAATCCCACAAGATCTAAATAGAGCTACTACTTTTTCTGACGATTCCATAACTGATGAAAAAGAACGCGCAGCAATTTTCGGGCAATACGACCATGTTAGAGTGTATGGACGCGATTATTTCGACAAATTGAGAAGTATTGGATTTACTGTATTTGAAGAAGATTATACCAAAAAAATCAGCCCAGAATTAGTTACTAAATACTGTTTAGCGCCTGGCGAAATTATACCTGTTTGTTTCAAATAAACAAAAGCTACTAATTGCTTATATTTACATTTCGTAATCCAATCAATTATGCTTCGTTATTTGTTTCAAACACTACTCCTTTTTGTATTTACTTTAGCAACAGCTCAAGTAGAAAAAGAAATAGTACCACCTTACAATATCAAGACCATTTCTTTTGTACAAAACAATCAAAATGTAGTACCTATTTTCCAACTAGGAGATGCATTTCAATTGCAATTTGACGACCTTTTTGGGAATGATGCTTCTTATTTTTACGAAATTATTCATTGTGACTACAACTGGAACCCCTCTGATTTACAAAAAAGAGACTACCTGCAAGGATTTGACAACCAGCGAATTCAAGAATCGACAAGTTCATTTAACTGCTTGCAAATTTACACCCATTACCGATTAAATTTCCCTAATAGCAACACCCAACTAAAAATCAGCGGCAATTACATTCTGAAAATTTTAAATGAGGACAAAGAAGTCGTTTTCTCTAGAAAATTGATTCTGTACGAAGATTTAGTGACTGTTCCTATCCAAGTCAAAAGAGCTAGAAACGTGACTAATTTAGATTCGAAACACAATTTAGAATTCACCATCAAATCCAATGTAATTAACTTCCAAAACCCATTAAAAAACATAAAAACAGTTCTACTGCAAAACGGAAAATTCCAAACTGCAATCAGCAATATTGCACCGCAATACACAATGGGTAATGATTTGGTTTACAAATACGACACACCAACTCAATTTTGGGCTGGAAACGAATTTCTGTATTTTGACAACAAAGAAATTCGAGTAGCAAGCAACAACATCTCTCGAATTGATAGTCAAAAAGACATCTACAGCAGCTATTTATTTACCAA
>JACCDN010180892.1_pt1 | contig 14755 bp, 13 predicted proteins | sample 7441691 | NCBI WGS metagenome assembly JACCDN01 (sample SAMN15323439, study PRJNA562643) | freshwater metagenome | isolation source: river surface water | place: USA:Blue River Watershed | collected 2017-08-16
ATGTCGTATGCTTCTTTTGCATAAAAAACTAAATTTTCATGTTTTTTCCATTTCAAATTTTCCTCTCTTATACCCAAGCTAAGTATTGCTTTCCAGCGATACTCTCGAAGCTTTTCGTATTCAACCATCTCTTGTTCAGGCTTTGTAAAATACTGCATTTCCATTTGTTCAAACTCTCTACCTCTAAACAAGAACTGCCTAGGAGAAATTTCATTTCGAAAAGCTTTACCTATCTGAGCAATTCCAAAAGGAATTTTTACCGGAGAAGAATCCACCACATTTTTAAAATTCACATATATACCCTGACATGTCTCACCTCTCAGATACGAAGGCGAAGAATTTGATTCAGTAAAGTCACCTAGATTCGATTTGACGAGTAGGTTAAACTTTTTAACTTTTGAAAAATTTTGCTTTTTACAATTTGGGCATTTTATTTTTGATTTGTGTTCATCAAAAAGTTTATTGATTTCTTCTTCTGATATTTTTTCATCTGCTTCAATCCCAAGTTCACCTAATACTTTATCAACTCGAATACGAGTATTGCATTCTTTGCACTCTGCCATGGGGTCAGAAAAACCTTTGGTGTGTCCTGATGCTTCCCATATTTGGGGGCTCATAAATATAGCGGAGTCTAGTCCAACGATATCTTGTCTTTTGTGGACCATCCATTTCCACCAGTGAGCCTTTATATTATTTTCAAGCTCCACACCCATAGGGCCAAAGTCATATACTCCTGCAAAACCTCCATATATTTCAGAACTAGGATATACGAACCCGCGGCGCTTACAGAGCGACACAATTTTTTCCATTAATTCATTTTTTTCTATTTCTTTTGCCATAATGTTTATTCTGCTACGCGGTCCCCTCCTGTCGGGAAGTCCGGATCATTAAAGAGTCGAATAGTAAGGAGAGCCTTACTGACCTTTACATTAACATTTGCGAAATTGTCATGTCCAGTGAGAGTTGCTTCATTCATCAAAGTCGGCGCGGTGCCAGCCTGAGAAAGGGATGGAGTAAAAGCTATCTGGAAAGCCATTTCTCGAGTGCTAGAGCTGAGCCCTGTACCTTTTGGAACATTGCCGACATTCCACGAGATCTCTTTGGTAGAAGCATTGTATTTCAAACTACCGTCTTCAGGAAGAGTTGTACCTACAAACCGCACTAGCTGTGGCAGGGTCGCATGTACTTCTACCTTAGATAGACTATTGGAACTATTCGAAACACTCCAGACAACCGTGTAAGTAGTTTCTTGCTCTGCTTTTGGAGGAATAGGTCCAGTATTTTTAAAAGGTCCTGCATAGTAGAGCGCCTTACTCACCAACCCCACATCGGAAATCATACGAATAGTTTTTGTCTCGCCACTTTTTACTTCTTTCAAAATATTTCCCTGGGAAGCTTGTTTTCCAGATACTGAAATCTCTATAGTGATGGTCGGATCAGAAACAATTCCGTTAGTAGTAGAATATAGCGGCAAAGAAGCGAGTGAAAATCCTAGTGTACCGTTCTCACCTGGGTTCACTTCCGCGAATCTATCATCAGTATTTTTATCCCAAATGATCACATCTTCAGACGAACTATAAAAACCTTGTTGTTCATTTATCTCTTTGCGATCAAGTGCTGAACCAGTGATTTTAGCTCGGATCACCATATCGTTCACCACCGAGTCGAGATTGTTCTTCCACCTTATTTGTCCTTGGATGGGAGTTTTAGCACCCGCTGCATATTCTTTAGCATAGGCGCCATTGATATAAAGCTGCGCTTGGATAAATGGCTTTTTGATCGAAATAGTATGAGTGAGAGTATTGTACACAACATCAAGCATGGACTTGTCTGTTGTGGACTGAGTACCACTCGAAATATGGAAAGTTTTTTCTTCGCCATCAAAAACATCAAGCATGCGCCCCTGGATATATATATCGTGCTCTTCCCCGGGTTTGAGCTCATCGAGATCCCAGACATTGTTTCCAAGTGATGGCTTTGGTTCTGCAGATACGAATTGAAACCCGACTGGGTAGTCGAGCTTGATCAAAACATTGTCGAGTGAACGAGTAGAGTTCAAACTAGTTTTGAGTGCTAAAGTGACATCTTGATTTGGAGTTACTTCGGTCGGGGCGTCGAGCGAGAGATTGATCGGAGTGGTATTAATAGTGACCTCGTACATTTTTTCTTTTACGAAAATGGCGTTAGATCCTTCAACACGGTATTCAATAGCCACCCGCACCGGCCGAATACTACCCTGCTCTCCATAGAGAATCACATTTACATTTTCATTATGAATAGCTCCTGCAGGTATGGTTCCTATAGATTCGCGGAGGCGTTCAGTCCCTTCGGTTAGGTCACCGACTGAACTCTTGGGATATTCGACTACTAGATCGACTAAGTCCAAGTCTGTATTATTTTTATTTACGATCTGTATTTGCAACGGTAAGTCTTCACCACCATCAGTAAAAGTATTTCCAAAAATAGATATGGTTATGTTCTCATTTGAAACAGTATTGCCACCGAAAAAGAACTGGAACGATACATAGCCGAGAGCTAGAATAAAAAATGCTATGGAGCCTACAAAAATTTTTTTAAACACGGAAGTTTTAGTAAAAAATGTATTATTACTGACTGCACCCTTGGCTTTCTCAGCCCAGGCTACTGGTATACTTTTCTTCTTAGCATCTGAGAAGTGGTCTCGATATTCTATCTTGGTCTCGTAATCGTTACTGAAAAGTTTACCCTTAAGCCGTTCTATATTATTTAATTTTTCCTCATCAGGCGACATTACCCTATTGTATCACAATTTATAGTTGAGTTTCTCGGAGCGCCTTATTTATTTCGGCCAGAATATCTCGCTTGGATTTTGCGACTTGATACACCAACTCGTCTTCAAATGGGCTAGTGATAAGGCTTTGTAAATTCTCAGCACCCCCGATATAGCCCAGGTTGTTTAATATTCGAAGCACCAAGATGACTTCTACATTGGGAAGCTCTTCGGGCTTTTCAGTTTTCTCTAAAATATGAAGTCCTTTAATCAAATCAATAAAAAGAATTTCATTGGCATCCTCTCCTGCAAGCAACCTTCGAAGTAACTTGGAAATATTTACCATAATGCCAAGCTTATTTTTATCTTCTAGGATACCTTCGAGGGCATTGGTTTTGGAAGCACTAGTCACTCGCCAAAAATCTTTACCTCGCACCAGATCAACCTTCACATAATTAAAATCCTGCAGGACATACCGTAGCTTACTGCTCAACTTTCGCACACCCTGCGCTGAAGCGTAGAGCATACCTAGGTCTCTAGTGAAAATATAAAAACACTTCCCCGCTTCACCATAGTTCCGACTTCCAAGTATTATCCCTTCGGTGTGATAAATGTGATGCATTATTTCAACATACTTTTTAAAGCATCGTAAACTTGGGGTAGCTCGTAAGTGCGAGGTTCTTTGACTTGAGTGAAGTGATCACCCAGAGGAACTACAACAAATTCACATCCTAAATCTGTAGATATTTTTTCACCGTGACTAAACGGCACAACATCATCTTGTTTGCCATGAATAACAACAAATTTATCTGATTTGTTTTTTACCTCCTTAAAATCTAGTTCTGGTGTTACGAAGGAATCTATTTTTCTAAAAGCACTTTCAAGATCATTTTCTTTAATAGGTTTAATAAGCCCAGAAACAAGCACAGCTCCTCCTATCTTTGCATCACTTGGTAAAGATTTTAAGTAGTGATATATCGCTGGTACTCCAAGAGAATGGCCTACTAAATATATCTCTTCGTTTGGCTCACCAATATAAGTTTTCATAGCATCCACCCAAAGAGATACGATGGGTTCACTTGGATTGGGCATAGGCAGTGAGCACACAAAAGTTAAATCTTTACCAAACTGATGCATCAACCAAGGCAGCCAGCCACCATTGGGTATTCCCGTAAATCCATGAATTATAAATACTTTTTTCATAACCTCATTTTAACACACCCCACTAAGTAACTCACAACAAGAACAACAATCCACTACCCAAAATGCATACAACGAAATAGCAGCGGCCGCTGCTATTGTGATACAAGGAACTGAATAGCTTAATTTAAAACCAAGCCCAAAAACCTACAGCTTGAAATATTTTTCAAGTAAATCTCTATTCGTTATATCTTTAACTAAAGCAAAGTGAACATACCTACCTATATTCCAGTAATTGGCTATAAAATCTACTTCGGACTGACAAGGAAACGGATAGACCCAGACACTGTCATTAAATCTTACGCAACCCATTTCCTTCATCTTCTCTCGCATAGAATCCCTGGCGTATCTTTTAGTTTCGGGAATGTCGAAAATTATCAATCGAAAACTTTTGTCCCATACCACTGGTTTTTTAAACTTCATATCTTCGTAAGAAAATCTCAATAAAACTTTTTTACCATTTTCAGTTAAAACAATTTTTATTCCAGAGTTATGTTTTTTAAATTCAACTAATTTTTGTCTTCGTAATCTGTAAAAGCACATTGTTAGCTGACGGTGTGTTTTACGAGAACCAAATATTTTTTGAATTAACTTTTTACTTAGATCAAAACTAAACTTCTGATTAGAAAGCGCAATTGTGACGCCGATACCCATACCGAGCGCTCGGATAACTTTACCTCCATTAGATTCTTTATCTATGACTTTCATATTGGTGTCTCACAATGGCCGCGGCCGCTGTTATTACGAACAATATTATTTCTGATCTTTTTTAATCTTAGGAGATCAGAAATTAAGTTTAGATTAAGGTCTCTTGCCTTTGTATTATTTTAGCACATTTTCGACTGAATCCACCAAAAGAGCTGGATCATCTAGGATAACTTTTGGATTAGACTTTTCAAGTCTTTCCTTGTCGTGAAATCCCCAAAGTACTGCGATGGAGTCCACACCACACTCTCTTGCCTCCAAGACATCTCCTGTAGTATCCGTGACAAATATTGCATAACTAGGATCAATGCCATACTTTTCTAAAAGCATATTTATCTTAAAGACTTTACTTTTGTGTACATCAGAACCCAATACATCTGAAAAGTATTCTGGTATTTCAGCCTCATTTAAAATTTTTAAAATTATCTTTGATGTCGTAGAAGAAACGATACTTAAAGTATATTTATTAGAAAGAGTTTTTAAAGAACTTTTTATTATCTCAGGAATAACTAGTTCCCTAGTTCTCTCTTCATACTCTTCAAAAAATCTAGAAGGTTGGTTTACATCGGAATTCTTTTTTACATACTCAAATATATTACCATTAAATATATCCTTAAATCTCTCCAACGAAAAACTTGCAGGATTACTTTTCCTGATCATTTCATAATGCATGATTAATGTATCCACCAGAACTCCATCAAAATCAAACATTATCAACTTTTTGTTACCTACACTCATTTTAGAATTTTTACTTTAAAAACTAGTGTGTCAATTTTTACTTCTTGGCCATCATTCTCCGCAAACTTTATTTCTTTAGCACCGACAACTTTTTTAAGTTCTTCTTCCCATTTACTTACCAAGCTTTTATTGTCATAAGTCGTGGAAATCGACAGAGAAACTATATCAGAAGGTAGTAGCCCCATAGTTTTTCTCATGTCCTGGATTGCTCGCATAAGTTCGCGAACATAACCTTCCTCTTTAAGGGTAGTGGTGATATTTGTGTCTAATTCCAAAACATTCACAATCGTACTATCTAGCTTCACTTCTTTAACATTCAACTCGTCTTTTACAATCTCTATGTAATTTTCTGGAATAGCATTTTTCAAGACAAGAGCTTGGAGTGGTTGACGAACTGGAATATTGCTCATTTGGCGAGCCTTGAGACCGAGAGATACAACTTCGCGCACTCGAGCCATCTCTTCTATTGTTTTTTGATTTACTTTTTCTGCTTTCGGCCATTCTGCTAGGTGGACACTCTCCAGATCATTTTCAGTTTTAAGTCGTAACCAAATATCTTCAGCAGAAAACGGTGCAAATGGAGCAAGTAATTTAGAAATAGTTTTTAGTACAAAATACAAAGTTTGCTTAGCATCGACATCTCCATCCTTGATTCGTTCACGAGATCGGCGTAGATACCAAGTCGATAAATCTCCAATAAGATCACGAATAGCACGGACCGGTTCAAGTAATTTAAATTCATCCATACTCTCAGTACTCAAGCTTACAGTTTCTTCAAGTCGAGATAGTATCCACTGGTCTAGCACATTTTTTCCCAAAGACTGTCCTTTTTCTAAATCTTGATCACGATATAACTCGTAGAACGCGAGCACATTGTAGAGTAATCCAAATACTTGTCGATTAAGATCAAGTACAGTTTTCTCATCAAAATTTTTACTCTCCCCTGGAGCGTTCACCGCATACATCCATAGTCGAAGTGTATCTACACCATATTTTTGAATCATCTCCCATGGATCGATGACATTACCCTGAGACTTACTCATCTTTTTCCCTTTAGCATCTAGCAAATGACCCAAACAAATAACATTCTTATATGCTAGTCCCCTGCCCATCAAAACTCCTACCGCATGTAGAGTGTAAAACCAACCGCGAGTTTGATCGATTGCTTCTGAAATAAAATCAGCTGGATAAGAAAGTTTATTCTTTCCAAACAGTCCGTGGAATTTTTTATCAAATGGAAAGTGATCTTGGGCAAATGGCATAGCACCAGAATCAAACCAAACATCCATGACTTCTTTTGTCCTTTTTAGTTCCTTGCCATCTTTCTCAAGCACTATCTCATCGATATAAGGTTTATGTAAATCAAGTTCTCCTTTTTCATTATGAGGGAAAGGTTTGAATGCTAATTTTTGAATTTCAGAATTATCAAAATAATGAAAATCTTTTGTATTTGATAAAAGCTCTAAAGTCTTTTCAGTCCCTAAAAGATTTGCAGAAGCCATAAGCAGCCATGCTGGCCCACCATGAGTCACGATCAATATCTTTTTACCTTTATATTTTTCTTCTATCTCAAACAAGAACTGCATCATCCTTTGTTTCACATCGAGGTAAGATTCATCTCCAGGATTTGCATGATCAAAGTTTTCAACTGTTTTAGGATAAGCATGATGATAATCCATCCAAGTACGCCCTTCATAGCTAGGCACCATCATCTCCCCTAATCTATCATCGACGATGACTTGGCCTTCTTTAAGTCCCAGCTCTTCTACTAATACTTTTGTTGTTTCACGAGTACGATTAAATGGAGAAGTGAAAATTAAATCTATATTTTCACCTTTGATCTTTTGTGCACTGGCCTTGGTGTCAGCTATACCTTTTTCAGTCAAGTGGCTTCCGCTATTTATCTTGTTGCTTACTAGATTTTTCAAGTTTGTAGTAGTTTGTCCATGACGCATCACAAAATAAGTATTACCCGAAGTTTTAGCATACTCTTGCAAGGTCTTGATAGAATCCACTACCACCCTCTCACCATCTCTGGACTGCCAAACAGGCAAGGGTGTACCCCAATATCTTTCACGAGAAATAGCCCAATCCTTGAGTTCCCGAAGCCATTCCCCAAATCTACCATCTCGAATATGTGATGGCTCCCAATTTATCTTTTGGTTTTCACTGATTAACTTACTTTTTATTTTCGGGTCCGACATCCGGATATACCAAGAATCTCGCGCGTAATAAATAAGCGGAGTTTTACAGCGCCAGCAATGTGGATATGAGTGCTCGTAGAGTTCTTTTTTGAAAAATAAATTTTTGTCTTGGAGATATTTTATGACATCAATATCAAGCGTCGGTTTTCCGTCTTCTGACTTTTCTTTTACAAATCTACCTTCAAAGATTTCAGTTCCTTTTACAAACTTTCCTTCTGGATCTACTAGATGGTATTTCGGTAATCCTACTTTGGTACCCAAATTAAAGTCATCGGCTCCGTACATCACCGCTGTGTGCACGATTCCTGTACCGTCTTCTGTAGTTACAAAGTCCGCACCGTAAACCTTGTAAGCGTTTTCAATATTTTCTGGTTTCGCATTTTGAATATATGGAAATAGGGGTTCGTATTCTAAACCAATTAAATCTTTACCTTTTACTGAAGATAGCTCTTTAGTAACAATTCCTCTTTCAACAAAATGCTTAAGTATTTTTTGTGATAAATTTTTTGCAAAAATATACGTATCATAAGCGTCTAAATTTTGATTAGTAGTAATAACTCCCAAGTCTTTACTTGAAACGTCTTCCCCCGTAAAAGAATCTGTAAATTTAGGAACCTGAATTTTTACATAATCAATATTTTCTCCTACAGCCAAGGCCACATTCCCAGGTAAGGTCCACGGAGTAGTGGTCCATGCAAGAATATAAGTATTTTCTTGTCCCTTCACCTTAAATTTTGCATATATAGAAATATCTTTTACATCTTCATAACCTTGAGCTAGTTCGTGCGAAGAAAGAGCGGTTCCACAACGCGGACACCATGGTACAACCTTATAATCTTTATATAAAAGTTTTTGGTCATCCACATGTTTTACAACATTCCAAACAGACTCGATGTAAGTATTATCATAAGTAACATATGGATTTTCTTGATCCACCCAGTATCCGATACGATCTGTGAATTTCTCCCAGAGGTCAGTGTACTCCCAAACCGATTCTTTACACTTTTCATTAAATTTCGCTATGCCGTATTCTTCAATAGCTTTTTTAGAATTCAAACCCAAAGCTTTTTCTACTTGAAGTTCTACTGGCAAGCCGTGAGTATCCCAGCCCCCCTTTCGGCGAACATGGTATCCCCGCATGGTTTTGTAGCGAGGAATTGCATCCTTGAAAGCTCGAGCTTCGAGGTGGTGAATTCCTGGTTTACCATTTGCAGTTGGAGGACCTTCATAAAAAACAAATTCCTTACCCCCCTTCCTGTCTTCTACCGACTTATTGAAAATATTATTCGCACGCCAAAATTCTAAGATTTTTTCCTCGCGCAATGCATGTTCTGATTTTTTGTTTTCTTCACTCATATAAAATTAAAAAACTCGTCCTCGAAAAATAATAATAAATTACTTTCCAAGGACGAGCTTCCCCGTGGTACCACCTTGATTACTTCTCATTTTATTGGGTTCTACTTATTCGGCCCGCCCAGCTAATACTATTCGGGTAAACTTTCTTCCCAGTGCTCAGGAGTGATGCCTGCCCGGATTATTCGGACGGGGCTCCTTCATCGCTCTTACATCATAACAAAATATGGAGTTATGTAAACCCCGACTCACTCGAACGGCTGGGTAAATAAAAGAACTACCCACAAGGAGTAGCTCAACATTTTAATTGCACACATCTTGTCTAACGCCACACAGCGATCCTGTACTCCAGGGTTCCTTTTGTTAAAGGATCTTCATCGGGCCAGGCGTTCTTTTTTTGGAAAAGTGCCTTTTCCATTAGAGTATCCAATTTGAGATTTTCATCTAAGACATTCCAGAGAGTGTCATAGCTTCCTTCAAATTGGTGTAATACTCGAGCCAGCTGGATAGTATCTCCTTGAGTTATTCGTCCGCCGTGACGAACCTTAACCACTTGATCAAGGCTTGGAATATAAGCTCTTTTTGAAGAGTAAAGCTCTGAACCAAGCAAACCGCAGAGAAGAATTGCAAAAAAGAACATAAAAAACTTTCTCATAACTGTATATTTTATTCCTTATATTATACACCTAATTAAATAAAAAGTCAATAGATGAAAACCTTACAATATAAGGTTTATTTTACATCTTCTCTGGAGTTTCGATACCCAAAAGGTATAGACCATTTTTCATGGTGATTTGAAACGCACGAGTTATGGCTAGGTTGTAAGGCATGTCTTTATTTTCTGCATCGATGATTTTCACCTTTGCATACCAAGAATTAAATGCTTGGGCAAGATCGAGCAAATACCCCACCATATGATGTGGCTCCCAAAGAGAAATACATTGTTCGACTACTTCAGGAAATCTATCTAAATATTTTTCTACATCAGTTATTGTTTCTGATTGATTGCAGTCTTCCATAGAAACATGTCCTTTTTCTAAAACTGAACCCGAGCGAACTGTCGAGTATTGAAGGTACGGACCAGAGTCCCCTTCAAAAGAAAGTGAAGTATCAGGATCAAAATTAATATTTTTTCCAGCCATGCTTTTTAAAATTGTGAACTTGAGCGCAGAAATGGCGATCATATCTTGTACCTCCTTACTACTCTCTGGTGACTTTTCTTTAACCTCTTCAGCTACTGCATCGAGCAATGTCGAAGCAATAGGCACACCACCAAGGCGGGATGACATCTTTTGTCCCTTAAAACTCATCCTGCCGTGAGTTCGGTGAACAGTTTTTTCTTTCCAAATAGGATTTATTTTCCCTGCTGCAGTCACCACTACTTTAAAATATTCTGACTGTTCGTGATCGGTGACGAAAATAGAAAGGTCAGGGTTGTAACGAGAAAACTTCAAAGACAAAAGTCCGACATCTTTGGCTTCATAAGTCGGATAACCTTCTTTATTTATAAAAACTCTAGTGTGCAGTCCATCTTGTTCCCCTTTGTAAACTACGGCACCGTCTGACTTTTCAAAAATACTTCCTGTATTTTCTCGGACTAATTTCTCCCCTTCCTTGCCCGCTTCAGACTCGAAAATGAAATTATCAAAATTCGAACCCAAGTGCTTGGTCATACCTTTGAAATAAGATAAATTTATTTCTTTACCAATTTGATACGCATCGTATTCAGGACTCGGAGTATGCTCATAAATTATTTTAGTAATTTCTCGAATTCTAGGCTCGAGGCTCGGATTTTCTTCCATGGCTTTAGTACCAACTACATAGCAATTGCCAAGATAATTTAGTTTTTCTTCCTCTGTTTTAAATTCATTTAATTTTTCTACTCCGTCTTCCATAAACGCCCAAACTGCTTTACCGATACCAAGAGAAACATCGGAAGGATATGAAATAGTCGTAACATCCGCACCAGAAAAACGAGCCAATCTGTTTATAGATTCACCGATAGTATTGTTCATCACATGCCCAATATGAAAAGGCTTGAAAAGGTTTGGACTGGAATGTTCCACCAATATCTTTTTACCTTTATGTATTTCACTTCTGCCGTAGTCTTCTCCCTCTTCTAAGATTTGTTTTACTTTATCAAAATAGTAATTTGGTGATAAATAAAAATTTATAAAACCATTTTTGGATTCAACTTTTGGAATATAACCCCTCCCAACCTCCCCTTGCACCAAAGGGAGGAGCTCTGCGACAATTTTCTCTGCGAGTTCTTTCGGGTTAACCTTTGCAGTTTTAGCTAAAGCCATCGCCACATTCGTAGAATAATCCCCCATAGATAAGTCCCCTGGATGTTCAAGTGAAATACTTTCAACTTCTATGTTGAGATTTTTTAATGCATCTTTTATTAACTCTTTGAGTCTATTTTGTATCATTTATGCCCAGTGCTTCCTTCCCGTCCAACACCTCGAACCGAGTCAGTTAGCTCTGATACTTCTACGATATCACAATCTTCAAATTTTTGTATAACCATCTGAGCCACTTTTTGACCTTGTTCCATTGTTGCTTCTTTTGTACCTGTGTTTAATAGGTTAATTATTATTTCTCCTCTGTAACCTGCATCTATAACCCCACCCATGCATTTTAATCCCATGTTAAAAGAAACACTCGACTTGTCCCACAATAGCCCCACACAACCTTCTGGAATTTCAATAGCTATTCCTGTATTTACTCGCACTTGCTCTCCAGGTGGAAACACCACAGCATCTACTGTATAAAAATCTATCCCCGCATCCCCCGGATGCCCCTTCGTCGGCAATTTAGCTTCAGGATTTAATTTTTTAACTTTGAATTGCATTACTTAAACAATTTATCAAAAACTCCTGGTAATTCCGAAATGTTTTGGTATTCAACTTTATTTAAATTTTTATTTCCACTAAGCATTCCTGATAACGCTTTGCCTTGATTTGGTCGAAACAGGATAACAACTTTTTTATTAAGATTTTCCGCAAATCCTATCTCGTACCCTACCCCCAAAGATGGCGTTGTAACTTCTGCAACCAAGACATTGCAGTCTTTTATAAAATTTATGTCCTTATTGTAAATCTCCTCGTCAGTCATGTGTATCTGACCTAATGGATGAAGATTCATATCACCTACATGTTCAGTCAAAACCTCGCCATATTTTTTAAGCAAATTTACTATTTCAGCGTAGATAGCCTTATCATCCCTTCCCCCTCGTATTGACCCTGCAAAATATATTTTCATATTATTTCTTTAAAACTTTTTTAACATTCTCGTAAACTTCTTCGTGGATGTCTTCTCGAGTTCGGATAGCCTTCTTGCCCATGCAATTTATTTTTACAAAATTTGGTATTGTTTTTGAAAGCCATAGAGCGCTTTTAATGGAATTTTTTTGAAATTCTAAATCCACTTCGTGGACATCTTGCTTGCCACCTCCATATTCTAGAGCTGCTTTCTTGCTTCTTTCGTGAAGAAGATTTGTGCTTACTTCTATCGGCAAGGAAAGATAAAGAGTGATATCTGCTCTAGGAATTTTAAATACTTTATACTCTAATTCGTCCAGCCATTTCAAAAACTCTTTGCGTTTCTTTATATCTTCTATCTTTCCTCCTTGGTGAATTTGATTCGCAGAAACATACCTGTCTAAAACTACTGTATAACCATCGTCCAGCCATTTGATAATCTGTGCAGAAGATTCCCAACGATCAGCAGCATAGAGCACTGATACAATTTTAGGGTGAACTTCTACGAAATTATAATATTGTTCATTTAAACAATGTTTTATAAAACCACCGATAAAATTATCGTATTCTGGAAAATGAATATATTTTGTTTTGACTTTATCTTTTGCTAATCGGTCAAGCAAGTACTTGATCTGGGTACTTTTCCCAGACCCATCTGTGCCATCTATTACAATCAACTTACCTTTTTTCTTTGCCATAGTTTTTATGATTTTAATTCTTCCAATGCTTCCTCTGCGTAAAATTTTACATTTGGCACAAGCTCTACAGCTTCTAATTCTTCCAAAGAAAACCATTTCACTTCAACTCCCTTCTCGTGTTCTAAAATTGATTCAGATATTTCTTCAGTGTCTGAGGTCGCAAAATATACAAACACAACATGTTCATGTCCTTCTTTGCCCTCTACTGGATGCCTGCCTAAATATCGTGGAGGTATAAGATATTTATAATTTCTATTTAAAACTGGATCCACAATAGGGCCATGAGATTCCCCAATGATTTGTATATCCAAACCAACTTCCTCTTTCACTTCGCGATATGCACCCTCCACAGGATCTTCATCGAGCTCGATATGTCCACCAATTGAAAGCCAAATACCATATTTATCATGCTTACGCAAAAGCACTTTGTTCTTGTGAACAATGAATACTTCTACGCAAAAATCTATTTTTTCATGTATATGAGCCATAATTATTAGCTTAAATTCTTAAACACTTATTTATACGCTCTTCTTAATAATTTCTACAAAACTCTCTATCTCCGAACCATATTCCTCAAGTATTAACCTCAAGTCATCAGTAAAATTTTGTGGACTAGAATCCATTTCTTTTCTTAACTCAGAAAGAGAATAGAACAAAACTCCTTTTGCTTCGCGGTCCACCGGCCTTATCCTGCCATCATAGACACCAAGATAAATATGAATCTTATTGGCAATTTTTACGGGTTCACCATCGACAATTTTAGTTGGAGAATATAAATATGTTTTAAAATGTTTTATAATAGAGATAGTTTCAAGATATTTACCCAACAATAAAAATGTTTTATTGAAATCTTCATTATCATCCAAAACAATAGAGGGAGTCTGCAACTCTTGGATGGTCTCAACCATAACTGTATAGTTTGGAGTATCTCCATTTTGGATGTGCCCTCCAATCGACTTATCCAACAATCCAGGATTATGCGCCTTATCAAAAGACCTTTTTTGTATAATTAACTCTCCATGACTATTGAATATAAAAATATTAACTACTTCAATCGCCCTAGAAGGTGTCCCATTTTTTTTATACTCAGCAACCTGCTCGCTATAAAACTCTTTTCGTTCCATAGGTACAAGCTCGAACGGGTTACTTATTAAAAATGTATTTATTATTTCTGACATGATTATACAAAATTCTTAGGTATCGGAAACTTTTTAGCTAGAGCTTTTACTTTTTTGTGAATTTCGGCTTTTTTCTTTTTATCGTCTTTGTTTTTTAGAGTTTCAATCATTAGCTCGGCTACGAGTGCGCATTCACGCTCTTTAAAACCTCTTGTAGTTATCGCTGGTGTGCCAAATCTTATGCCAGATGGGTCGAGTGGCTTCCTAGTATCCCCAGCAATAGAGTTCATATTTAAGGTTATTCCGACTTCATCAAGTACAGTCTGCGCTTCTTTTCCAGTGACACCTAAAGAACCGAAAACATCAGCGAGGATCAAGTGATTATCTGTCCCTCCCCCAATCATCCGGACATTATTTTTCTTGAACACTTTCTCCATGGCTTTCGCATTTTTTAAAACTTGAGCAGCGTATTTTTTAAACTTTGGAGTCATGGCTTCTCCGAAAGCTACAGCTTTGGCTGCGATGGTATGCATGTGAGGACCTCCTTGAATACCAGGGAAAATTGCTTTATCAATTTTCTTTGCAATCTCTTCATCGGCGCGGGTTAAGATTATCCCGCCTCGTGGCCCGCGAAGAGTTTTATGAGTTGTAGAAGTGATAATGTCAAAACCATCTAGGAACGGATTCCTAAGTGCTCCCGCAGCGATGAGTCCAGCGATGTGTGCCA
>JACCDN010270635.1_pt1 | contig 14747 bp, 8 predicted proteins | sample 7441691 | NCBI WGS metagenome assembly JACCDN01 (sample SAMN15323439, study PRJNA562643) | freshwater metagenome | isolation source: river surface water | place: USA:Blue River Watershed | collected 2017-08-16
CTATAAACTTTAAAAAGAATTTTGATAATATTCTTCTATTGCTTTCAGTTAGTTTATTATTTTCATCAAATTCGTTATATATTTCTTCTATATCGTCTAATCTGTTTAATACTAATTTATTTAATATCAACTGTTTATCATTATTAATATATAAACCAGATTTTTCATCATACATATAAATATCATTATCACGTTTATTTGTTACTACGATGTTTTTAAATTGGTCGTATTTTCCAGCATTAGTAATTTCAATAAGTTTTTCAATAGAACCAAAACCTTGATTAATAATTAACTTTTTTTCTTTATCAGTTATAACATCAAGAATATTTTCTTTTCCAAAACCTTCAATTTTAAAATGATTATGTATTGTATTATTGTTTTGTATATTATTTGTATTATTAGAATTTAAATTAGAATTATTCATTTTTATTTTGTTTTGAGCACGAAGTAATTTATTAATATTTTTTATTGTTGGATTACTATTAGTTTTTTGTTTAACTATTGAATTTTCTTTTTTTATTTCTAATTTTTTTAATTCTATTTCTTTATTAATTTCAGCTAATTTTATTTCTTTTTCTTTATTAATTTCAGCTAATTTTATTTCTTTTTCTTTATTAATTTTTGCTATTATTATTTTATTTTGTTGGTTTTCATCAAATATAATTTTACATTTTTTTTCATGAAACCATCTATTATTACGATGTGTAAATTTTTTATTACAATATTTACAAACTAAATTATTATCATTATTATCATCATTTTTATCATCATTAATATTATCATCATTAATATTATCATCATTAATATTATTAGTTTCATTGCATTTTAATTGCATTTTCATATTTTTAGTTTCATTATTTTTATGTATATTTTTGATGTGCGTCCATAAGGTTTTATAACTTGAATATGATTTATTACATATATTACATTTATGTTCATCCTCTTTATCCTCTTTATTTTTCATATATATATATATAATTAGATATTATATTCTTAAATGTTTTTTAATAAAATAATAATAAATATATCCTCTTTATAGTTCATGGATAAAAAAATAAAAAAACGGCGGGCGGGGGTAAAAAAAAAATAATTTCTCTGAAATTTTTAACTTAATATAAAAATAATTTAAACAAATATTAATTTTATAATATAATATGGGACCAAAAAAAAAATTGTGCAAGAAAATAATATTACTAATTCTGAACCTACAACTAGTTGGGATGCAACTGAATTTAATCAATTAATTAATTTTGAAAAACCTGATGATGAATTAGATTGTAAAGTTACATTAAATGATGGATTAAGATGTGATTATACAAAAATTAATAACGGTTCATTATTATATAGACCAGCACGTATAGTTGTTTTAGAAAAAAATACATTAGATAAAAGTGTAAAAGTAAGAAATCAAGATTTACATAAAGAAGGTTTAGATGGTGATTGGGATTTAGGAAACGGGTTAATAAATAAACAATGTTGGTCACCTGACCAATATACAAAGGTTGAAAAAGTATATGCATCTGTATTAGCTCATAAATTAAAAGAAGAAGTAGGAGATTGTATTTGTAAAGTAGAATTTACAAAATCACCTGATATAACTGAAATGGCAAATTTAATAAAAAATGGTTCAAAATTAATTGAAGAATCTGGATTATCTGATGCAGAAAAAATAAAGTTATATAAAAAATTATATGAACGTTCACAAAAAGGTGAATATAGAATTATGAGAGGATATATTATAAGAGATGAAGATATGCAAGTTAAACAAAATGATACAGGAATGATTAAATTTTTGGATGCAGAAATATTAGCTAAAGGTGAAATGGCAGAAAGATTAATTAATTTAAAAAATATTGTATCATTAACATATAAATTAACTAAATATCAATTAAAATAAAATTATTATTAAATATTATTTAATATTATTTAAACATTTAATAACAAAACCGTTACCATTTCTATCTTCACATCTTTTAATATTAAGAATAGGGAAAATACTAAAATCTAATTTATATCCAATGCCATTTAAATAATCAATATATTTATTTTTATCTAATATTTCAGTTGCTTCATTAATAGTTAGTTTTTTATTTTCATTACTAAAAATACCCATATTATATGGGATTGCATTATTATGTATTTCAACAATTAATTCTTCAGGTGTAATATTTTTTTTATAAATAGAACAATTAATTCGATCTTTTTTTACATATTCAATTTCATTTATAACATAATTTGTTCTAGTAATTCCATTATGCATTAAATATTTTGTTAAATCTATTTTTTCATCAGAAATATGTGTTTCAATAGTAGCATCATTAAATTTTATATTATCTAATATGTCATTTATCTTATTATCTAATATGTCATTTATCTTATTATCATTATCTATATCATCTAATATATTTACTTTTTCATTAGTACCAAACATATAATAATGGTCATTTGAACCATATTTTGCATATTTATAAAGTATTTCAAATATTTCTTTTTTTGTTAATAATTTATTTATTTGTACACATATGTCTCCAACTAATATTGTATCTTCATTTATTTTTATGTTAGATTCATTTTGACAATAAGAAACTAATTGTGAATCATAATAATTATACCATTCAGAAATTGTATAATAATTATGCATATTAATTTCTTCTTCAGGGACTTCATTCATAATTTGAATTAATGCTCTAACTGCTAATCTTTTTTCTTCTTCTGTTTTAACAAGTTCAATATTATAATAATTTGACATATCAAAATTTATTTTTTTATTAGATACTTTATAATCACAATTATACATTCCAAGTGATTTATAATTCCAACAATCTAATATATAATTTTCATTATCAATAACTTTAATTTTACAATATGATAATAATCTATCAACATCTAAAAAATTAATTTCGTAATTTTTATTAAACATAATAAAATCAGACATTACTACTTTTTGATTTAATTTGTTATAAATACTTATAAATCCTGATGTAACCTTAGATAAATTATTACTATAACGTGATCTATATATTAAATCATACATAGGATTATTCATTGTTTGTTCACAATTTTTTTTATAATTAATAATAGTATCTTTTAACATTGGTTCCCATAATGTATCTTTACCCTCATATCTAAAATTATAAGCACATGTTTTTTTTAGGTCTGACATTTTTTCAATATTACTTAATCTTTCAGATAGTTTATTAACTAATTTAATATGTTCATCTTTTTTTAATTGTTTAGATGATTTATCAATAATATTTTTAATAATACTCATAATAATACAGTATTTATTATAATAATTAAAAATATCATTTTTTTTGAAAAATATAAATAAATTAAAAAATGAAATAAACTAAATTATAATAAATGTTTACTTGTTTATTATAATTTATTTAAAGATATACTAATATATTATATTATTATGTCTAGATTTCTTAAACTTAGTAATAGAATTGTAAATACTGCATTAATCCAACATGTTCATTTTGATAAAACTGCTGGAAAATACTCAATACATTTAGCAGGTAGTAGTACTCAAGGGCTTTTTATTTTAGGTAGTGGTAATATTAGTTCTTATGGTAATGAAATATATGCAACAAAAGAAGAACATCCTGCTAGTTATGAAGCTATTGAAAGATGGTATAATTCAGTAGAATGTGTCAGTAATAAAAATAATAAAGATTAATCATATTTTTAAACAACATAATAGTCCTAATACTAATTCACACATATAAACACAACAATTTGTTGCTATTTTATTTTTATCATTTTTATTTAATAATGTTTCATTAGATGTATTTGTTGTATTTGTTAATATAATATTTTCTAAATCATCAATGTTACTCAAATTTCCATTATTTGAATTATTTTGACTCATATTATAATTATATTTATTTACATGTTTAAATATAATTATTATCAATTTTTTGAAAAGAAAATATATAAATATATATTAATAGTATAGTTTTATGTCAAACATTCAGGAACAAGAAGATTTAGGTGAACCTTTATTATTAAAAGAAAATAATAGATTAACCGTTTATCCAATTAAATATCATAATATTTGGTCAGCATATAAAACTCAATTAGCAGCATTTTGGACAGCAGAAGAAATAGATTTTTCAAAAGATTATAAAGATTATTGTTCATTAACTGAAAATGAACAACATTTTATTAAAATGGTATTAGCTTTTTTTGCAGCCAGTGATACATTAGTAAATATAAATTTAGGTGAAAGATTTATTAGAGAAGTACAAGTACGTGAAGCAATAGTAGCATATGGTTATCAAATGATGATAGAATCAATACATTCAGAAGTTTATTCATTAATGATAGATAATATAATTAAAGATTCAGAAGAGAAAAATAAATTATTAAATGCAATAACAGAATACCCATGTATTTCAAGAAAAGCATTATGGGCTAAAAAATGGATAGAAAGTAATTCAACATTTGCACAAAGATTAATAGCATTTGCAATAGTAGAAGGAATTTTCTTTTCAGGAAGTTTTTGTGCGATTTATTGGATAAAAAAGAAAAATTTGATGCCTGGATTATGTGATTCAAATGAATTAATATCTCGTGATGAAGGAATGCATACAGATTTTGCAATTTTATTATATTCTATGATTGAAAATAAAATAAGTCAAACAACAGTACATGATATGTTTAAAGAAGCAGTTTTAATAGAAAAAGATTTTATTTGTGAATCATTACCATGTTCTTTATTAGGGATGAATAATAAATTAATGTCAGAATATATCGAGTTTGTATCAGATAGATTATTACAATCATTAGGATATAATAAGATTTGGAATACTAGTAATCCATTTGATTTTATGGAATCAATAAGTATTGAAGGTAAAACAAATTTTTTTGAGTCAAGACCAACACAGTATCAAAAAGCATCTGTATTAAATGCAAGTAATAGTGATACATCATTTGTAGCATTAGATGATTTTTAATTATTTTTATAAAAGTTTTATAAAATTCTTTTATAAAAAAATATATTTATAGAATAAATTATATTAATAGTATGTTTGTAAAAAAGAGGAGTGGTAAAATAGAGTCTGTTCATTTTGATAAAATCACAGAAAGAATTTCAAAATTAATTAATACAAATGAAAGAAAATATATTGATCCAGTTATTATTGCACAAAAAACAATAGCATCAATTTATAATGGTATAACAACTGAAGAATTAGATTTAGAGTCAGCAAAAATTTGTATAAATTTATGTACAACACATTATCTATATTCATCAATAGCATCAAGAATATTAATTAGTAATTTACATAAAAAAACATTAAATACATTTGTAGAAAAAGAAAATTTAATTAATGAAAAATTAGATATTTTAGATGTTGAATGGTTACAATGGATTAATGAAAATAAAGATGAATTAAATAGTTTTATTGATTATTCAAGAGATTATATTTATGATTATTTTGGTTTTAAAACATTAGAACGAGCTTATTTAATGAAAATAGGTAATGATATAATTGAAAGACCACAAGATTTATTAATGAGAGTATCATCATTTATAAATAAAGGAGATTTAGCAGCAACAAAAAATACTTATGATATGATGTCATTAGGTTTTTATACACATGCGTCACCTACATTATTTAATGCAGGTAGTAAACGTTCACAATTAAGCTCATGTTATCTTTTAGGAACTGATGATACATTAGAAGGAATAACAAAAACATGGGCTGATGTATCAAAAATAAGTAAATGGGGTGGTGGTATTGGAATTCATATTTCTAATATAAGAGCAAAAGATTCATTAATTAGAGGAACTAATGGTCCATCAAGTGGTATTATTCCAATGTTAAAAGTATATAATGAAATAGCCAGATATATAGATCAATGTTTTATTGGTACAACAAAAATATATACTAAACATGGATTATTACCAATTGAAAAAATTAAACCAGGTAATAAAGTTTTTACAATTGATGGAAGTTTACAATGTGTTAAAAGAGTATATTGTGATTTATATAAAGGTAAAATATTAAATTTTGCTATTAATAATGATTATGAAAGTATTAAAGTTACACCAACACATCCATTTTATGTTATAAAAAATCAACCATCTGAAACTAATTTTAATGATATTAAAAATAGACTTGATAAAAAATATATTGTTCCAGAATGGATTGATGCACAAAATATAACTAAAGATGATTTAATAGGTATTCCAATTCCTAAATATATAAAAGATAATGCAGAAATAGATGAATCTGATTGTTATATGTATGGGTTAATGTTAAAATATGGTGATATATGTAGTTTAAAAAATGAATTTAGTATTATATTTGATAATTATAAATTAAATTTAATTGATTTTACAATTGAATATTTAAAACAATCAGGAATTAATTATACTGAAACTAAAACTGAAACAACATATCGAATTAAATGGGAACCAACAAGTAAATTTAAGTTTATAAAATCCCAATTATATAATGAAAAAAATCAAAAATATATTGATTCAATGATGTTAAATTTACCTGAAAATAAAATTAAATATATTATAAAAGAATTTTTAGAAACACCAGAAACTAGTTCAATAAATATTATTGATGGTATTAAATATATTTTATTAAGAATGGGAATTTTAGGATATATAAAAGATAATTACTATATATTAAATATTCCAAAATCTGATGATAATAGTATGTTAAATTATTTTAATCATAATGATATTTTATATACTAGAATTAAAGATATTACTGAAGAAGAAATTGAAACAAATGTTTATGATTTAGAAATTGAAAATAATCATAATTATTTAACTCAAGCTGGGTTAGTACATAATGGTGGTAAAAGAAAAGGTTCAATAGCATTTTATTTGGAACCTCATCATGCTGATATCAAAGCATTTTTAGAATTACGTAAAAATTCAGGAGCTGAAACAGAAAGAGCAAGGGATTTATTTACAGCATTATGGATTTCAGATTTATTTATGAAACAAGTAGAAAATGATGGTGATTGGTATTTAATGTGTCCTGATACTTGTAAAGGATTATGTGATGTATATGGTGATGAATATGAAAAATTATATTATTCATATGTTAATCAAGGAAAATATAAAGAAAAAGTAAAAGCACGTGATATTTGGCAATTAATGTTAGAATCACAATTAGAAACAGGAACACCATATATTACTTTTAAAGATTCAGTTAATAATAAATCTAATCAAAAAAATGTCGGAATCGTCAGGTCATCGAATTTATGTGTTCATGAAAATACACAAATATTAACAGATAATGGTTATAAAAATATTAAATCATTAAAAGACCAAGAAACAAATGTATGGAATGGTGAAGAATGGTCTAAAGTAACAATAAAACAAACAGGAACTAATCAAAATTTAATTCGTGTAAATTTATCAAATGGTAGTTTTTTAGATTGTACACCAGAACATATATTTTATGTACAATCTGGATTTAGTAGAGAAGGAACAAATAAACAAGTTTCTGCCAAAGACTTAAAAAATAATGATAAATTAATTAAATTTAAATTACCAGAACCAATTAATCTTAATAATAATGAAGATTTTATATTTCCATATACACATGGTGCTTTTTGTGGTGATGGTACTACTTATGATAATTATTCATGTACAAAAAAATATCCTAAATTATATTTATATGGTGCTAAAAAAAATTTATTACAATATATTAATTATGAATCTTGTACAAATAATGAATCAAGTGATAGATATGATATTGTATTACCAAAAAATTTAAAACCTAAATTTGAAGTACCAATTAATGCATCTATTAATAATAAATTAAAATGGTTTGAAGGATATTGTGATACAGATGGTACAATTGCTAGAAATGGTACTAATGAAGCATTACAAATTGCAAGTATAAATAAAGATTTTTTATTAAATGTTAGATTAATGCTTCATACTTTAGGTATTGAATCTAAAGTAACAAAAGTATATGATGAAAGATATACAGTGTTACCTGACCATAAAGGTGGAAGTAAAGAATATTTATGTAAACCAGCATATAGAATATTAATTGGTTCAAATGATTTATATAATTTATCACTTTTAGGCTTTTCACCAAAGAGATTAAATTTTACTCAAAGACTACCACAAAGAAATGCAACACAATTTGTAAAAGTATTATCAATTGAAGAATCATATAAAAATGTAGATACATATTGTTTTACAGAACCTTTAAAACATAAAGGTGTATTTAATGGTATATTGACAGGACAATGCAACGAAATTGTTCAGTATTCAGACCAACATGAATATGCAGTATGTAATTTAGCTTCAATTGCTGTAAATAAATTTGTAGAACCATTTGTTTTTAATCAAGATGATGAATGGGTTATTTACAGTAAAGAAAATTGTAAATATTGTACATATGCTAAAACTTTTTTAACAAATAAAGGAATTAAATATTTAGAAATTAAAAATAAATTACCAGAAAATAAAAAAACATATCCACAAATTTATCATAATGATAAATATATTGGAGGATATGATGATTTTTTTGATTATATTAAAGGTACATTTAATTATGAAAAATTATATGAAACAGCTTATATTGCAACAAAAAATTTAAATAAAATAATTGATATTAATTATTATCCTGTAATTGAAACTAAATTATCAAATATGAAACATAGACCAATTGGTTTAGGTATTCAAGGATTAGCTGATACATTAGTATTATTAAAAACACCATATGATTCAGATGAATCAGTTGAATTAAATAAAAAAATAATGGAAACAATATATTTAGCATCTGTAACAGCCTCGATTGATACATCTAAAGAAATATATAATGAGTATGTAAAATTAAGTGATTATTTACAAAATCATTTAATACATATTCCAGAAAAATATGATGAAAATTATAAAATACCAAAAAATGAAATAAATAATTTATATCATAAATTAAAATCTAATAAAAATGAATTAATAAATGTAAATAATCTAATTGGTGCTTATTCATCGTTTAAAGGTTCACCAATGAGTGAAGGTAAATTTCAATTTGATTTATGGAATATAGATAGAAATACTTTAATGTATAAAGAGAAATGGACTAAAACAAGTGAAGAAGTAGTTAAATTTGGAATAAGAAATTCTTTATTAACAGCATTAATGCCAACAGCATCAACAAGTCAAATATTAGGTAATAATGAATGTTTTGAATTTTTTACAAATAATATTTATACAAGAAGAACATTAGCAGGAGATTTTCCATTAGTAAATAAATATTTAATTGATGAATTATATGATTTAAATTTATGGTCAAATGAAATGAAACAAATGATTATTGCAAATAATGGTTCAATAAATAATTTTAATGAAATTCCAGCAAAAATAAGAAGATTATATCAAACAATATGGGAAATAAAACAAATATGGACATTAAAAAATGCAGTAGCAAGAGGTCCATTTGTTGACCAAACACAAAGTATGAATATATTTATGGCAGTACCAGATTTTCAAAAACTTCATTCATCTCATTTCTGGTCATGGAAAAATGGATTAAAAACTGGAATATATTATTTAAGAAGTAAACCAGCTAAAGAAGCAACTAAAGTAACTGTTGATAATGTAATATTAAATAAAGTTAAAAATTTAAATGAAGAACATGAAGTATGTGAAAACTGTTCAGCCTAAACCCAAAAGGTTGTAAAATAGATTACACATATACATATAATATAGATACTATTTTTTATTTAATTTATTTTTTTTATTTAATTCATCAAGTTTCTTTTTTTTAGTTAATTTATCTAATCTATTTTTTTTATTCATTGGATCAAATAAATCTTGTGTTTTTTTATTAATATTTAAAGTATCGCCTAATAAAATATCATCATCTGAATCATCTGAATCTGATTCATCATCTGATTCTGTATCATCATTATTTGCATCATCATTTGAATTATCATTTGTATTATCATTTGTATTATCAGTATTAATACCGTCAATTTTATATGTATCTAAATCACCATCATTTAATTTAGATAAATTTTCTAATTTATATTTTAAAGTATCGCATATAAATTCTTCTATCGTACCTTCACAAAAAACAATTTTTTGAATAGAATCAGATTTCGCTCCTGCTCTATGAATACGTCCTATTGATTGAATAAAATCTTGTGCACTCCATGTTGGACTAATAATTGAAACTCGTTGATGTGAACCATGAAGGTCATGAAGACTAATTCCAGCAGAACCTGCTTTAATATTTAATATAATAGTAGTTTTTTTATTAAGTTGAAAATCTTTAATATTTTGATTTCTTTCTTCAATATTTTGTTCTCCATGTACTAAACAATTAACATTTAATTCATTTGCAATTGTTCTTAATGTTTCATTATAATTTACAAATACAACAGAAGATTTACCATTAACAATATTTTCTTGTATTAATTGAATAAATGTTGGTACTTTTAATAATTCAATAGCTTGTCTTGCACGAATAATTAAAGGTAATAAATATTGACATGATTCAGCTTTTTCTTTAATATCATGATATGCATCTTCAATAATTTTATATTGTTCAGCAATTTTATCAGCATTATTCATTTTATAACATTTTGCTCTGATATCATTTTTTGGAAACATATCACCTAAATCTTTAATTTTCATACGACCACCATAATATGGAAATAATTTTTTATTTAATGTAAGTGAATCATCTTCTGATTTTTGTTCTTTCATAAGTTTTTTAATCCAAAAAGTAAATTTAGAAGGGTCTGTATAAAAATTCATAATATAACCAAAATTTTTAAATAATTTAATTTTATCAGCTAATGTTGCACTTAACATAATTACTTTATTTTTTACACCCCTTAAACTATTTAATAATTTAGAATGTAATGTATTACCATTTTTACATCTATGAACTTCATCTAATATAACAATATGATAAGGTTGTAATATCCATTCATATGTTTTTTCATCTTTATTAAAAATGACAAAAGGATATGTTTCTTCATTTTTTGTAAAAAAGCTAGCATTAATAACTTTTTCATAATTAATAATTGTTTCTGGTTCAATATCAAAATATTCAGAAACTTCTTTCCAATTTTGTATTACACTTTTTGGACAAACAATAATTGGTTTTAATCCAAATTGTTTACATATAGCTAATGAACAATATGTTTTTCCTGTACCTGTATCAGATGCATCAATAATTATATTTGAGTTTTCAAAAGCAAATATTAAACTTAAACAATGTGGTATTTGATAATTTAATAATTTAGAAATAATATCTTTATTCATACTATTTATAAATTATATATTTACTAATAAATAATTCAATTTTTACAGTCAATTATTTATTATAATAAAAAATGAAAATTAATAATATTTATAATAAATTATTAGTATTTATGAACATTAATGAACTTGATGCTAAATGTACAATTGAATTTTTACCTAATGATTATGTAAATGATAATACTTTAATGGAATCATCTTGTATTAAAAATTCAAATAATATGATTTGGAAAATTGATAATTTTTTATTAGAAAATGAATGTCAATTAATTATTGATAGTGCAGAAAAAGTTGGTTTTGAATATTTAAAATATAGAAACTCATCAAGATTAATTGGATTTGAAAATTCAGGTAATTTAACTAAACTTATTGAAGATAGATTAAAAACTGAATGTTTATTAAATAAAATTAATAATAAAAAATTACAATCAACACCATATGGATTTGGTTCTAATTATATTAAATGGAATAAATTAGAACCACTAATAAATAAATGTTATAGAATTAATAAATATACAAATAATCAAGAATTTAAATTTCATCGTGATGCACAATATACACAATCAGATAATGTTAAATCTTCACATACACTATTAATATATTTAAATGATGATTTTGATGGTGGTAACACTGTTTTTAGAATTTCTAAAAAAGAATATATTAATATTGGATATACAATTAGTGAAGAATTAGATGTTATTGGAAATGATTATATTGATATTGTAATTAAACCCGAAAAAGGTATGGCATTATTATTTGACCAAAGATTATTACATGCCGGACAAATTTTAAATAATGGTACTAAATATGTTTTAAGAACTGATTTAATCAGAGAGGGATTAAAAGATACTTATAAATTAACTGAATTAGAAAATAAAATTTATAATTTATCAAAATCAATATTTAGACAAGCCCAATTATTAGAATTAAAAGATAAACCAACTGGTGAACTATATGAAATTTGTATTGGTCTTAGACAACATCCACATCTAATTAAAACTTATCCAGAACATTTAGAAAAATTACTAGTTAATACTTTAGATGAAAAAGTAGAATTAAATAAATATAATATAAATTTAATAAAAAGAACAGGATTAAAGTATGTATATAAATATAAATTAAATGATGAACATACTTTAATTGATATTCTTAAATTTGCATATGGTATGTCAATTTATATGTCATGTAAAGACTTTCATAAAAATACTAAAAATAATATTATTAAAACATTAGACAAACTTTTTAATTTGAATATTAAAGATGAAGATGATGATAATAATGATGATGACGATGACGATGAAGATAATGATGATAATAATGAATGTGATAATAATGATGATGATGATGATGATGATGATGATGAAGATAATAGTAATGATGATGATGATGATGAAGATAATAGTAATGATGAAGATAATAGTAATGATGATGATGATGATGATGATGATGATGATGATGATGATGATGATGATGATGATGAAGATAATAGTAATGACGATGATAATAATGATGAATGTGATGAAGAATGTGATGAAGACGAAGCAGATGAAGCAGATAATGATGATAAAAATAAAGTAACTAAAAATGATGATAATAAAGAGGATGAATTTGAAGATGATGTTGAAAATATGTATTTTGAAGATTCATATACTTTACAAGAACTAATTGAAAATGAAGAAGTATACGATGATGGTTCTGAAGTATTTAATCAGTTGAATAAAATGTTAAATATTGACTTAAATCCACATAGTTTTGTAACTGAATCTTTATTAAATATTGAACCATTAAACTTAAAATGTTCTGTAAAAGCATTGGAATCAGGAGAAAGATGTGAACGAAATTGTATGTTATGTGATGAGTCATGTTATGAACCTGCTGATTATGATAACACATTTTTTAATCCCAGCGTTAAATTACATGATAGTCCAAACTTTAGTTTGGAATTTTCTAAATTAGATATTAATAATAAATATATTAATGGTACTATGTGTATTTCTGCATTTACATCATCATTTAATCATGCATCATGTCAATGTTCTACTGTTATTGAATTTGGTGAAGAATTAACATTTTATAAAAAAGTTAAAATAAATTCTGATTTTAGTTTTAACACTAAAAAACAAGAACTAACAATTGAACTAGTTCCATTAATTATTATGTAATTTAATATAAAATATTTATTTTATTTTTTTATTAATTAATTTTGATATATTTATTGATTTATTTTTTATATAATTATATCTCATAACATATTCAGAAGAATATTCTTTAATTATTGATGATTTAATATTACCTAATGATTCAACAATAACACCATTATTAATTACAAGATGGTCTGTTAAATAATTTTCTAATTTAATATGATAATATTTTATTAAATCTTGTGATTTATCTAATGGAAAATAAGTACCAGGATGTATCCATATATTATTATATTTTATCATATGATTTCTTGATATTGTAAATGTTTCTGATGGATAATTTTTATTAATACTATTTTTATGAATAATACATGGATATGTTCTTTTATTACCTTCTACAATTGAATAAAATATATATTTTATTTGTACATTTCTATTATCACTTGTTGTAACATAATCGCCAATATTTAATTTATTAATATCCATATATCCATTTGGTGTTAATACTTTTGTATCTTCAGTTAAACAAGGAATTGGAAAATTATTTTGTATAGTTAATGTCATTTGATTAATACTATAACCATTACTTTCATTATTACGTATATAAATTGTATAAATACCAGGTTCAGATTCATTTGTTGCTGAAATTTGTCCAGTAGTTGAATTAATAGTTACATTATTTAATAGATCAGCTTGAATACTATTTTTAATTTTATATAATATTGTATATGATTTACCATTAACAATTGCATTATTAGTTGAATTATTAATATTAATAGTATTTGAATAATTTGTAACTAATGCAGGTGAAGGTGATAAAGTTATATTATTAATTGTATATTGATTATAACCCATAAATAATTCATAAGGTTGATTTATATTAGATGATATCCATACTGTTCCAATTACTGGGTTAGGATATTGTTGTAAAACGGTGTTAGCATTTGTATCAGACCAACCAGAACCACTATTTTTAGATTCAGAATAACAATTTGTTGGAATGTTTTGGTCATTACCAACTATATATCCTTTATTACCAGTTGTTGTTCCAACAGTATAACAATTAACAATAGTTGTGTCACTAGTACCATTAATATCTTTAACACCATAAATACCACCTGAATTACCAGAACCATTAATAGTTCCAGTTGAGTAACAATTACTAATAGTTGCAATACAATTAAATATATTAATATCATCAACTCCTCCAACTATACCACCTGAATTATTACCAGTAATATTTCCTTTAGAATAACAATTTGTTATTTGTGAATCTGATTGAAGTCCATCAGCAGGTGATGTACCTAATAAATGACCAGCAATTCCTCCAGCATTATTTC
>JACCDN011157483.1_pt1 | contig 14741 bp, 9 predicted proteins | sample 7441691 | NCBI WGS metagenome assembly JACCDN01 (sample SAMN15323439, study PRJNA562643) | freshwater metagenome | isolation source: river surface water | place: USA:Blue River Watershed | collected 2017-08-16
GAACGAATGCCTAGCTTTGCAACATGAGCATTTTATTTACAAAAGAGAGCAGAATTGTTATTACCTGCCCTAAATTCATGTCGTCTTACCTTAGCGAAGAAGTTCACGCACTTGGCTATACTGTTACTGAGCAATGGTCTACTGGTGTTGCTATTGAAGGCAGTTTGAATGATTGTATTCGCCTGAATATGAACATTCGTACTGGAAATCAGGTACTTTGGCAGTGGTCGGATGGCATGGCAAAAAATGCTGACGAATTATATGAACATGCTGTAAAGCTCCCTTGGGAAGATTTATTAGATGTTGATGGATATATTTCTATCACTTCAAATGTTCAGAATGATACCATTGATAATAATCTTTTTGCAAATGTGAAGCTGAAAGATGCAATTGTTGATCGTTTTCGTCATAAAACAGATATGAGACCGAATTCTGGTCCTGATCGAAATAAAACGGTAGTACATTTGTTTTGGAAAGAAATGGACATCGCTATTTATTTAGATACTAGTGGAGAAACGCTTTCTAAACATCAATATAGAAAACAACCTGGTTTAGCTCCAATGCAAGAAAACCTTGCTGCCGCAACTATTTTGGCAACAAAATGGGATAGAAATTCGAATTTCGTAAATCCAATGTGCGGTTCTGGTACGCTTGCCATTGAAGCTGCTATGATTGCCCTAAACAGAATTCCTGGATTGCTTCGTAGTAATTATGGATTCATGCATATTAAAGGTTATGATGATGAATATTATGAAAAACTTCGTCATGATGCTCGTTTAGCGGTAAAGAAAAATCTCGATTTTCAAATTATTGCAAGCGATTTAGATCCAATCGCTCTTCATGCCGCAAAATCTAATGCAAAAACAGCTGGAGTGGATATCCATATGACTTTCCGTTTAGAAGATTTTCGCGAAACCCCCTGCCCTGATGGAAAAGGTGTTGTAATGTTCAATCCAGAATATGGTGAACGTTTAGGAAATTATGACGAACTAGAGTTGATTTACAAAGCGATGGGCGATTATATGAAAAAAGAAGCAAAAGGTTATTTCGGCTATATATTTACTGCTAGCCCTAACCTTGCGAAGAAAGTTGGATTAAAAGCCGAACGCAAAATCGAATTCTTCAATAGTAAATTAGAATGCCGTTTACTCGAATATGAATTGTACGACGGTAGCCGTAGAGTGGAAAAACGATAATGTTTTGTTAATTTAGTGTTCTATACATAGAACTGTGTCGAAATATTTAAGAAATAGTCGAAATTTTTTCTTCATTACCGTCTTTATTATTCTGTTAGTTCAGCTAATAGGACTATGGACTAAACCCGATATAGTTGAAGCTCGTGCTGGGAAATCACTCTCTGCGGAAATTCAAATGTATGATAAATTAATGTCGGACTTTAGCAATCAACCTAAACTCGATTCTATAGCTAAAGATTATCTCGCTATTCATAAAAATAAAAATTGGGAGAAATTTGTAAATCTTACCAAAGAAAATCCTTTCATAACTATACTATTTCAAAAAGATAAAATTGCCTATTGGTCTAAATCTTCTGTTATACCAGATGTCGATCATTTAAAAATTAAAGAAGGTAATAATTTTAGAAAGTTAGATAATGGATGGTACATTATTCAACAAAAAACAAAAGGCAATTCGAAAATTTTAAACCTTATTGCAGTTTACAAAGAATATAATTATCAGAATGAATACCTCATCAACAAATATAATCCACGTTTAGGTATTAGTGATTATATCGACATTAATTCTTTTGTAAAAAACAAAGGTTATATCATTAAGGATAATGCTGGTAAAAATTTATTCAGCATAAGCATTAACATTGATAAATACAATGCAAATCCATCACCTTTAATAATTATTGGATGGATACTAATTTTCATTTTTAGTTATTTAACATTAAATGGTTTTGCAAAATATTTATGGAGTAAGGGTGAAACAATTGCTTCGTTTTTATTTATTCTTGTTAGCATTCTAATTATTCGTTCGGCAAGTATGTACTGGAATATCCCAAGTGCAATCTATCAACTGCCAGTGTTTAGCCCAGAAAAATACGCCAGTAGTTTTTTACTTCCTTCACTTGGTGATTTAATAATCAATCTACTTTTAATTCATTGGTTAGTCTATTTTCTTTTTGATAGAATTAAAGATTTAAACTTCAGAGTATACGACTCGCGAAAAAGCTATATCCTAACCATTGTATTTATATTTAGCTCATATTTTATTTTAGATGCTATAGATTTTCTATTTGAAGGTTTAGTTTCCAATTCGAATATATCATTCGAACTTGCAAATATTCTAAGTCTGGATGGTTATAGCATTTTAGGATTTTTCACACTCAGCTTAATGATGTATTCGTTTTATCTATTAAACGATATGCTCATTGGTGTGTTTCATCAATTCTTTTTAAGTAAAAGAGAAAAACTTAATGTGTTTATTTTTGCGCTATTACTTATTGTAATTTCTAAATCTATTTTCACTGGAATTAATATCTTATTTTACGCAAACACATTATTTCTAATTATTCTTGAACGTTCTAAAAGCAGGAAACGAGATTATTTGAATATCTTATTGGTTGTGCTTATACTTAGTATTTTTTCTTTTGCAACAGCTACACGTTTGCTTCATTTTAATATTGAAAAAGAAAAAGAAAACAGACAGCTACTAGCCTCAAAATTAGAATCTGCCAACGATCCAATTGCAGAATATCTTTTAGAGGGATTAACAAAAAAAATTCAGCAAGATGAAAGCGTAATTAGCTATTTTAAAAATAATTCAGCATCTACGGAATCACTTAACGCAAGAATTCAACAATTATATTTTGGCGGTTATTTTTCTAAATATGATATTTCGGTTTATGAATTTGATAGTATTGGTAATGCAGCAAAAGAAAGTCAAAATAAAACACTAGCTTATTTCGAAGATATTATAAACAATAAGAGTACTCCAACATTCAATCAGTATTTCTCTTATCAATCTAACACCTACGGAATGCTCACCTATTATGGTAAAATTCCAATTTATAGCAGAACTGGTTTTGTAGGACAATTAGTTATTGAATTAAAGTCGAAATATTTTCGAGATGAGAATATCTTCCCTGAACTATTACTTGAAGGTAGTTTGAAAATGAATAAAGATTTCAATTCTTATTCTTATTCAATATATAAATCTAATCGTTTAATATCTCAACAAGGATCTTATCCTTACAGCTTACAGAACATCGAATTTGCTAGTTCTACCGAAGGGTATGAATTTACTGAGTCTAACGACTACGACCATTTAATATATAAACCTAAAGGCGATTTATTGATTGTTGTAAGTAAACCTATAGAATCTAAAACCAAGATTCTAACCTTATTCTCTTATTTATTTGGATTATTTTCTTTCTTCCTCATGATTTTCTATTTAAGAAGAACATTAGGTAAACGTTTCAATTTATTAACTATCAATCCGAAAAATTTTAAAAATAATTTCAGAGTACTTTTTAAAACTCGAATTCAACTATCACTTGTATTAACCATTATATTCTCTTTAGGAATAGTTGGCTATATAACTTTCATATACATAACAGATCAATATACACAACAACAAAATGAGCGACTGAGTCAGAAGGTTCGTTCGATTTTAATTTCGTTAGAGAAAAAAGCTTACCTAATAAATTATTGGAATAACACCTACGACGACAAGATGTCTGTTGAGTTAAAAAGTTTATCGGATTTGTATTTGTCGGATATCAACATTTATAATTTAGACGGAAAGTTATTAATTTCTACACAGCCAAAAATTTTTGAAGAAGGATTGATTTCGAAAGAAATGAGTCCGGAGGCTTATATGATTATGCGCAGGTATGAACGTTCGGAGTTTATTACCACAGAGAAGATAGGTTCATTACAGTATTTATCATCATATGCACCTATTAGAAATTCGAATAATAAAATAGTTGGTTATCTTAACTTGCCTTATTTTGCTAACAAATTAGAGTACGAAGCAAGAGTATCGCAATTCCTAACCACCTTTATAAATGTATACGTATTCATATTTGTAGCAATAGGTTTTATCGCATTTTTTATAGCGAACTCTATAACCTTTCCACTTACTTTAATTCAAGAACAATTAAGAGAAACCAAAATTGGAAAGAAAATGGATCCTATTACTTGGAAAGGTAAAGATGAGATTGGTAAATTAATTGAAGAATATAATCGGATGATTATAGAGCTTGAAGAGAGTACAGAGCGTTTAGCAAAATCGGAACGAGAAAATGCATGGAGAGAAATGGCTAAGCAAGTTGCTCATGAAATAAAAAACCCATTAACCCCAATGAAGCTTGGCTTGCAACATTTGCAACGTGCTTGGACCGATGAGGATCCAAATTTTAATGAAAAATTCGAACGATTCAGCAATACCTTTATTCAACAGATTGAGTCCTTATCGCTCATCGCATCGGAGTTTTCAAACTTTGCACAAATGCCTCAGACAACGAAAGAGTTAGTTGATCTAAAAGAGATAGTAAGCAATGTTGTTGATTTATATAAAAACACGAATGATATTGAAATTCATTTAGGTTATTTACCAAGCTTGCAATCTATGGTGATGGCAGATAAAGATCAAATGATTCGCACATTCAACAATTTAATTAAAAACGCAATCCAATCAATTCCTTCTCAACGAAATGGGCGAATTAATATTGATTTGATGAATGACAAGGGGCATTTCTTGGTAATGATACAAGACAATGGAGCAGGAATTGAAGAAGAAATGCAATCGAAAATATTTCAACCTAATTTTACAACCAAAAATTCTGGAATGGGAATGGGCTTAGCTATTGTTAAAAACATTATTATAAATGCTGGAGGTAAAATTTGGTTTCAGTCTGAACTCAATAAAGGGACTACCTTTTACGTTTCATTACCATTGAACAAGGTAAATGCTTAGGAAGGTCATTTTATATACTTCATTTTTTACAGTTTCGCTACAGGCATATGCCCAGAATGTAGTGGATACAGTACCTTCTGTGCTGTATAGACGGTATTTTCATAAAGATGCCAAATTAATGCTTAATCGAGAGCAAGCTATTACAAACCCTTTTTCTATTACTTATAATGATGACGCAAACAATGCGGTAGGTTTATACGGATTAAACCGATCGGGAAGTATATCTAGAGCTATTAGCATAGGGAATAATCAGGATCTAAGTTTAAGTTCTACTTTGAATTTACAATTATCTGGCAGGCTATCGGAAGAACTAGAAGTAATTGCTGCCATTTCAGATGACAATATTCCAATTCAACCTGAAGGTAATACTCAGCAGATACAAGATTTTGATAGAGTTTACATCCAACTACTTCATAAAAATTACACATTAACAGCTGGCGATTTTGAGTTGCGCAAACCAAATTCATACTTTTTAAATTATTTTAAAAAAGCTAAAGGAGGTTATGTACAAAGTACTTATGAGAATAGTAAAAAATATTCAATTAAAAACGATGCGGCCATTGCTATTGCTAAAGGGAAATACAACAGATTGCAATTTTTAGGTAAAGAAGGTATACAAGGACCCTATCGATTAACTGGTTCTTCAAATGAAAGTTTTATTATTGTTCTTGCAGGTACAGAAAGAGTATTTATAGATGGGGTTTTATTAAAGCGTGGCGAAAATCAGGATTATACTATAGACTACAATACTGCTGAAATTACATTTATGCCACGTAGAATAATTACTGCTTATTCTAGAATAACTGTAGAGTTTGAATATTCTGATAAAAATTATTCTAGAAGTTTAACGACAATAAATTCAACATTTGAAAATGCTAAAAATAGTTTCCGCTTTAACTATTACAACGAACAAGACTCTAGAAACAAACCATTACTGCAAAGTTTAAACGATCAACAAAAATTATTTTTGTCTACTATTGGCGATGCTACTTCATCGGCTTATTATTCATCTGCAGATAGTATCGGTTACAGTAGTTCAGAAATTCGATATAAAAAAATAGATAGTTCAGGAAATATTATTTATGTGTATTCTACGAATCCTGAAGATGCACTTTACCGCTTAAGTTTTTCTGCAGTAGGTGCTAATCAAGGCAATTATATTCAAGAGAATACTCTAGCAAATGGGCGAGTGTTTAAATGGGTAGCACCTCAAAATGGAATACCACAAGGTGGTTTCGAACCTGTTGTGTTATTAGTTACTCCCAAGAAAACAAGTATGTATACTTTTGCAGGGGAACATAGAAATGGGAAGAATTTTAAAATAGGCACAGAGTTGGCCATTAGCCAAAGTGATTTGAATTTATTCTCATCCAAAGATGATGCTAACAATACAGGTTTTGCTTCGAAATCATTTATAGAATATAGAAAAAAAATAAATGCAGATACCAGCAGTAGTTTGTTTTGGACATCTGCTCTACAAGCAGAACTAGTGGACCAAAATTTTAGAGCAGTAGAATTTTACAGACCTGTAGAATTTAATCGCGATTTCAATATAAACAACACCACAAAAACCACAGAGCAGTGGTATACTTTTCAAACATCATTAGAAAAAAATAAAAAGAATATACTGTTCTATAGAACTGCTTTGTTTTTAAAAGACACTATATATAACGGTATCCAACAAAATATTGGTACGGATATTAACTATCGAAATTTTAGATTAGTTTCAAATGCCTCATTGTTAATTACTGAGTTAAACAATAAGAAACAAGAAAGCAATTTTTTGAAACATCAAATAGATATTAGTAAAAACACACCTTTTGTAGTTATTGGTATTGGTGAAGAAACCGAGAAAAATATTTACAGTAATTCTGTAAACGATACACTTGCGTCTACAAGTTTTTCATTTTATAATTACAAGGCTTATTTAAAAAGTCCAGAGAAAAATATCAACAAATATTTACTAGAATATAGTAATAGGTTAGATGAGAGTCCGTATAAAAATGAATTGCGAAGTGCAACTCGTTCAGAAAATATATTATTAAATACTGAATTAAATAAAAATGCAAATGCATTGTTTGGATTTAGTATTAATTACAGAAACTTGAATGTTCTAACTAAAACATCAAATTTAAAGTCGGAAGAAAATATTGTATCAAGAATTCGTTTTGATGGTACCGCATTAAAAGGTTTTATTACGAGTAATACATTTTATGAGATAGGCACAGGTCAAGAGCCAGAGCGTGCATACACATACATAAAAGTACCAGCTGGGCAAGGTGTATACGTGTTTAGAGATTACAATAATAATGGGGTACAAGAGCTAAATGAGTTTGAAATAGCAAAGTATTCTTATGAAGCAGATTACATTCGAGTAAGTTTAGTAAGCACCAATTTTGTCCGAACAAAATCGACAACGGTATCTGAAAATATCATTATTGATCCGGCTAGAAAATGGGCTAATAAATCGAATTATTTGAAATATGTGAGTATGTTTTCAAATCAAACAAATTTTAAAATAGATAGAAAAACACAGAGACAGGCAAGTAATTCCATTTTCAATCCGTTTGATTTAAATATCATTGACAGCGCATTAATTTCATTAAGTACACAATTTAGAGAAACTTTTTTCTTTAATAGAAGCAACCCGATTTTTGGTATGGATTACACATATCAAGGTAATACCAATAAAACATTGCTAAGCATAGGTTTTGATGCAAGAGATTTGCAAGAACATATCATTAGAAGTAGATGGAACATAGCAGGAAAGTACTCTTTTCTTTCAGAAATAAAACAAGGAGAAAAAAACGCAACTAGTGAAGCTGCCGTGGAGCGAAACTTTCAGATACAATACTTTGGGTTGAAGCCAGAAATTGCATATCAATATTCAACAGAATTACGCTGGAGTATTTATTACTCTTATTTGTTTCAAGAAAATCATATCGCTAGTAAAGAAATTTCAAAGCAGCAAAAATTAAGTGCAGAAGTAAAATATAATGCAGGAGGCAAATCGAGTATACAAACACAATTCAATTTTATATATAACGATTTTAGTGGAACCAGCAATTCTGCTATTGCTTATGAAATGTTAGAAGCATTACAACCAGGTAAGAATTTAACATGGTCGGCAAATTGGCAAAAGAACATAGGACCAAGTTTGCAGTTAAGTATTTTATATGATGGTAGAAGCAGTGAGAGTGCAAGAGTGATTCATGCAGGAAGCATGCAGGTGAGAGCTTTCTTTTAGAATCGGGTATCGGGTATCGGGTAAATAAATTTAACTCGATACTCGATAGCCGATACTCGCTACTTAAGGATAAGTGTTGTAGAACCAATAGACGCGCCATCGGCGTATAATGTAATTGTATAAGTTCCAGCTTCAATACTCGATGCTTTTGTCCAGAACATAGTATACGTTTGTCCAGATTTATTTTCAAAATTAACAGTGCTCTTTACAGAGTATTGCAATTCTGAACCATCTGCTGTAAACTTACTTTCATTTTGATCAGTGATAACTTCAGCCTTACCTGTAGGATTTACAATTCGCAAATAAAATTCGCGAGGACCTTGAGATGCTACTTGGTTATCAGCAATATTAAAAGTTACTTTAATTTTCTCTAGTGTTTTTACACGCTCTGTTTCTACTTCTTTACCATTAGAACGGTAACGCACACCCATAGCATTGATAGAAGTAGCTTTCAATAAAGAAGCAACAGCTACTTTGTTCGATAAGTTGATATTTTGATTTACTAAATCTGAAGATTTACGTTGCTCTGTTTCTACAGTTTTTTTCAAACCAGTATTTTCAGATGCTAATAATTCATTTTCTTTTTTCAAGGTGATAATTTCATCTTGATATTTGCGGATGTAATATCTTAATTGGTCGATTTCATTTCGAGCTCTTTCCAATTCTGCTGCCGACATATTTCCTCTGCGCAATGCGCTTTGTAATTGCGCAACTTTAGCTTTCAATTCTTCGTCTTTAGCTACTAGGCTTTCGTTTAACGAATCAGCATTTGCTGTTGCTTGCGTAAGATCTAACTCTAATTGATTCAATTGCACTTGCAATTTTTCTTTTTCTCCAGAAGTTTGCTCGAAGCGAGTTTCTGTTTTGTCTTTTTGCATCCACAAGAAAATGTTTGTAGCTATTAACAATACAATTACTGCTAAAAGTATGTAAACTTTCTTCGTGTCTTTTTTAGGCTGCGACTCTTGTTCCATATATAGTTTTTTGTTAAGCCTTGTTGTTATTTACTTCATCAACGTAATTTAATCTTAAATCTGATAGAAATTGTGATAATAAACGTTCAGACTCTGGACTTAAATTCCCTTTCGTTTTATCGCGAAGCATTTCTAACATATCTATCGATTGCTTTGCTTGCTCTAAATTACGCTCAATTTTATTGGTTACTGGATTCATTACTTTCCCTAAGCCTTGCATCCCTGATGAGTGGAATATGTACAATAACTGAGCAAATAGTTGTTCTTCCTTATTCATAGTAAATTATAATGAGCAAATATATAAAAAATTAAAGTAGATGCTTTACATTTAGCTTTTTGAAAAAAATGGAATTAAATAAGGATTTCTGGGAACAGAAATATCAGGAAAAGAAAACAGGCTGGGACTTAGGTAAAGCCTCTACACCTATTATCACCTACTTAGAACAGCTTGAAAATAAAGAACTAAGCATATTAATTCCCGGTTGTGGGAATGGGCACGAGGCGGAATGGGCTCATCAACATGGTTTTACCAATGTGCATGTGCTCGATTTTGCTGATTCTGCTATTCTAAATTTTAAAAAACGCTATCCTAAATTCAACCCAGATCATCTGCATCAAGAAGATTTTTTTGAACATCAAGGTCGTTATGATATTATAATCGAACAGACTTTTTTCTGTGCTATCGATCCTTCTCTTAGAAAAAAATATGCTGAAAAAATGCAACAGTTACTAAACGATAGTGGACGTTTGGTAGGTGTATTATTCAATACTGACTTTGTGGGCGGTCCGCCTTTTGGAGGAAGTAAAGAAGAATATAAAAAACATTTCTCCCCTTACTTCCTATTTAAATATTTTGAAAACTGTTATAATTCTATAAAACCAAGAGCTGGCACAGAATTATTTATATTGCTGAAAAGAAAAGCTACTTAATTGCAGCTAAAATCTCTTCACTCATTGGTTTAACTGAAGAAGCAAAGTATTTTACTAATTGTCCGTTTTCATCAATTAAGTATTTATTGAAGTTCCATTTCGGCTCTTGAGAGTTCCATCCGTTAAGCTCTTTTGTAGATAACCATTTATACAAATCGCAAGCAGAATTACCTACTACTTCAACTTTTTCAAATAATTGAAAAGTTACCCCATAGTTTTTCTGACAAAAGCCTGCAATCTCTTTATTCGATCCTGGTTCTTGTCCACCGAAGTTATTAGCCGGAAACCCAAGTATTACTACCTTATCGCCATATTTTTTATTTAATTCTTCAAGATCTTTGTATTGTGGTGTATATCCACACTCTGAAGCCGTATTCACAATTAATACTTTCTTCCCTTTGTACTTACTAAAATCGATTACTTCACCATCTATAGATTTCATTTTGAAATCATACAAACTCATCGTTGTTTTCATCATTACTGCTGGATCTAAAGGTTTACTTTTAATGGCGTGTGTACCAAAACAAGCCGACAAAAATGTCATTAAAGGAATAAGTAGTTTCATGTTCATAATATAAATTACTTAGATAGAACAAGCTTAGTTGTATAATGTTTTAGCTGTATCTATATTCATTGATGTATTCGCTTTATTGCGTTCCGACTTGCGTAAATTTCTTTTTTTGATTCTTTCTATCTTACGTTGCTGCCTATTCTGTTTGTATTGTTTTGTAAAGTTTTTGAATTCTTCATATCGGTCTGCCTGAAATTTTAGCTCCTTTTCCATTCGTTGATCAATACCAACACTTTCTTTCATTCCCCTCAATAATCCTCTCCATATAAATCTGAAGAAACTTTGATCGTCTTCTCGTTTTATTATGAATTTAGACTTTATTAATTTGCCATTTTGCCTTGGATTTTGATTCTCAAGTACCATATAATTGGCTAATATTGTAAGTAATCCATGCTTTTGTAATTTATTTTCCTCCTCGTTATATTCTAAAATTTTCACCTTTAAATTATTATATAACATACTGATATTACAATTCATATCCTTCTTGTCGCCGTTCATCACAAATCGCAATTGTCGTAAATTACAATTACTCACTTCTAAGTGAGCAAGTTTAGTAAGTATTGGGTTTACGCCTTTCAAATTATAATTCGAAAAATATCCTTTTACATAAAATGGCTTTAATGCATGCACGTAATCTAATGTAAATTCGAAATGAGATTTTGCAGAATTATTGAAGTTTGCATCCATTACAATATTTGCAAATTGATTCTTTTTTAAATATGTAGAATCGTTGCTAAAATTCTCGATTTTACCTGTTAAACTATTGAAAGAAATATTCCAATGTAATTGTGTTTTTTTATCAATTTCAGAATATACCAAGTTTGAATTTTTGAAATTCACTAGATTGAAATGGAATGGAATTTTTATATCATAAACTAATTCTGAAGGGAAGCGTGATTTTTTATTGGGGTTTTTAGGAATTAATTTATTTAGAAAAATTTTAGACTCCATTTTATTAATGTCTATAATATTTCCATAAAGTTTTTGTTCAAAGAAAAGCTTCTTAAAATCAACCTGTGAAAGATTCGCCTCTTTAATATATAAATCAATTCTAGTCTTCCGAAAACCTATTAAATCCTTATACTCAGCCTCACTTAATTTCGGAACAATTTTAAAATTATACACTTGAATTGAAGCCGTTGCTGTGCTTGCTACAGCCTCTTCAAATTGCATAGTATTTACACTATCTTTAAAAGCGTGTGTGAAATGTTTCATCGATAATTTTATATCATCAGAATAAAAAGGTCTTGTAGAATCATACTGAGATAAAGAATCGATAAATAAATTTCTAACTTTAAAATAAGAAAGATATATTTTTTTGTTTTTTGTTTTTCCTAAACTATCGGCGATAAATTCAAGATTGATATTTTTAAAATTTATTTGTTCAACTTTTAAAAAATGCAATTGTGATTTTAATAAATCATATGGGTTTCTAAAAATAGAAGTATCCTTACTTGATTTTTTATACGACAAATCATTTATAACTAAAACGTGAGGATTATTAATTGAGATTTCATCGATATTGAGTTCATTATAATTGTATAAATTATAAATGTCTATGCCATGAACTTTTGCTTTGTCGATTGATAAGTTAAAAAGATAAGCCGGTTGTTCTTTTTTAAATTTCAATTGTTTGTATACTTCAATATCTGGAACTAAGCGAATGTTTCTTAACCCAAAATTTCCAAGAAATACATTATAGGTAATGTCGTCAAATTCTATTCGATATAATTTGTTCGTAGAACGATAAAACGACTCTTTTATCGTTTTACTAACGATGGGCTCCCAATAGCTTAATAAAATATAACTACTTGTTATTAATAAAAGCGCAATGCCTCCAAATATCAAGCCTATTGATTTCCAAAACTTTAGTTTTCTCCACTTCGACATGTCGCTAATTTAATAATTCCTAAAGTAATGATAATAATGCTGACAAATTTTCAGAAAATTCCTAATTTTGCAGGCTAGTACAAATTATGTTAGATCAAATTTCACAAAAATATCACGATGAAAGCCGTCAGGGTGAGGCACTTATGCTCGAAAGCAAGGCTAATTCTACTGATGCACGAAAGTTGTTTATTGAGAGCTACGGCTGTCAGATGAATTTTGCTGACTCAGAGGTGGTAGCATCTATAATGCTGGAAATGGGCTTTGTAACCACAACAGACTATAATGAAGCGGATGTGATCTTTATAAATACTTGTTCTATACGTGAAAATGCGGAACAACGTGTCCGCAAACGTTTAACAGACTTCAAAACGGCCAAAAAGAATAATCCAGGGATGATAGTTGGGGTATTAGGCTGTATGGCTGAGCGTTTAAAGTCTAAATTCATTGAAGAAGAGAAATTAGTGGATATCGTAGTAGGCCCAGATGCCTACCGAGATTTACCTAATCTTATTCAATCTGCAGACGATGGTACTAAAGCGGTTAATGTTTTATTGTCTCGCGAAGAAACCTATGCGGATATTAGTCCTATTCGATTAAATACCAATGGCGTAAGTGCATTTGTATCTATTACGAGAGGGTGTGATAATATGTGTTCTTTCTGTGTAGTGCCTTTTACTAGAGGTAGAGAACGTAGCCGAGATGCACATTCGATTGTTGCCGAAGCAAGCGAATTATTTGAGCAAGGTTTTAGAGAAGTGGTGTTGTTGGGGCAAAACGTAGATTCTTATAAATGGAAAAGTGAAGACGAAACCGAACGTGTGAATTTTGCTCAATTACTAGCAATGGTTGCCGACATTAATCCATTACTTCGAGTACGATTTTCAACATCTCATCCGAAAGATCTAACAGATGAGGTATTACATACAATGGCAAGTAGAGAAAACATTTGTAAAAATATTCATCTACCCGTTCAGTCTGGAAATTCTAGAATTTTAGAATTAATGAATAGAACGTATACTAGAGAATGGTATATAAATAGAATAGAAGCTATACGATCTATTATACCAGAGTGTGCGATATCAACAGATATTATTGCTGGATTTTGCACCGAGACAGAAGAAGACCATCTGGAAACTGTTAGTTTGATGAAGTATGTGAAGTTTGAATATGCATATATGTTTACCTATTCTGAACGACCAGGAACGCCAGCAGCTAAAAAACTTTCAGACGATGTGCCGGAGGAAATAAAAAGTAAAAGATTAGCTGAAATTGTTCAGCTCCAAAGAGAACATGCATTTGAAAGAATGAATGCTCAAGTTGGAAAAACAAATAAAGTATTGATTGATGGGTTTTCTAAAAAATCTGAAAATGATTTTGCAGGTAGAACAGATCAGAACTTAGTAGTAGTATTCCCAGTAGATGCTCGATTTAAAAAAGGAGATTATGTAGATGTGTATATTGAAAAATGCACATCGGCAACTTTACTTGGAAAAATTATTAATTAGAAAATGGATTTACAAGAAATTAAAAACAGGTTTTCCATTATCGGAAATTCGCCCTTGCTAAATAGGGCAATAGATATTGCAAGACAAGTAGCGCCTACCGATATTTCAGTATTAATTACTGGAGAAAGCGGTAGTGGTAAAGAAGTATTTTCACAAATTATACATCAGCTTAGTGCCAGAAAGCACGGACCATTTATAGCCGTTAACTGCGGAGCTATACCAGAGGGGACCATTGATTCTGAATTATTCGGACACGAAAAAGGTTCATTTACTGGTGCGCATGAAGCACGCAAAGGTTATTTCGAAGTAGTAAATGGAGGAACAATTTTCTTGGATGAAGTAGCTGAATTGCCATTAGGTACACAAGCACGATTACTACGAGTGTTGGAATCTGGAGAATATCTTAGAGTGGGTTCGTCAAAGGTTCAAAAAACTAATGTTAGAATAATTGCAGCAACAAACGTTAATGTTTATGAGGCTGTACAAAAAGGTAAATTCAGAGAAGATTTATATTATAGATTAAATACTGTTCCTTTAAAAGTACCATCATTACGAGAACGCAAAGAAGACATTTATTTAATTTTTAGAAAATTCATTTCAGATTTTTCAGTTAAATATAGAAGTCCACTTGTACAATTGAATGATGATGCTAGAGCATTATTAGAAAATTACAAATGGCC
>JACCDN010466138.1_pt1 | contig 14740 bp, 14 predicted proteins | sample 7441691 | NCBI WGS metagenome assembly JACCDN01 (sample SAMN15323439, study PRJNA562643) | freshwater metagenome | isolation source: river surface water | place: USA:Blue River Watershed | collected 2017-08-16
GCCACCAGCTTGCCGTCATCGCTGATCGCCCCGCCGATGGAATTGCCCGCCTGCACGGTGCGCGCGGCGATGGTACGGGTCAGAAGATCGACCTTGGTCAGCCCGCCATCGCGGCCAAAGACGTAGGCAAAGCGTTCGTCGGGGGAATAGGTCAGTGACGCGTGGCTCAGATCGCCAAGCCCCTTGATCCGGCCAAGGGCGGCGCGGTCAGAGCGGTCGATCAGCACAAGGCTGCCCGTGGCGCGTTCGATCACCAGCCCCAAATCACCCGTGGCCGTGGCTTGCGGCAGATCGGCCGCAAACACGGCAGAGGTCATCAGCACAAAGGCGAGCGAAGGCAAGAACCGCATGGGTCTATTCCTTTTCTTTCAGATAGTTGGCAATCCACAGCGCCTCATCCTCGGTCATCAGGGGGCGCCAAGGCGGCATGGCGGTGCCGGGAATGCCATCAAGAATGATAAGCGCGAGCCCTTCAGGTTCAGCGTTGGCCAGTGCCTCGGCTGTCAGGGGGCGACCAAGGCCGCCTTTCAGCGTCAGCCCGTGACAGGATCCGCAGTCTTGCAAGACCATATGTTCAAGGGCTTTCGCGCGGTCAGCCGGGATTTCAGCGAAGGCGGGCGTGGCGAGCAAAAGGAGAACGGCGCACTCCTCGAGCATTTCATGCACGCGTCGTGTGAGCGCCCTCCGAGGAGGCCACGAAGTGCCCGACGAGGCGCGCCATAGGCTACGCATAGGCCGCCATCCCCGCGCCCTCGCAGGCAAGGGCGGCTGCCAAAAGCGCGGGCTCGTAAAGCGACAGCACGCGCCCGATGATAAACAGGACCGGCGCCTCGGGCTGGGCATCTGCGACTGCTGCCGCGATGCCTGCGAGGTCCGACAGAACCCGCGTTTCGCGCGGCGTGGTGGCAGACGCGACAGCCAGCACCGGCGTTTCCGCCGCCAGCCCATGGGCAATCAGTTTGCCAGAAATCTCGGCAATATTGGCAACCCCCATATAGACGACCAGCGTGGTGTCGCCACTGGCGAGCGAAGCCCAGTCCAGATCCAGCGCGCCATCGCGGGCGCGGTGCCCGGTGACATAGCGCACGCCAGTGGCAAGGCCCCGATGGGTCAGCGGCACGCCCGTCGAACAGGCCGCCCCTTGGGCAGAGGTGATGCCGGGCGTGTAATCGCAGGCGATACCGGCGGCGCGGCAGGCTTCGGCCTCCTCAGAGCCACGACCAAAGATCAAGGGATCGCCGCCCTTGACCCGCGCCACGCGCAAGCCTTGCCGGGCAAGGTCGATCAGCATCGCGTTGATGCCATCCTGTGGTACCTTATGCGCCTTGGGCAGTTTGCCCACATCGATCCGGCGCACATGCGCCGGGATCAGCGCCATGATCTCGGGGCTGACGAGGCGGTCATAGACGACCACATCGGCCTCAATCATCAGGCGCAGGGCGCGCCGGGTCAGCAGCTCGGGGTCGCCGGGGCCAGCGCCGATCAGATGCACATGTCCGGGCAGGAAATCTTGGGACAGATCATTCATCGCTTGCACCCCGGCTGGCATGTCTTGGAAATTTCGAGAGGAGAGGACGGAGGGACGCGCCACACGACCCCTCCGCCCCGCTTGGGGCCGCACCCGAAGGCGCGCCCCCAATCTTGAGCGACGCTTAGTAAACGTCGTCTTTGGTGTTCAGCACGTTGAACTTGCCGGTCGGGGTAATCAGGCGCGGATCCTTGATCACCGTTTTCAATTCCAGCGTTTTGTCGTCCACGACGACAATCGCGCTTTCCTTGTCCTTGGCGTTCCAGACCGAGAACCAGACCTCAGTGCCGTCCTTGTTGAATTCAGGCTGCACCACACGCGGTTGGCCATCGGCAATCCCGGCCCATTCGCCAATCGGCAGGGTCTTGAACTCGGGGTCCACATTCGGATCACCGCCCATCGCCGCGATGTCGAACACCGCCACCGACGAGGACACCGCCGCATCCGGGTTCAACGGCGCATCAACATAAAGATGCTGGCTGGCCGGGTGGGTCTTGATGAACAGCGACCCGCCGCCAAGGGCATAGAAGCTGTCGACCACTTTCCACGCCTGATCCGGGTGACCTTCGGGGTCCGTCCCGATCAGCGCCACGGATTCGTCCCCAAGGTGCGAGGTCGCCCAGACCGGCCCATAGACCGGGTGGTTGATGTTCGCACCACGCCCCGGGTGCGGCGTCTGGCCACCGGTTTCCACCAACGCCGTCAGCTTGTCTTCCTTGGTGTCCACCACGGCAATTTTGCCGCGCTGGTTTGCAGCCACCATGAAATAGCGCTTGGAGCTGTCGAACCCGCCGTCATGCAAGAAGCGTTCGGCTTCGATTTCCACGGTCTTGAGGTTCTTCAGGTCGGTGTAGTCGACGAAGATGATCTTCCCCGTCTCTTTCACGTTGACGATGAATTCGGGCTTGTAATGCGACGACAGGATCGAGGCGACGCGGGGTTCGGGGTGATAGACCTGCTCGTCATAGATGTTGCCACGGGTCGAGACGATCTTCTTCGGCTCCAGCGTGTCGCCATCCATGATGACATATTGCGGCGGCCAATAGGCCCCGGCGATGGCCAGTTTGTCCTCCCAGCCCTCGAACTTCGAGGTCTCGATCGAGCGCGCCTCAATCCCGATCTTGATCGAGGCGACCGTGGCGGGGGTTTCCATCCACAGGTCGATCATGTTGACCAGACCGTCGCGGCCAATCACGAAGAGATAGCGGCCAGAGGCCGAGATGCGGCTGATGTGAACCGCATAGCCGGTATCGATCACAGCCTTGATCTCATAGGTGCCACCGTCGATCAGGGCCACTTGGCCGGCATCGCGCAGCGTCACCGACATCAGGTTGTCGATGTCGATGTCGTTCATCTTTTCTTTCGGGCGGTCTTCCGGTTTGACCACGACCTTCCACGACGCCAGCATTTCCGGCATGCCCCATTCGGGCGGGGCCGGCGGCTCCAGCAGCAGATAGCGGGCCATCATGTCGACTTCGGCTTCCGACAGCGCGCCCGAGGTGCCCCAGTTCGGCATGCCCGCGGGCGAGCCGTAGGTGATGAAGCTTTGCAGATAATCATAGCCGTTTTCACGCGTGATGTCGGTGGTCAGCGGCTTGCCCGTGGCCCCCTTGCGCAACACGCCATGGCAGCCCGCGCAGCGTTCGAAATAGATCTTGGTCGCAGCCTGAAATTCCTCTTGCGTCATGACCGGATCATCGGCCTTGCGGCCGGGGATTTCGACCTTCAGCTGACCCAAGGTCGTCATCGAGGGTTCATAAGCGGCGGCGGGGCCGTCGGTGTGGTCCTTGGGCTTTTCTTCCGCGAAAAGAGGCGCGGCCAAAAGACCCAAAGCCAAGGCAGCACTGCCCAAAAGGGCAGACCTGGCGGTGTAGGCTTGGGGATGCATCAGAATCTCTCCGTTCAGCTGGTGAGGCTGAAATGACCTTGGCCCGCAGCCCCGGCGCGCTCCTTGACTTTCGTTAAGGCCGGGAAAAACCCCTGCGCGCATAGCTGTCCCGACGCCGGAGCCTATTGCCATGCCTCGCCTGTTGACCGCGCTTTTCGTTTGGCTTGCCCTTAGCCTGCCCACCCTTGCCGGGGGTGGTCCCTTAGGCACGGCCGCACCCGAAACCCGCGCGCCCACGGGCGACGAAGCGGCGGCCCTTTTTGCCACCGACGCCCCGGTGCAGGTGACGCGGGACGCGGCCGGCGTGCCGGGCTGGACCGTGCGGCAGGGCACGGCGGTGCTGGGCTATGTCGGCTCCACTTGGGAGTTGGCGGGGTCGGTCGGCTATTCCGGGCGGCCTTTGGATGTGCTGGTGGCCGTGACCCCCAAGGCCCATATCGCTGGCGCGCTTTTGGTGGCGCACAACGAGCCTGTCTTGACCCTTGGCATTTCAGACGCGGACATTGCCGCTTATGTCTCAGGCTTTGCCGGACATGATCTGGCCAGCGATCCGGCCGATCAGGCCCGCGACCTGCCCGATGTCATCAGCCGCGCCACAGTATCGACCGGGGTGATCCGCGACGGGATCTTGCGCAGCGCCCGCACACTGGCGATTGGTCGCGGGATATTGGCGGGCGGCGGCGGCATCGACCGCATCAGCTATGCGCCCACTGATTGGGCCGGATTGATCGCCATGGGCGCCGTGGCAGAGGCCCATCTCAGCATGACGCAGGCCGCACAGGCGCTGGCAGGGGCCAAGGTGCCGCTGACGCCGGGTCCGGGTGATTTTCTACAGGCTTGGGCCGGGGTGATTGATCCGCCGACCGTGGGACAAAACCTGCTCGGCCAACAGGATTTCACCAAGGCCGTGGGCAGCTTGCCGCCCGGCGGGGCCGTCTTGATGATCATGACACGCGGGGTCGGTTCGCATCGCGGCACCGATTGGCAAGCCTCTGGCGCCTTCAGCCGGCTGATGGTGGTGCAAGGCGACATTCGCTGGCAGCCCACGGCGGAGCGCTATCAGATGGTCAAGAAACTGGCGCTGGCAGATGCGCCAGAAATGAAAGAAATCAGCCTTTTCGCCCTGCCACCCGAGATTGACGCCACCCGGCCCTTCATGCTGGAAATCCTCTCCGCCCGCGCGGCCCGAAGAGGAGAGGTTTTCGTCACCACGCCGCTGCCGATCTCCCTGCCTGCCGCCTTTGTCATCCGCAGCGACGACCCCGAACCGCTTTGGCAATCCATCTGGGACGCAAAGCACCCGCAAATCGCCGTCGTGGTGCTGATGCTGACCCTGCTGACGCTGATCCTGTTCGCGCAAGACTGGATCACCCGCCGCCCGCGCCTGTGGCGCACCGGGCGGCTGATGTTCCTGAGCGCGACCTTTCTTGTGCTTGGCATGGGTTTGAACGGGCAGCTTTCGGTGGTGCAGGTGGTGGCCTTTGTCCATTCCCTGCTGACGGGGTTTCGCTGGGAAACCTTCTTGATCGAACCTGTGATCTTCATCCTTTGGGGCTTTACCGCCTTGGGCATGCTGTTCTGGGGGCGCGGGGTCTATTGCGGTTGGCTGTGCCCCTTTGGTGCGTTGCAGGAACTGACCAATGCTGCCGCGCAACGGTTGGGTGTCAGGCAAATCTCGGTCCCGCAGGCGCTGCATGAACGGCTATGGGTCATCAAATACACCCTGTTCATGGCCATCCTCGCGCTATCCTTCTATTCGATGCACGACGCCATCCTTTTGGCCGAAGCGGAACCGTTCAAGACCGCCATCAGTTTGCGCTTTATGCGTGCATGGCCCTTCTTGTTGTTCGTCGCGGCCCTTTTGTTCGCCGGGCTGTTCATCGAGCGGTTCTACTGCCGCTACCTGTGCCCCTTGGGCGCGGGTCTGGCGATTCCGGCCAAGCTGAAGATTTTCGATTGGCTGAAGCGCCGCCCACAATGTGGCCGGGAATGTCGGATGTGCGAGACGAAATGCACCGTCGGCGCGATTGATGCCATCGGCCGTATCAATGCCAACGAATGTGTGCTGTGCCTGCGCTGTCAGGTCATCATGAATGACGCGGCGCAATGCCCCGTTCTGAAACGCCGCGCCCGAAGCGACAGCGCGCCATGAGATTTCAAGGACCAAACAAGATGTTCAAACGCCTGTTTTCTCAAGGTTTCCGCATCTTTTTTCTTGCGGCCTGCCTGTTTTCCCTTGTGTCGATGGCCATCTGGGAAGGGTATTTGTGGCTGCAAGCCTTTGCCGATGGCAGCGCCTTTCCGCCTGCGATGGCACCGCATCTGTGGCATGCCCATGAGATGATTTTCGGCTATGGCGGGGCGGTGCTGGCCGGGTTCTTCCTGACCGCAGTGCCGAACTGGACCGGGGGGAAATCCGCACCCGAGCGGTTCATCGCATTGGTCTTTGCGCTGTGGCTGGCGGGGCGGCTTGGCTTTTGGTTTTCTGCCAGCCTGCCGCCCACGCTGGTGGCCGTGGCCGATCTGGCCTTTGTGCCTGCGCTGGGGGTAAAGATTGCCGCCCAATTGCTGGCCCGACCGAAACCGCAGCAGATGATCTTTCTTCTGGCACTGTCGCTATTGTGGATCGGCAATCTGATGTGCCATCTGGAATGGCTTGGCGTGCTGCGCGATGGCGTGGCGCCGGGCCTGCGGGCAGGTCTTTTGACGCTGGTGGCAATGATCGCCATTCTGGGGGGGCGGGTCACCCCCGGCTTTACCCGCAACGCCATGGTGGCCGCGGGGCGCGAAACCGGGCTGCCGCAAAACCCCGCGGGACTGGCCTATGCCACCACCGCCCCGAGCTTGGCCCTGCCCGCGGTTGTGCTGCTGGGTCTTCCGGATCTGGTTCTTGCCACCCTTGCCTTGATCGCCGGGGCCGCCGCCCTGATCCGCGTCGCCCTGTGGCAGGGCTATTGGACCCTGCCTCGCCCGATTCTGTGGACGCTGCATCTGTCTTATGCGCTGGCCGGGCTTGGCCTGATCGCCTTGGGATTGGCTGCACTGAACATCGGCACGGAATTGGCCGCGCTGCATCTGTTGGGCGTCGGGGCTGTGGGGGGCATGACGCTGTCCGTCCTGTCGCGCGCAAGCCTTGGCCATTCGGGTCGCCCCTTGCACGCGCCGCCTGCGCTGGCCGCCGCCTATGGGCTGATGCCGCTGGCCACGCTTGCTCGGTTCCTCGCCTCGACCCTGCCCGCGTGGCACGATGTGGCCAGCCTGACAGCCGGGGCGCTGTGGCTTGCCGCCTTTGCGCTGGCGCTTTTCGCGCTGTGGCCCGCGCTTTTGCAGCCACGCCCAGCCCGCAAGCCTGTCGGAGATCCGCCCGCATGAGCATCGCCCCCCAAACCCCGCCCACCCTGATCCGCCGCCGCCGCTTTCTGGCGCTGAGCGCCTGCGCCCTGATCCCGCAGCGGGCTGATGCCGCCACATGGTCCGGCACGGGCTTTGGTGCGGCACTGTCGCTGCAATTGGTCGGCGGCAGCCCAAGGCAAACCGCCCACGCCTTTGCCCGTGTCGAACGGGAAATCATCCGGATCGAGGCGATAGCGTCGCTTTACCGCGATTCCAGTCTGACGCGGCTCAATCGCGATGGGCATCTGGCCTATCCCTCGCAACATCTGTTGGATCTTCTGGCTCTTGCAGGTCGGGTCCATGCCGCAACCGATGGGGTGTTCGACCCCACGGTGCAGCCGCTTTATCTTGCACGGGCCACGGGCCAGCCGCCAGACCACGGGTTGATCGGTTGGGATCGGGTGCAGATCGACGCGCAAGAGATCAGGCTGGGGCGCGGACAGGCCCTGACTTTGAACGGCATTGCCCAAGGCTGGGCCGCAGACCGCATCGCGCAGATCCTGCGCGAGGCAGGTTTTGGCCAAGCCTTGATCGACATGGGCGAGGTGCAGGCCCTTGGGATGCGGGCCGCGGGCACGCCTTGGCGCGGGCGGATCGAAACCCCCGAAGACCAAGCTCTGGCCGAGGTGTCATTGACCGATCGGGCGCTGGCAACCTCCTCGCCCTATGGCACAAGGATCGGCGCGCAGGGCCTGCCGCATATTCTGGGGCCACAGGGGCAAGACCCTGTGTGGACCACCGTCTCAGTCAGCGCGCCCAGCGCGGCGCTTGCCGATGCACTGTCAACGGCCTTTTGCCTGATGTCAAAGCCCGCAATAGATCGCGCGCTTACGACATTCCCGCAGGCGCGGCTAGAAGCCGTCATCTGACTGATTTCAGACCAAGACCCGCGCCCATGCATGGCATGGCACGGGCGCCGCACATCAAAATTCACCTGAAACTTCGTCCCAGCCAAGACTCTTGCCCGTCGGTTGACTTTTGTTAAGGCCGCAGGCCCGCGAAGGCTTCACAGGTTCTTTACCTGAAACCGCCTCTGGGAAGGACATATCGCCATGCGCGACGTCATGACCAAGAGCATGGCCCGCAATATCTTTTACGGCGGGTCACTGTTCTTCATCCTGATCTTCGTGGGTCTTACGGCCCATTCGCACTATTACATCACGACCACATCGACCAACACCGCGACCCTGACACCCAGCGTCGAGGCTGGAAAAGCTTTGTGGGAAAAACACGCCTGCATCAATTGCCACACCATTCTGGGCGAAGGGGCCTATTTCGCCCCGGAACTTGGCAATGTCATGACCCGCTGGGGCGTCACCGAGGACGACCACGAAGGCGCCTTCACCGCGCTGAAAGGCTGGATGGATGCCATGCCCACCGGCATCGAAGGTCGCCGCCAGATGCCGAACTTTGGCCTCAGCGATGACGAATACCGCAACCTCGCCGACTTCCTGCTGTGGACCGACACGATCCGCGCGCAGGACTGGCCGCCGAATGACGCGGGTTAAGGAGCAATCATCATGAAATACCAAACGCAGAAAATCGCGCTGGCCTATTTCGCCGTCGCCATGGCGCTGTTTGCCGTGCAGGTGACCATGGGTCTTCTTTTGGGTTATATCTACATTGAGCCCAATTTCCTGTCAGAAATCCTGCCCTTCAACATTGGCCGGATGCTGCATACCAACAGCCTTGTGGTCTGGCTGCTGCTCGGCTTCTTTGGCGCGGCCTATTACCTTGTGCCCGAAGAATCGGAACGCGAGATCCATTCGCCCAAACTGGCCTACCTGCAACTTGCCATCTTCGTTCTTGGCACCGCCGGGGTGGTTGTGACCTATCTGTTCAACCTTTTCGACGGCAACTTTGCCTTGGGCAACGAAGGCCGCGAGTTCCTTGAACAGCCGAAATGGGTCAAGGTCGGCATCGTCGTTGCCGCGCTGATCTTTCTTTACAACATCACCATGACGGTGCTGGCCGGCAAGAAGACGGCGATCACCAACATCTTGCTCTTGGGCCTGTGGGCCTTGGCGCTTTTGTTCCTCTTTGCCTTCTACAACCCCGGCAACCTTGCGCTTGACAAGATGTACTGGTGGTATGTGGTCCACCTGTGGGTGGAAGGCACCTGGGAATTGGTGATGGCCTCGATCCTCGCCTTCCTGATGCTCAAACTGACGGGCGTTGACCGCGAAGTGGTGGAGAAATGGCTTTACGTCATCGCCGCCTTGGCGCTGTTCTCGGGCATCCTTGGCACCGGCCACCACTATTACTGGATCGGCACGCCGGGGTACTGGCAGTGGATCGGCTCGATCTTCTCCTCGCTTGAGATCGTTCCCTTCTTCGCCATGATGTCCTTTGCTTTCGTCATGGTCTGGAAAGGCCGTCGCGACCACCCGAACAAGGCCGCCCTGCTGTGGTCCTTGGGCTGCGCCACGCTGGCCTTCTTTGGCGCAGGCGTCTGGGGCTTCCTGCACACGCTGCACGGGGTGAACTACTACAGCCACGGCACGCAGATCACCGCTGCCCACGGTCACCTTGCCTTCTACGGGGCCTATGTCTGCCTGAACTTGGCGATCATCACCTATGCGATGCCTGCCCTGCGCGGACGCGATCCGTTCAATCAGGTGCTGAACATGGCCTCGTTCTGGCTGATGTCGGCGGGTGTGGTGTTCATGACCTTCACGCTGACTTTTGCCGGTACGGTGCAAACCCACCTGCAGCGCGTCAACGGCGAGGCGTACATGGATGTGCAAGACCAGCTGTGGATCTTCTACGCCATGCGCTTTGGCTCGGGTGTAGCGGTGGTGCTTGGCGCGGTGCTGTTCATCTACTCGGTGTCCTTCCCGCGTCGGGAAGTCATCGAACCCGGCGTGAGCCCGGCGGAGTGATGGATATGGACGGTTCACATATGAAAACGGCCCATGACAACGAGGGGGGGGCGGCAGCCCCCTTCTACCTCCCCCAAGGCGATGAGTGCGACGTCTTTGCCGCAGCCGCCGCCCACCGCCTGCCGGTTCTGCTGAAAGGCCCAACGGGCTGCGGCAAGACCCGCTTTGTCGCCCATATGGCCGCCCGTCTGGGCCGTCCGCTTTATACCGTGGCCTGCCATGACGACCTGTCCGCCGCCGACCTGATCGGCCGCTACCTGTTGAAAGGGGGCGAGACGGTCTGGGTTGACGGCCCCCTGACCCGCGCCGTCCGTGAAGGCGCGATCTGCTACCTGGATGAGGTGGTCGAGGCGCGCAAAGATGTCACCGTGGTCCTTCACCCGCTCACCGATGACCGCCGCATTCTGCCCATCGACCGCACCGGCGAAGAGTTGGAGGCGCACCCCGATTTTCTGTTGGTGGCCAGCTATAACCCCGGCTACCAGAATATCCTGAAGACGCTGAAACCCTCCACCCGCCAACGCTTTGTCGGGCTGGAATTCACCTTCCCGCGCCCCGAACACGAAATCCCCGTCGTCGCCCGTGAAAGCGGTCTGGCCGAGGACCGGGTGAAACCCCTTGTGCGGCTGGCAAACAAGCTGCGCGACATGAAGGGACAGGATTTGGAAGAAGGCGTCTCGACCCGCCTCGTCGTCTATGCCGCCACGCTGATCGCAGGCGGGATGGGCGTGGAACGCGCGATCCGCACGGCCATGATTGAACCGCTCAGCGATGATGCGGATGTAAAGGCCGGGCTCCGCGATCTTGTGACTGCCGTTTTCGGGTGAGGCCGGCAATGTCACGGATCGAATTCGAGCCATGGGAACCCGAAGAATCCATCGGGAAACTGTGGCACGCCTTTGCCAGTCGTCTGGACAGTGATCCTGTCCACGACGGAGCCCGTGTCCTGCTTTCCCAAGTGGGCGGACGGCTGGCAGTCCTTTTCCGCGGCCTGGGCGGCGACCCGGCGGTGGAAATCAAACCCGTCGCGCCCGAGGTGTCGCACCACCGGCTTTCCTTCCTGCGCCGCCTTGGCACGTGGGCTGATGAGGCACCACGCGCCAGCTTTGACGGCGCATCCCTGCGCCTGCCCGAAAGCCTTGCCACCTTCCCCGACGCCCGCGCCAATGCGGCCCTTTACCTGTGGTTGGCCACCGCCGCCGTCGCCCTGCGCGATGTCGTTGCGCCAGAAACCGATGACCCCCTGCAAGCCGATCTTGCCGCAATCGAGATTGCGCGCACCATGACGACGGCGGCGCTGGCAAACGCCCCCGGTTACGCCAAGCTTTACGCCGATCTGGCCGCCGCCACGCTGCTGTTTCGCCACACGCCCAAACTGCCCCCGGTTGAGGCGGCGGTTGAGGCCCACATCCGCGCCGCTTTGGGCGAAGATATTGCGCTGCTGCCCCTGCCCTCGCGCGCGCCGCGCGGCTATCGCCCCTTCCGCCCCGTGCCGCTTTGGCCCGATCTGCGGGGGCTGGCGCGATCCGAACCCATGGTCGTGGAAACCCGCGCCACCGAAGGAACGCCCGAAGAAGGCGAAACCGAAGGCAAGACCAAACGCGCCCGCCGCCGCAAATCCGATCAGGCCGAGCGCACCGACAGTTTCATCCTGCACAAATTCGAAGCGATCCTGTCCTTTGCTGAATTCCTCAACCTCAACCGCCGGGTGGAGGATGACGATGACGACTCGGCCCGCAAGGCCGCTGACGACCAAGACGAAATTGGCCTTGGGCAGTTGTCCAAGGCCCCCGCAACCCGCCTGAAACTACACCTCGACCTTGCCCCCGAAGATGTGGACCGCGAGGCGCTTTCGGGCCAATCCACCTATCCTGAATGGGACGTGCGCACCGCCACCTATTTGCCAGCCCATGCGCGTGTGCTTTCCTCGCGCCTTGAGGCCAGCCTGGCCACGCCCCCGTTTCGGGACGACCCGCGCGCAAGCGCACGTATCCGCGCCGTCCGCCGCCAGTTCGAGGCTCTGCGTCCCAGCCGTGTTTCGACCCCTGGCCACCCGGATGGCGATGAATTGGACACGGATCGTGCCGTGCGCGCGCGGGTCGATTTTTATGCCTGCGGCGAGGGAACCGATCGGGTCTGGCGCCAGACAAGGCCTCAGGCCCGCGATCTGGCGGTGTCGATCCTGCTGGATGTCTCCCGCTCTACCGAAAGTGCGATTCCCGGCCACGGCCATGAGGGCCGGTCGGTGATCGACATCGAACGCGAGGCTTTGGCCGCTTTGGCTTGGGGGCTGGATGCGGTTGGCGACAGCTTTGCCATCCATGCCTTTTCCTCGTTGAAACGGAACCGGGTCTTTGTGCAGGAGGCCAAGGGTTTCAATGAGCCGATGAGCGAGGCCATCGAACAGCGCATCGCTGCGCTGAAGCCCGGCCATTATACCCGGCTTGGGGCCGCGATCCGGCATATGTCGGCGGGACTGGCCAAGCAAAGCCGCAAGCGGCGGCTTTTGCTGGTGATTACCGATGGCAAACCGAATGATCTGGACCATTACGAAGGCCGCCACGGGATTGAGGACAGCATGATGGCGGTGCGCGAAGCCCGCCGTGCGGGTCATTCGGTCTTTGGCATCACGGTGGACCGCGACGGCAAAAGCTGGTTTCCGCGCATCTTCGGGCAGGGCGGCTTTGCGCTGATCCCGAACCCCGACAAGCTGACGCAAGCCCTGCCGCAGATCTATCGGCAACTGGTCACCGGATGAGCGCGCGGCCAGACCACGATCTGCAAAGGTCCGGCGCCTTGCCGGGCGAGTTGATGATCTGGATTCTCATCATTTCGGAACTCGCCGTGTTCAGCGCCGGGCTTTTGGCGCTTTTGGCCACCCGCCTGACCGACCCCGCAGGCTTTGCCGAGGCGCAATCGCATCTGCACCGTGTCGGGGCGGCGGTGAATACGGTTGTGCTGGTGAGTTCTGGCTATCTCGCGGCTATGGCCTCCCGCGCGGCGACAGCGCGGCCCGGCCTTGCGCGGCTGTTTCTGATCCTTGCCTCCAGCCTTGGCGGAGTGTTCCTGACCGTCAAGGCGCTTGAATATACTGATCTTTTCACCCAAGGAATCGGCACAGAAACCCACCAATTCTTTACCTTTTCCTACCTTTTGACCGGATTTCACGCGGCACATGTGCTGGCGGGCATGGTGCTGCTGATGGCCGTCGCGATCCGACCCGCCGCGCGCCCTGTGGGGGTCGCGGCAGCGTTTTGGCATATGGTGGATCTGGTCTGGGTGCTTTTGGTGCCGGTGGTCTATCTGCTATGACCCTTCATCGCACTTGGGCCGCGCTCGTCGCCCTGTCGTTTCTCACCGCCGCCCTGACGACTGCCAACCCAACGCGCGCCGCATTGGTGATGGGTGTCTTGACGCTGGCCGGACTGAAATCCCGGCTGATCCTGCGGCACTATCTGGAGCTTTGGCAAAGCCCCACTTGGGCGCGTGGCTTTGATCTTGTTCTGGCTCTGTTACTGGCCAGCTTTGCAGGGCTTTTGCTGGCGGGCTAGCCGCGAAACGCCGTGGCAAAAGGTTCTGGCAAATCAAATTCGGCCAACGCCCGCGCCCGGCCCTCGGCCGACATCTTCCGCGCGGTCTTTTCCACGATATCAAGCAGCGCGCCCGGCTCGCGACCTTCGGCAAAAGGCGAGAAATACCAACGCAAGAAGGTAAAGCAGATCACATCCTCCAGCGCCTGCACCTCGGCATCGCGCTTGATGCCCTCTTTGCGCAAGAGAACCCCAACCCGATCGCACTCCGCCGGGCCATAGCCCGCAGCGGCCATAATGCCTGCCACCCGCTCGCCATGGCGCCTGCCTTGCTCGCGCCGCCATGCATGGTAGCCCTCTTTGCCCTCGGGGTAATCGCTGCGCGGCAACAGCCAGCGTTCGCCACGCTGCCCCCGTGCCGCAATCGCCAGCACATCCGAGGCTGCCGGGAACAGTCGCGCCAGTTCCGCGCTCATCCGTTCGCCATAGACCAGCGCTTCGCCCTTGGGATCGGCGGCATTGGCCGCGTCAATGGCGGCAAGGGCTGTGGAAAGATCCCCCCTCATCCGCGCGACCACGCCAAAGCCGGATCTTCTTCGACAAAATCACGCAAGACCGCGATATCGGCAATCAGCGCCACGTTTTGCCGGATGGTCACGCCCTGTTCTTTCAACCGCGCAAAGGCCCGGCTCAGGCTTTCGGGCTTCATCCCCAGACGGCCCGCAATCAGCACCTTGTCATAGGGCAAGGTCACCTCGCAGGCCCCTGCCGGGCAGGCCGCCAGTTCCAACAGGAATTCAGCCACGCGCTGCGATCCGGTCTGCGCCTTCAGCGCCTCAACCTGCGCCACCAAGCTGTGCAGATGCAGGTAGGTCGCGGACAGGATGGAAATCGCCACCTCGGGGTTTTCGCGAATTTGCCGCAGGAAGGCATCTGTCTCAATACGGATCAGCGTGCAATCGGTCACCGCCTCGGCCGCGACCGGATAGTTGTCGCTGCGAAAGGCCACCGCCTCGCCAAAGCTGGAGCCTTTGGTGAAGACACCCACCACCGCCTCGGCCCCATTTGGCGCAATGCGATAGAGTTTCACCCAGCCCTCGGCGACGATGTAAATCGCCTTGGCCCGTTCACCTTGCAAGAAAATCGTCGCGCCTCGGTCAAAAAGCCGCTCATGCGCGGCTTCCAGCACCTTTTGGGCCACGGGTTCTGGCGTGGCGGCAAGCAGAAGCGACTGGCGCGCAAGGGTCTTGTATTCTTTGCGCATCAGAGAACTCCCTTTCACATGCGGTGGGGGTTAAATTCCCCTCAGCCGCACTTGGAATGGCCGCAATCGGTACAGGTCATGCAGCCTTCTTTCATCTGCATGGCATAGCTGCCACAGGACGGGCAAGCTTTACCCTTGGGCGCGGCGCCAACAACCATCATTTCCGCCTTGGGATCGGACTTCAGCCCCAGCCCTTCGCCCTCGATAAAGCCGATGGCGATCAGGTGGCGTTCGATCACGCCGCCAATGGCCGCC
>JACCDN011059641.1_pt1 | contig 14726 bp, 16 predicted proteins | sample 7441691 | NCBI WGS metagenome assembly JACCDN01 (sample SAMN15323439, study PRJNA562643) | freshwater metagenome | isolation source: river surface water | place: USA:Blue River Watershed | collected 2017-08-16
AGTGATCGCCATCTACCTGCCATGCAGCCTCGACCTCAGCCTGGGCATCGTCGATAACCACAAGGTTAGGACGGCGACCCTCGAGTCGGAACAGGTCGATGCAGAGGTTCTCGATGGTGCGGTGGAGATAAGAAAGGGCATGATCTGCTGACTCAAGCTCCGGGGCGGCCAACATAAACTTAATAAGAGCATCCTGGGTGATCTCTTCAGCCTTAGCTGAATCCTTCAAGACACGGTTTGCATGGGCAAGAAGCTCTGAACGGTGCTCTGTGTAGAAAGCACCGAGCTCTGCAACGGTCCACACGCGGGGACCTGCAGTTGCTGCAGACTTCTTAATTGCCACTTTATTGGATCCTTTTTAGACCGGTTTGGTGAAGCAGATAAAGCCGTCGCCCTATCTATAGCCTTCTACGAATCCCACTTTACATTGTCGCGGGGAAGGGACAAAACGGACATTTTGGGAGCCGGCTACAAACCTAATAGCTTTGCGTTGCTATCGAAGTCTGGAACTTGTCCTCTAACGTGTTCAAAAGACCCGTTGGCAATAATTTCCCCGCCGTCAATATAAACAACTAAGTCGGAATCCTGGACCGTCGATAATCTGTGTGCAATTGAAATCACAGTGACGTTTTTCTTTAGACCACTAATTGATTTTGCAACCTCAGATTCTGTGATTGCATCCAGGGAGCTTGTTGCCTCATCTAAAATTAACAGTTTGGGATTGCTGTAGAGCGCACGTGCAATGCCGATCCTTTGCCGCTGACCACCACTTAGATTCAACCCATTTTGTCCAATTACTGTTTCAATCCCGTTTGGTAAATTGGATACTAAATCATCCAAATTGGCTTGATGGAGTGCGGACATCACCTGGGAAATCGAGTGCGCACTCACGGGGTCGCCCATCCCAATATTGGCAAATAAAGAGTCGTTTGAAATAAAGACATCTTGTGGCACATATGAAATCGCGCCAGGCCAAAATGCGGCAGCATCATTTGGAGACTTTCCAGAAATTAATATTTGCCCTGCCGAAGGATGTAAGACGCCTAAAATTAAATCAACCAAAGTAGTTTTGCCCGATCCGGAGGGACCGACAATTGCAACATGCATTCCGGGTTCAAACATCAAATTAATATCTTTCAGGACTTTATTGCCGGAAGCATATGAATAAGAAATTTTCTCCACAAGCACTGAAGCATTAAAATCCGGGTAATCAAAGAGTGTTTCCTTGTCTTTACCGAGATTTGCATTCGTCTCTTTAAAGGAGTCAATCAGTTCAAGGATTGCAATCGCCTCCCCACTGCTGGAGCGAACCTGAATTGCGCCTTGTTGAATTCTTAAAACAGCAGGAGCTATTCGCGTCCCAGCTGCTAAGAAAACAGCTAGTTTAGCAACAGCTAGATCTGCGTCTTGAAAAATAAATTGACTGGCCCCAATCATGAGAGTTCCTATAACCATGACAATTTCAATTACATACTTACTGACGGTGGGTAAAAAACTTAATTCTGCAGATGAACTAGCTATTTCTTTTCTCGTGGCAACAAGTTGGAATACTGCTTTATTTTTTCGTGACTGCACTGTCAATTCCCGATATGAACCGATAAATTCCAGAAGCTTGCCTGAATTTTGGTTCCGTAAAGTTGTGTTTTCGAAACTGACTTTATGCGCTCTTTCTTGCATGCTGAAATAGAGTATCAAACCTACAAAAATAAAAATCCCAATAGTACAAAAAGCTACTATTGGATCGACCAAAAAAAGTCCTCCACACATCAAGACAAGAAGAAAAAAATCAGCCACTAACGTTATGGATGTGCCAATCAATCTGATTGTTAATACATCGCAACCTGCATTTATGAAATAAAGCATGTCCTGGGGTTGCCATCGACGAATTCCAATAAGGTCTAAGTTTGCGAATCTTGATAAAATCCATTCTGAAATTCCGGATGAGCAGTTACTCAGAAAATGAATCATGCGTCGATTAAAATACATGGACATAACAGTGCGACTCACCAAGAGAAAAGAAGCCACGAAGGCTAGTACGGCGGTTTGAATTTGGAAGCTAAAATCCGATAAGTGAAGAAATTTCAATATCGAGCCAACGAGATTACCTTGATCTCCAGATTGAACACCGCGCACAGACATTGCCCCAAGAACTCCAATAATCGCAACACCGAGCAAATCTAAAATGCTCAGGAGGGATTGAACGACCGCACTTACATAAATTTTTTTCTTTTGATTATTTTCAAGTAATGTCATAGCTTGACGAATGGGACTTATCCGCGGGTGTAAGAGAAATTTGGTTTTCACGCTACCTCCACCTAATAAGTCTCAATTTACCATTCTAGTCCAAAATTTCTGCAGTTATTAGGCAAAGGCACGACTCAATAGGCTCTGGAATTATCCACCTTACGTATAATCAATCTATGAATTCTCATATGGATGTGCTTCTGCCCTTCCATGTTGACAATCAATACTTTCGAGAGGCGGTGCAGTCAGTTTTATCGTCGGTTAATATTCGTCTAAATGTTATTTTAATAGACGACAGAACTGATAGAAGTAATGCTATTCCACGATTCAATCTATTTGGACATGACCTTCAAATCGTCCGTACTTTAGGTGGAGTCGGATATGGGAAAGCTTTAGAAGTAGGTTCAAAATATTTATTGTCTGAAACCGTCGCACTTATGAATAGTGATGATCTAATTGCACCAGAAAAATTCAGTCGACAATTATTGAGTTTGCAGTCCGCGGAATTGTCTATCACAGGCATCAAGCGCACATCGAGCGAAGGACGGAATTCTATATCTTTGGCTGGGAATCAGAATTTTTCATCCTACGATCCTCATTTACTGATTTTTGGTGCATACGGTGCAAATGCCACATGGGCGATGAGAAAATCGTGGTGGTTGGCGAATTCTTTTTTTGACTCCGCTCCTGCTCTTGATTGGAGAATAGCTATGCGTAGTTTTAACCATACCTCAATAAGTTACATCCCCGAAGCCCTTTATAGTTATCGAAGACACCAAACCCAGCACACGGTAGCCAATAAATCTACAGAGATTTATTCAGATCTCTATCAAGAATGGCAGTTATTCTTATCTTCTTATTTTGATGTTAATACAAGTTTTGAAGTTTTTTCTCTGATTGCAACACCATGGAAAAGATTAACGCATGTCGATATTCGTGAGCTTGACCAATGGTTGGTAAACCTTGAAGGATCAACGGTTGATTTGCCAGACGAGATTCAGCGAACAATAAGGTATCTCGTTGAACGAAGGCTCTTGATTGCAAGCATAAATCCAGCACTTCCGAACAAGACAAGATTAAAGTTGCTTTTTGAATCACGTTTCGCAATTTTTGCATTATCTAGAGAGTACATACGAGCGTTATGCTAACAAGAAATGAAAAAGGTAGAACTTTACGAGTGAGGCTCAAAGGTGGCATGGGAAACCAACTATTCCAGTTAGCATCTTTAACAGCAGTTGCAATTAAGGAGAATATGGAATTGCATTTGCTTCCACCAAGTGGCTCTCGAGGGCACGCACTCTCGTGGCTCGGAATTGATGCTAATTGTACCTACATTCCAGAAATCAATAAGGGTCAATTGACTTACCGAATGACCAGTAATAAACGGAGGTTTTTACTGGAGAAATATGACGAGCTTGATTTTGCTTATCGTGAAATTCCAAGTTTTAATAAAAGTATCCGTGTAGATGGGTACTTTCAATCGTTCAAATATTTCGACACAATCTTTACTGAATTTGTATCTTGGATACGTTTAACAAGTTTGATTTCGAAGTCTGATGCGGAATCTAATGTATTATTACATGTCCGGCTGGGCGATTTTGCTCGAAATCCAGAATTTCGGGATTTCCACGGAGTACTTGATTCAAATTATTATATTGAGGCAATCCAAGAATTTTCATTAAAAAATCCTAAGGTTACAGTCGTAACCGATGATCCTGTATTGTTTCAGGTTGAGCACAAAATTCTTCTGGATACTTTTCCGCAGATAGAGATAGTCAGTAAGTCGCCAACCGAAGACTTCAACTTGCTAGCCGCAGCATCCAATTTAGTAATTGGAAATAGCACGTTTAGCTGGTGGGCTGCTGCTACAAGTGAGGCAGAAGTAATTGCACCCTCCAGTTGGTTTAAAGCAGAGTCAATTAATTTCGTCCCGCAAGATTTCTATCTTCCAGGATGGAAATTACTCTAGTGGTAGATATTTCGGTTGTAATACCTTTATACGGTGACGCTCCTTGGCTGCATGAAACTCTGGAATCTATTCTCACTCAGGAAAATATCGAAAATATCAAACTGGAAATTGTTGTTGTGTTAGATCGACCTACACCAATCATCGTTGAAACGCTAAACCTTCACAAAAGTTCTCGGCTTAGGGTTCTTCTTTCTCCCGGTGAGGGGATAGTTGCAGCACTCAATTTTGGAGTTCAAAACTCTAATGGGAGATACATCGCACGCATAGATGCAGACGATTTCATGGACTCCAAAAGGCTTTCTTTACAATATCATTTTTTGGAATCACAGAAACAAGTGGTTGTTTTAGGAAGTCAAGTAAATCTAATTTCTGTCGATGGAAGCTTAATATCGACCTCCAAGTATTTGACAAAATCTGATGATATTAGGCGTGTGATGAAGTTTGAGTGTCAGATTTCGCATCCCTCAACCATGTTTAGAAAAGCGGATTTTAACGCAGTGGGTGGTTACAGGGAATTCTATACTTATGCAGAAGATTATGATTTGTGGGTGAGAATGATGAGGCGCGGAGATTTCGTTATTTTTAAGGAAGCTCTGACAAATTATCGAATTCATCCTCATCAAACAAGTCATCTAAAGGGATATCAACAGCAACTCGCGACCCAAGCCGTGCGTCTAGACCAAAAAAGATTCAAGAAGTCAAAGCCAGATCTAGGTATAAAATACCAAAACTTGAAAGACTGGTCTCACTCTCCCCAAGGTAAATTCTATTCCTTCAAAATCCAAATCAATCTACTATACGCTCGGCTCAGAAGGCGCGACTCATTTCTAGCTGTCGCTATCCTGCCATTTATTGCAATTGTTAGTCCGATCCATTTTTGGTCAAAACTTTTCAAGAGATTACAGAGGTTTCCATAGAATGAAACAGACCGTCAACTTAGTTTCCGATGTAGATCCTATAATTTGGGAAAATCAAATGTCTCTTGAATTGGAACAAAAATACGAATATATATTTACCACAATTCCCGTTAAAGCAGACTTTTGTATTGTATTCGGAAAAGTTGGGTCATACCGATTCCAGACCCCACAAAATCGGACCATGTTTATACTCACTGAGCCGCCAGAAATCCAGAAGTACCCAGTTCGTTATTTAAAAAAATTTGGCCTTGTTGCAGGACCTGAGTTCCCGTACTTAAAGGGCCTCTCGAATCATTTCGTGACCCATCCTTACATTCCATGGCATATAGGTATTGATTACAGCGCTAAATCACCTTTAAGAATCTCGCTCTCTGAACTAAAATCAATCGATACTGTTCGAAGCTCAAGACTCACAGTAATTACTTCAGGAAAGCGCATAACCAAGTTGCAGAAGACTAGGTTGGACTTTATCGACTATCTGAAGTTTAAGATGCCAGAGGAGTTGGAAATCTTTGGGCGAGATTATCGGTATATAAACGATAAATCCCAAGTTCTATCTAACTCAAAATATCATCTTGCTTTAGAAAATTCTCTCCACCGCGGGTATTGGACAGAGAAACTCTCAGATTCAATATTCATGGGTAATGTAGTTTTCTATTCAGGGGCACCCGACATAAAAGAATTTTTTCCAGGTCAGTCAGTTATTGAGTTGGATTTGAACGATTTTGAATCTGCTTACCGAGTGATTAGGAGAGGGATAGATCGAGATACCTATGGGTTCGCAACAGAAGACATTATTCTTGCCCGTCAGAAACTTCTAGATTTATTGTCATTTTCGAATCTGTTACAAGAATTAAATAATGACAGAATAGCTGGGCTGAAGTTATTCCCTCAGTCTTGGTCGTTGAGCCAACCGCCTTTCAATCGTAATGAACTTAAGACAAATATTAAAAAAATAATCAGGCACTCATAGGTATTTTATTTCTTTGGATTGTGAAAATATTTTACAACGTAATTTGTTACCAAGATTTTAGAGGCGTGGAATATTACAATGATAGTAGTTACTCTTTTTTTTCTGAAAACCATCTTCCCCACCTGTGATGCTTTTAGTTCTTTCAAATCATTTTTAAACTTTGCAATTCTGGAAAGATTCACTGCGAGTGACCGGGATAGGGTTTTGATCATTTGAGTTCGAATTTCTGCTTCGAAACTTAAGTAGTCACCTAAGATGAGAGGTTTCGTTCTTAGTGCTAAGTCCGCCTGATCCGCCACCGAAATTCTCCGTTGGACTGAATTGGGGTTCTCGTTGATGACTACACCAACTTCTTGAATCCCGTATATTGGTGCCTCAAGGCTTAATCGCAGCCACATGTCCAAATCCTCTGCATAATGCAATTCATCGTTGAAACCTCCAATTTTATCGAGGATCTCTCTCCGGCAAACAATTGAAGAAGCCGAGCCAGTAACTATTACTTCTTCAGAAATAATCTTTCCTGTACTTACTGACCTGAATGCAGGCAACAATATTCTTTCTTTGCTTGTTTGTGGGTTGATAATCACACAGCCCATAAAACAGGCCGAGAATTGTGGATGTGTTTCGAGTATTCTCACCTGCTTGGCAAGTTTATTTGGTAGCCATATGTCATCTGCATCAAGGAAGGCGACATATTTAGAATTACAATTTTCAATACCCTTATTCCTGGCACAGCTCACTCCTAGACCAGGAAGTCGAATTACTTGGACGTTTAATTGTCCTAAATTGGTAAAATCAGAAGCCTGTATTGGTTCCGTACTTCCGTCATCAATCACAAAGCATGCATTTGGCAACAAAGTTTGATTTGCAACCGAGCGGACGGCCGCATGCAGAAACTCAAGGTCGTTCCTACATGGAATTACAACATCTACAAGTGATTTCAATTTAGTCTATTTTCTCTAGTCATGACGTAATACGTTTTACGGTTCCAATAAAACTAGATCTTCATATTCTTTCAATACATACCATGCATCCCATTTCGAACTTATAGAAAACACTCTTCTATATCCATTTGATTCCATCACCTTATCGATGAATCTCTCATTCACCGTGAAATTGTGTTCAATTGAGAAAAATATAATCGTCCTCTTGGAAAAATCAAAATTCTCAATAATTTCTAACTCAGAACCTTCAGTATCTATAGAGATGAAATCTATTATTTTTGGCGCGTTGTAGTAGTCAAGTAAGTCGTCCAAAGAGACTGTTTCCACATGGTACATATTATTAGACATTCTGTTTACAGCGTGATCATCTTCGGATGCATGGCTTGCTATTGTAGAAAGTTCCAGCTCATCAGTTTCAAGAAATGCAACGAATTCTCCAGTTGAACTAAAAACGCACCTGTGATCAATCTTGCAACTTCGATTTGAATCAAGTTGGTCGTGCCATTTCTTCCCAGGTTCAACAAGAATCCCATTCCACTTATGCTCTTTTTCTAAGTAAAAAGTATTCGATAAATTTTTCCCATCACTAGCGCCAAACTCTACAAAAAATGGCGTTCTTCCAAGATTTTTTTCTGGCCTTAGCTGTGAAATGTACAGCGCGACAAGGTCTTGATGCAATTGCGCTTTGGATTTTGTTATACGCTCGAACATAAAGTCCACGATTGGATTCGGAACTACGGAGTTCCAATCTTTAATAAATCGGTTAATACGCAGGTACTTTAGGAATTCTTTTTCCCTAGTCCGGATTATAGAAAAACCGAGAAATGTGAGTGCCTGAAGGATTAAGTGCCTGAAACTCATTTTCATCATCGAATCCTTACCTTTACTCCAACGGAAAACAGCCTTACATAGAGCTTGCGTAGGTTGTAATCATATTGTATTCGCGTTGTAATGAACTCGTTTTAAGTCTAGTAAAATTGGATTGGGTTCCACCCATTCGACGCATGCTGAAAATTCACTAGTTTAGATTTGATTCACATGTGGAAATTCAGCAGGACATCGGTTATGTGTCTATGGAACTGAATTGTGACTCTTTACACTAGCCTTTGCACTATGGGGTTCAATAGATACCGATTTTGTTCAGGGTTTTCGCATTTATTCCTTAAACAATTCAATGTCCAGACGGTTCGTCAATATTTTGGAAAAGAATTTCTTTCCCCGATTGAACAGTTTGCATTAGATGGGTACGATGACTTTAGAACATCCAATGTGGATTTGAATGACCAAAGTACAGCAATCATTCTTGGAGGCTACTTGGGAGATACTGCTCAGTTAATCTCTAGTAAGTTTGGCTGCTTGATTCACATTATCGAGCCAGTCCCAGATTTCGTTAAAATGCTGAAAATGAGATTTGCAACTGATCTAAAAATTCAAATTCACGAATTTGCGGCTTCTAGTGATGGACTCCCAATCAAGATTTTCTTGGATGGTGACGCAACAAGCAGCAAAATTCTGACTGAGAACGCAATCCTCGTTAAAAGTAAAAAGCTGTCCGATTTTATGAATGAAAATGCGAAGAGCGTGGATTTGCTTGAGATGAATATTGAAGGCGGAGAGTACGAGGTTTTTGAGGATTTATTTTCGTCAAAATCTATAATGAAAATTCAGTCTTTAATGGTTCAATTCCATAACGTAGATGAACGTTCAGATTTAAACCGAGCAATTATTCGAAATGAATTGAATAAAACCCATGATTTGATTTATTGCTATGACTGGGTGTGGGAGTTCTGGAGATTGAAGGAATCTCGTTAAGAGTTTATGATCTTTTTCAGTTCTCGCTTGTGGCTGGAATTCTTCCAAGCACCAAATGAGCAAGTGTTTCACTTTCATATTTACCGGTACGACTTTAATTATGTCTCTCAGTTTTACGACAGAGTTGCGACACTATTTACCAATGCAAATTTCGCCTGAAAATTAATTTTCTGTCAATTAGATTTATATAGGCACGCAAGAACGCTGAATCTCCGGCTCGTCGTCCCTCTTCGATAGCCACAACATCACTCCGTCCAGCAGCCTCTGAAACCAACTTAATAACCTCGTGGACAGAACCCCCACGACCAGTTCCCGCGTTCATCGCAAGGGGCAATGTCGCTTCAAAGTCACCGGCGGCTAAATGAGCCTTGGCAATATCTCTGACATCAACCTAAGCGCGCTCACAGGTTCCATCTGGGGTTGGGTAATCGGTGCCATAAATTACTGGTGGTTAGCCATCTTTGAGCTTGTTGATCACGATGGCGACAAAATTTTCTACTGAGTTGTCTAGTAGTTCTGGGTCTGCGGTGCCGACGACGTTGGAGAAGAGAAGTGATGTTTCGAAGTATCGGGGGGGTTGTTAAGAACTTATTTACCTCTACCACTGCAGCTAGTTTTGATGCGCCGTATGGAGATATTGAGTTCTTTAGATCATCTTCTTTGATGGGGTTGGAACAGCTGAAGGTGAAACAAGGGAATTAACAGCTGCAGGTGACGTAATTAAGAATCTCCGGCCCCGCTCTAGGAAGATACCGAGATAATTCCTCGGCTTAAACTTAAAGGATAGGACATGCCTATCCTGCTTCTACATTTCGAAAAAGCCTTGCCCTATGATTCGGAATTAACGCCATTCTATTCCCACATCCCAGGTCGTAAATTGGAAAGCTTGATATGAAAATTAAACCTTTAGCTATTCTTACTTCGATGGGTGTTTTTTCAGTATTATCTATATTTCAATTATTCGGGTGGTTTCCCTTAAAATATTTGAGTATCACTGGGCCAATATCTTTCATGGATCTAGCGTCAGTTCTGGGAAGTGCCGATTGCTATAGGAGAATCGGGTTCGAAATTTATGAATACTCGATTGGGCATGTCTGTGCATATAACTATGGTAGCTTTCTTATGTATTTTATTTCTTATCTCGGCTTGGGTAAGAACGAGACCATACAAGTTGGTTTTATGTTCATTTTCTTGTTTGCTATTTTGGTTGGGCTTGCCGTCTACATCTTGAGAATTTCCCGATTTAGGTCATTTATTTTTCTTGGATTTGTAATATTCTCACCCCCGATTCTGCTTCTTTTGGAAAGAGGAAATCTCGATATTCTTATTTACATTTTAATTCTGATATCGGCCCTCGTCTACGGCTGGCAGAAGATTGATATTTCTCTAGGTATAATTTTTCTCTCTGCACTCTTTAAATTCTATCCTCTAGTGTTGTTCTTTTTTATTGCCACATTGCAGAGGGTCGGTAGATTGATTCCATACCTAGCAATTGCGGTATTAGGGGTCCTTCAAATTCTGCAGGATTTTGGGCAGGGGCCCGGCTTTATCAATACCGTTCAATTATCTTTTGGTGGTCCTGTGGCCGGGCTTTATCTTGGGTACTTAGGGGTAAACCTACCTTATGTTTGGTCCATTATATTTGGAGTTTTCTTGCTTCTATTAGCGATTACTTCTATTTACTACTTCTCTCGTTCTACAGCCTTGTTCACCGATCTACGTGTTGAAATGCTTTTTCCAAATTCTTATTTGAGAGAAATTTATCTTTTCAATCTTGTAGTTCACATAACGTGCTATGTCTTAGGCATGAGTTTTGATTATCGGTTGGTGTTTCTGGTAACGAGTTGTGTTCTACTTATATTTAGTGACTACGTTTCAAAGTTTCATAAACAGTGTCTAGCATCGGCTGTACTGATTATCTTGTGGACATCCGCAAATATTTTATTTCTGCAGCTTTTGGGTGATATTGTTATTGGAATCTTGACGGCATTTTTTGTTGTTCAAGTTTTCCAATATTGGTACCTCAAGCAAAACAAAACCCTTAGAGTGCGTTTAGAACGATTTGTGAGATTTCCTTTACATTCTCAGAAGTAAGTGATGGATAGTGCGGGAGAAGAATAACTTCATTCGCTAGAAGTTCTGAATTCGAAACGGGACCTCGGGGGTACATTTCAGAATTCATGAAATGAGGCATTTCTGAACTGGACGTAAATCCTGGTCTTGAATCTATTCCACAATCACCCAGGGTGTTTTGAATTCTCTTTCTACTTTCTCCAACTCTCAAACCAAATCCCCAAGGGAAAAAGCCTCCAGGGTCTGCAGGGGTGATGAATGAAGAAGAAGGAAGTGTTTCAAGTTCATTCAAATAGTCTCTATAGATCTCATTCCGCCTAGACTTTATCATTTCAATATCTTCTAACTGTGAGAGCGCTATTGAGGCTAAAAGGTTGGAGAGTCTCAGATTGTCTCCCGCTAACTCGTGAAAGTACGGCCTTTTGTAAGTCATGCCATGATTTCTTAGGAGTGCAGCTCTATTGAGAATCTCATCGTCTTTGGCAACAATAATCCCACCTTCGCCCGTAGTTATTGTTTTAGCGGCATGAAAAGAGAATGTTCCAAAGTCAAAAATTGTTCCTAGACTTTGGCCTTTGTAATTCGAAAAAAGTGCTTCTGCGGCATCCTCGATTATATGGACCTTTGGGGACAATGAAATTTCCTTTAGCAATTCTAAGTCCGAGGCATTTCCTAATGTATGAATGAGAACGATGAAGGTTTCTTCATTTTCCTTGATCGACTCGGCTATTCCAAAGAGGTCCATACACCAAGTGTTCAAATTGACATCCCAAAATTCGACCTTTGCGCCAATAGAGAACGCGATATTTGCAGCAACATGAAATCCCCAACCAGGAAGAATCACTCTCATTCCCGCTTTTAATCCGAGGGACATAAATGCGAGCCGAATTGCAGCTGAACCATTTGAAACAGCTAGCGCTTTCTTTGTTCCTAGAAGTTGCGCTATGTCATTTTCTAATCTACTCAAGGCAAAACCAGAACCAGATATCTGCGTTGAATGGAAAGTCTCTAGGAGATGTGTCTCTGTCGTTTTATCTAAATGTGGGACTGAGTAGGGTATTCGAAAAGAATTCGTCATAGATTAACTTCCTTAGTTAGAACGTAAATTTTAGAAGATAAGAATCTTGAATCTAACAGTGATACAAATCCAATATCTCGGTAGAAACCTTTAGCTTTATCGGATTGAGTTTTTACCACAATTCTTTTTACATCATCAATTTTGGAGAGAGTTAGTATTAATTCTTTCCCAATTCCTCGATTTTGAAAGGCACGATCCACAACGAGAACTTGAAGTTCACCTGTTGAAATCGTCCTCTTTTTGAGGAGCTTGAGTGTTTTTCGCTCAGTGCGGATTACATTGAAAGCAATTATCAAAATCATCGGATTCTTGCATACTGCTTTAGCTAAATCAAATATCAGCCTAAAATTTCTTACGGGTAAGTCGAATTTGGTTCTACAGACATCATTTCGGTAGAAAAGAAATCCAATGATTCGAGTATCTTCCTCAGCAACAAAACACACATTTTTCACATCTGTGAGAATGGGGGAGTAAAAATTGTGTCTTAATGTTTTTATTGACAACTTGCTGAGCAGCCCTTGGACTCCGCTCGAAAAATGTAATTGCGCTATTTTTGCTTCATCCGACTTGGAGGCAATTCTAATTCTCATTTTGATGTTCTGACATTCCAGGCAGTTTTCAAGTAGACAACTGCCATCTTTCTTCTAATACTTTTTCTTTTTCCTTTAGCACGAACATTATGCACGGTCGGTATTTCAATTATTTCACTTGTCTTCTCAAAATAATTGACTATACGAATAAAATACTCACCGAATCCATCAAAGTCACTCTTCGGTACTCTAAACAACTCGTTTCTCTCAGCAACAAAGAATCCACATAGTTGATCGGAAACTCTAGACTTCACTATTCTCTTGATCGCAATATTCATCACTTTGCTCAGATGCGGATAGAGCGCACCTTGCATCGCACCACCTGAAACATAGCGTGAGCCAATTACCAATTTGGTATTTGAGTTTATTTGAGTAATCATTAAAGCAAGGTGGCTAGGATCATGAATTCCATCTGTATCCATGACTGCAATAATTGGACCTTTAGATTTTTCTATTCCAAAGAGAATGCTTCTACTCAACCCTAAACGTGCAGGAGGTGTAAATACGCGAATTCCTTTATCGCTTGCTTGAAGTCTCTCAAGTAGTTCAGAAGTGCCATCCGTTGATCCGTCATCGACTACGATGATTTCGGTAGTTTTTCCTTCCCATCCACTATTCCGGATGCTTGAAATGAGTACTCCGATATTGCCAACTTCGTTGTAGCAAGGCAATACTATGGAGAGTTCTAAAGTCATTTCAAGCCTTTCAATTTCTTTCCTGAATTGAGTCAATTCTGCGTCTTCAATTGATTAAAGATATACCCTAATCCCTTTGGTGAAATGGTTATTCACTCCTGCCAGTCGTGCAAGAATTTAATACCTTCTGGCTTGTATTGACCCGATTTGTGTGTTGAAAATAGTCAATCAAGTTAAGTCGTGTAAGGGACGGAACGTGCAGACAATTATTAGAACAAACTCACGGTGCTCATCTCAAGTGAAAACTTCGCGATAAACCTGGCCGTATTTTTAATCAACGCAACATCCGCACATAAAAACGCGGGATCTCCTGCTCGTCTTCCCTCTTCAATAGCAACAACATCACTCCGGCCCGCTTCCTCACAGACCATCTGAATCACTTCACGCACGGATCCGCCTTTACCTGTCCCTACGTTCATCGCAAACGGTAATCCACCTTCAAAATCTGCCGCAGCCAAATGTGCTCCCGCAATATCCCTCACATCAACATAGTCACGAATACAGGTTCCATCAGGCGTTGGGTAATCAGTTCCGTAGATAACCGGTGCTTCACCTGCCTTGAGTTTGTTTATAACTATAGGCACAAGGTTCTCAACTGAGTTATCCATTAACTCTGGAGCGCCAGTTCCGACAACATTGAAGAAACGTAAAGATGTTCCGTGGTTTCCAGGGATAGAAAGGAACTTATTTACTTCACCTTCTGCGGCAAGCTTCGATGCACCGTATGGTGAAATTGGATTCTTTGGGTCATCTTCCTTTATTGGATTTGAATGATCTGGTGCGCCATAGACAGCGGCGGTGGATGAGAAGATGAAGTTCTTGATGCCGTGGCGAGAGATGAGCTCGAGCATCTTGGTGGTGGCGTGGAAATTGACCTCGAAGTACTCATCGGGCTTCTCCATAGATTCACCAACTGCTTTGAGCGCTGCGGTATGGACTACACCGTATGGCTTGTAGGTGGTGAGGACTTCATCAAACTTTGCAGTATCGCGGATATCGGCGACAATCAGTGGGATCTCTTTGTTGTACTTCTTGCGTAGGTACTCGATACGTGACTCAAGGCCCTGGTAGAGCGAGTCATAGACAATTACATCTTTACCGCTTGCAAGAAAGGCATCTGCAACGTGGGATCCAATATAGCCGGCGCCACCTGTGAGTAGCCATTTCTGCGTGGTCATGGCTTGATTCTAGTGCGCTAACGCTTAGTCGAGAACTACAACACCGCTAGGTGTTGTTAAATGCACGGCGACAATGCCTGATTGGTCATCATTTGTTGATGGATCAACCCATTCGATTGCAACATCGCCTAGGGCTGCGAGGATTTCATCCTTAAACCAAGAATCAGCTAGCTGATCGTGGTCTGCGATAACAATCTTCTCGATCTCAGAAAGTGGTGTGCCATCTTGTGATGGGTGATCAGATGTGAGCCAC
>JACCDN011237479.1_pt1 | contig 14722 bp, 12 predicted proteins | sample 7441691 | NCBI WGS metagenome assembly JACCDN01 (sample SAMN15323439, study PRJNA562643) | freshwater metagenome | isolation source: river surface water | place: USA:Blue River Watershed | collected 2017-08-16
CAACCTTGAGTGGTTCTGGTTTTGGGAATGCGTATCGAATTACATCACCTTCACTAACTCCACGGAATGCCGCAAATGAATCCCATTGAACTTCTACGGATGCATTTGCATAGAAGGTTAAATCTGAGGTCAATGTGTCTGCAACAAAGGTGCCACGTTCACCAGTGACGATAGTGAGCCGCTCTTTGTAGGGCGTTAGCCAGTTAACTAGGTGATTCGCGATGAGACCATTTTCTAAATCACATACCGCCGCAACCATGTCTTCATACTCTCGTCCAGACTTATGAGTAGTACGAACAGAAACGGATGAATATTTTGAACGTGCAACCCATGCAGTGGAATCAATATCGTGTGTAGCTAAATCTTTGACGACACCCACATCTGCAATGCGTGCAGGAAATGGACCTTGGCGTCGTGTAGAAATTTGATACACATCTCCCAGTTCTCCTGCATCTAATCGTTTCCGGAGTTGCTGTAGTGCAGGGTTGTACCGCTCGATATGGCCAACGGCTCCAATTAACCCCTTCGCCTTGAAAGCATTGGATATTCTTTCTGCAGCTTGGGTATCGACCGCCAAGGGTTTTTCAATGAGCGCGTGAATCCCGGCATCGGCCAGCTTTAATGCTAGTTCTTCATGGAAAATGGTCGGGGCAGCTACCATTGCATAATCAATTCCTACTTTAATCAAGTGATCAATGCTCTTTAAAACTTCTCGACCTCCAACAGCACCAAATGTGTCACCCACCGGGTCAGAAATCGCTACTAGATTGACGCCATCAAGAGATCCAAGAACGCGAGCATGATGACGCCCCATCACTCCCAGACCCACTAATCCAACACGAAGACTTTTACTCATTAAAGAGATTCCACGACTTCATTAACGACACTGACAATCTTTTCCAGTTCATCCATCGTGAGAGATGGATGAACTGGAAGGGAAACACATTCCTTAATTATTAACTCTGTTACAGGTAGATCTATATCGCGCTGGAATGAGGGTAATCGGTGAATGGGAGTTGGGTAGTAGACGCCAGAACCGACGCCCTTAGCGCCAATCTTTTCCATGAATAGATCACGTTTTGCTGCATTTCCGCCAGGTATACGAATAGTGTATTGGTGATATGAATGGGTAGTTCCCGGCTGTAAATATGGAGTGATCACCCCCTTTAGATTTGCGTCCAGGTATGCCGCATTCTTTTGGCGTTGTTTTGTCCAGGCAGGAAGTTTTGCTAGTTGTACCCGACCGATTGCCGCGTGAATATCTGTCATACGAGTATTGAAACCAATTATTTCATTCTGATATCTGACTTCCTGTCCTTGATTGCGAAGTAATCGAAGAGTGCGCGCCACCTCAGCACTATCAGTTACCACCATTCCACCTTCCCCGGCAGTCATATTCTTGGTTGGATAGAAGGAGAAAGAAGCTACATTTCCAAATTCACCGGCATTACGTCCACCAAGTGACGCTAAGTGACCTTGTGCAGCATCCTCGATTAAGAGCAAACTGTGTCTTGAGGCGATTTCAACAAAACGATTCATGGCTGCAATATGTCCGTATAAATGTACAGGCATGATAGCTCTTGTTTTGCTTGTAACCAGAGTCTCAACATGATCCGGATCTAAATTAAACGTCCTTGGATCAATGTCAGCAAAAATAGGTACTGCACCCGCAAGCACGATTGAATTCGCTGTTGCAGCAAATGAAAATGAAGGAACAATAACTTCGTCACCTGATTTAATTCCTGCAGCAATGAGACTTAGATGAAGAGCTGAAGTGCCAGAGTTCATAGCTATGCAATGCCGTCCGCCAACATGAGCCGAGAATTCCTCCTCAAAGGCCTTAACCTCTGGGCCTTGAGCCAAAACACCAGAACGCAAAACGCGATCAACTGCTTCGCGTTCCTCTCGACCGATCATGGGCCTAGCTGCCGGAATCATTTAGTATCTCTATTCAAATAGATGGAATAAACTGATTTTACCGACGATTGTGCCCATCTCGGGACCGTCAACCAAATCATAATTCACTGTGATCTCAGGCCAATCAGAATTGTTTAACAGCATTCTGCTACATTTTCTCCACTCCAGAAGCATACCTTTCGGCACTGGAATATGTCAGTTTCACTCTAGCTTGAGTCAGCAATATTTATCCGCGGTGAAAACCTTGCACCTATGTCAAAGTAATGGTAAGTGTCACGCGCGTACTAGACTTTTAAACTTGAGTGTTCCGTTTAACCCAAAAAAGATGTTAGAGCCATGGTTGTCTTTAGGCATGACCAGTTAAATTCTCCAAAATAAAGGTTTTTCCCTAATATCAAAACTTAGTGATGTAAAATAATTGTGTGATGCATCGTGAGTTAAAAAAAATAGTTCCTGGTTGGGATGAGGCTATTAAAAACCGCGCAAGAACTATCTTGGATGCAATGGGTTTAGACAAAGGAAATGATTCTGATTGGTTAGTCTTAACCGAAGCAATCTTGTCCGGGAAGAATGGCAGCTATTTTGCTTGGTTAGCAATAACTGGATGCTACCCAAACAAATTTGAGCTGAGAGAATTTAATTCAAACCTACAAATTCACGGTGGGCGATTTGCCACTTTAAGGTTGCTTTCTGACCGGTTTGAGAATGTGAATTACTTTAAATTGTTGGCTCGTGTGGTTCTTATAAAACCTAAGAACTCTGAGTTGGTTGATATAACGCACACTAGCTCTATTCCCTTCTTGACAGGAATTCAGAGAGTCGTGCATGGTGTAACTGATGATGTTGTTGGAATATCAACTTTTATTTGGGTTGGAAACACAGGGATTCTAGCCGAGATGAAAATGAGCGCCGAGAATTCAGAGAATTCACAATTTGACGAAAAGAAATCATGGAGATCATGCCTGATACACAAATTGCACGAAATAGTTCCAATTCTTGACAGAACTCCTATAGGAAAAAGAATTAGGATCGCGACTCTTCCTTTTGCGAGAAAAATCAAAAAAGCTCTAATTGATGGCGAAATCAAATTTGTTCTTGGCGTTGATAAGTCATTAGAAATCCAAAATACTCTGATACTGAATTCACGAATCACAATCCCAGAAATACCGGCCCCGCAGCACGTATCCCTCTATGAGGCGATTATGGAAAATTCGATTGTTTCGACTCAAATAATACTTTATGATTTTATTCCACTCTTTCATGCTTGGACAGTTCACCCAAGTAATAGAGGTAGTTTAAATCTCTATCTTCGTTTAGTTCTATTGGCCGATAAGATCATTTCTATTAGTGCGTTGGTTCAAGAGCAAGCACAATTGATTACGAGAGCTTTTAAGCTGGAACGCACAGAATGGTCATTGCGAAAACAAACTTTCGATTTTTTGCCTCTGCCAAGCGGGCTTTCAACGACATCACCCCAGGAGTTTTCAAAAGATCCATTCTTGGTCGTGATGGTAGGATCTTTAGAACCCCGTAAGAATCATTTACAATTTTTGGACGCATTAGAAATTCTTTCTAAGCGGAACATTCCGGTCAAAGGTGAAATTCTTGGCTCGGCCGGCTGGGAAAATGAACATATTCTTGACCGAATACACGAGCTGCAATCAAACGGAGTGCGCATTACGCGACATAGTAATTTTTCTGATTCCGCACTGCGGCGGCGAATAGGCGAAGCACAAGTGCTATTGCAAATTTCTGAAGCAGAGGGATTTGGCCTCCCAATAAGCGAAGCTCTTGCTCTGGGCACTCAAGTTATTGTCTCCGACATTAGTCCATTGAAGGAGTGGGCGGGTGAGCGAGTCACTTTAGTGAAATTAGGTGACGCTGTGGAACTTGCTGATTTAATTGCTGAAATTCTACGATCACCTGAGACGACATCGCTCCCAGCCAAAGGTGAGAACTCTTGGAGTGATTGGATATCTTTGCTTTACTTTATGAAGTAAGGACTTTTCAAAATGTATTTATCGACCAAGTCTTCCTTCAAAATTGATTCAGATGTCTTCCTAGTCGATAAGCGTAAGGCTACTTCCATAGCCTCCTTAACCTCTTTGGGTGAATATCCACTAGAAATTACAACATTCTTGTAGTCTCCAACCTGTTCTATCAAACCAGCATTTGGGGTAATTACTAAAGTTTTATTCTTTGAGACGCAGTAGGGAATTAGTCCTGATTGCGAACTTTCAATATAAGGAAAGCAAATTACGCTTGCATGTCTCACGAGTTCTGACATTTCACTCTCATCAAGCCAGCGATTTAATATCACCGAGTTGCTTGGTAACTTTTCTTTAAATTTACCCTCTCCGGCTAAAACCAAACTGATGTCAGCCTTTCCTAACATCCTAAATGCCTCTATGAGTATTGCTAATCCTTTATACTTTCGGAATCTACCTAAGAATAAGAAGTACTTCGTGGGCAGATCAAGTTTATTCTCTTCCAGGGGAAAATTGAAAACTGGGTGATCATATACTTCCACAACGATTTTTGGATTCAAAATCAAAATTTGTTTGGCCACATTTTTGCTAAGTGCTATCAGAAAATTTGAATTAGCTACTATTTTATTAATCCTTTTACTTGTCGGCCAGATATCTCCAGGATGCCGCTGAGCATCATGGAGAAAGCGCACAACATAAACCCCTTGGCGCTCCAGTATCCTTTCTATCACTAATCCAATTGGACTAATCATTGGAATGAGGCAAACCTCTCCTCGCTTTATCCCTAGTGTGATGAGCAATTTTTGCGGTTGTAAAGTAAATTTGACCACATGCACCATGGTGCGAAATGAAATACCAGAGTTAAACATGGAAATGGTCCTTGACTGATCAAATTCTGAAAATAGTTCATTATCTTTTCGGATAGCAATAGTTCGAAGTTGAAAAATCGTACTGATGGAAAGTTGCTTACTTAGGAAAAGCGTGAGTTGTGCCCCGCCCCCACGTTTTCCGAGATAAAGAATCGAAAGGTTCCGTTTGGGTGGCATAGCCACAGAGAATACCTTCGAAAATGGGGTAATTGAGAAAATTGGCATTTTTCTTCAGTTTATTGATTAAACTAAGGTATCGACGATTGCGATTGGAGCGCCGTGAAAGCAGCCTTAATTACAGGAATTACCGGTCAAGACGGGCATCATTTGACGAAATTACTCTTATCAAAGGGCTATAGCGTTCATGGAATCGTTAACGGGCAAAGAAATTCACGAGAAGAAAGTTTTTCGGGACTATTCCCAGAGGCAAATTTACACCGCGGAGATTTGACTGATTTTGCGAGCCTGCTTCAGATAGTTGATGATGTTCAGCCAGATGAAATCTATAATTTAGGTGCAATTAGTTTTGTCGGAATGAGTTTTAAGCAACCAGAGCTTACAGCGAACATCACTGGCCTAGGTGCCCTTCGCCTGTTAGAAGCAGTGCGAAAAAGTGGTGGCGAAAAAAGCACACGCTTCTATCAGGCTTCTTCAAGCGAGATGTTTGGCAAAGTTCGTGAAACTCCTCAGACAGAGGTAACCCCTTTTTACCCACGCTCACCGTACGGTGTCGCAAAAACTTTTGCACATTACACATGCGTTAATTACCGTGAAGCTTATGGAATGCATATTTCTTCAGGCATCCTCTTCAATCATGAAGGTGAGTACCGAGGTCATGAGTTTGTGACCCGTAAGATCACGTCGAACATCGCAAGAATCAAATTAGGAAAGCAGAGTACTTTTTCTCTAGGGAACTTATCCCCTCGTCGTGATTGGGGTTACGCTGGTGATTATGTTGAAGCAATGTGGGCAATGGTTCAGCAAGATGAGCCCGAAGACTTTGTAATCGCAACGGGAGAAACAAGAAGTGTGCGTGAATTCCTTGAAGCTGCGCTCGAATATTCGGAACTTGATGTTGATGTAGAAAGGTACGTTCATTTTGATCAGGATATGCATCGTCCAGCTGAGGTTGACCTTTTAGTGGGAGATGCAAGTAAAGCAAAAGCGAAACTTGGGTGGGTTCCGAAAACTAGTTTTAAAGAACTTGTTGGTTTGATGATGGAAAATGATTTAAGACTCGAGGCCGGAAATTAACCTTCGCAAGTGCTGGCCAACTATATCCCTAGTTAGCTTGTTCTTAATTGTGATAGCTCCAGCAGTCTTTACACCTCTCGTAGCAGACGACTTTATAATTTCAATTTACTCAAATTATGTGATTAAAGAAGACTCTTGGTGGGATGTGACATATGGTGCAATTGCACAATCACTAGGAGGAACTCATTTTACAGTTTTTAATGCGCTCATCTCCGGGTATTGGCTCAAGATCTGGCTAAGCATCTCTCAAGAATTCCATTTAAATTTACATTATGGATTCTGGTTTGCAAAAGTTGTGGTTTACGCAACCTGGTTTATCTCTCTACGATATTTTTTTCACAAGGTTCTACAATTCAGAGTAAGTCGTATCAGGATTGACTTTATTTTGATTTTATCATTTGCTACTATTTTACAAATTCATGCTCTTTGGTCAAATGACCCGGTAACTAATTATGTCTTTGCTGGATTTCTCCCGGTAACTTTTGCATTAATCACTTTAAGCAAATACTTTGAGTACTCGAAAAACCCTACTCTTCGGAATATGGTAAATGTATCGGCTCTGAGTTTAGTGTCACTTTTATTCTATGAGATAAATTTTGCTTTGGTCCCAGCCTTTATCATCGTAACCCTCTTAACCCGACGCTCGGAAGAAAAATCAAATTATAAAATTACATTGCTGAGATTGACGCCAGCAGGGTTTACAACGATTGCACTTATATTTCTTAGAACTTTTACGGGTCAAAATGCCGGGGCATATAACGGAACTACTATTTTGTTCAATTTCGATAGTTTAAAGTCCTTGATCATAAATGTATGCGGCGCAATACCCACCTCCACCTGGTTTCTTGCATCAAAAGTGGATGGGCTAAACATTTCGGTTCCACTTTTTGTTTCTATTTCATTAATTTTGTTTTATCTCAATAATGCGCAAAGAGCATTAGATAGAAAGCATGTCACTAAAAAGTCGCGCATAAAGCAAGTCGACAATAATGTTGTGATTCTGATCTCAATTACGGTATGGGGTCTAGGGGCGGTGGCGATCCAATCACTCACCCCAAAGATTCAGATCGAGGTTAATGAGATTGGAAAGGTTTACACATCATACGCGTCATCAGCTACCGTCACAACGATTTTGCTTACCGCATTTATCTTGAGAAAAATTAAGACTAAAACGAATATCAAATATAGTTTTATTCTAGTTCTTGCGGCAGCACAGATCACACTGAATCTCGGCTTGAACCAAAAACTTTGGGAAGTCATGAATCCGAATGTTCGCTTGATCAACGTGGCAACCACGCCAACTGATTCAATTAGAAGATGTGAGGCGTTAAACGATTGGTTGAATGTTGGATTCCCTACCTACTATGAAGTGGGAACCGTTCGAGGTCTGAACGTTTATTCGAAGGCGGTAAACAATGAATTATTTTGTGAAGGCCTCACTGAGAAATGAAAATAGACAAATCATTGACTGCATATGTTGTTATTTCTGCTTTCGGTACATGCCTAACAATCTTATTTCAAGTTGCCGCAATTATTTTGTTTGACAAAAGTGAATATGGCAAGTTCTCGACAATCAATGCCGCCTTTACAGCGATTGCAATTGGATTCTCAACAGTACCTTGGACTTTGCAGAGAACTGCAAAATCTAGTTTAGGACCTTCTAGAAATGTGAAGCATTTTCGATATTTCGGAAAATCAAATCAACTAGCACAGTTTGAAACCAGTATCCTGAAATTATCTATTTGGGGAAGCTTAATTATTCTGATTACGGTGATCCTGCTTTTTTTCTTCTATGATGAAAGGGCATTGGGATATGCGTCACTTTCTATTTTCTTACCGGCCTCTGCTTTGAATGCAATAGGCTTTGGGAGACTTCAAATATCCGGAAACCTTTTAACCCTAAACAAGTATTCATCGCTACTCGCGGCGCTAAGACTGGCTCCACTAATACTTCTCTTCTTCTTAGAATTAGACCCTGCAATGGTACTTGCTTTAATTGCCATAATTTATTTCTTTTATGCAGATTTTCTGAACACACGCGTAAATTCAGGAAATGCAAATCACGATTATGAATCTGGTAAGCAACCCTATTATTCACTAGTTGTAAATCTGTTTTTTTGGATTCTATTGAGTCTAGATCTTTTAGTTGTTCGCTTGAGTTTTTCCGCGGATTCAGCAGGTAGCTACTCAGTTATTGGGAACCTGGTGCGTTTCGGAGTAATACCAGTATTTTATTTCGTACAAACCTATTTTCATTCAGCTCAGGAATTTCCCAATCGAATCCATGAAGACTTTAGAAGCTTGCTATTGCGAGTAACTATCTACTGGATTTTATTTACATCGACTTTTCTCGTCGGAATTGAAATTATAAAGGAATTCTTACCTAGTTCTTCTTTTGCGAAACTTTTTAGCGATGAAGGTAACTTACCTCTAGGATATACACTGGTAACTTACTTTCTAGTTATAGCTATTCCGGCTTCCCAACTTATTCTACCTCTGGTCGGAAAATATGATTTACTATTTGTAGCCACACTTATCTTTGTGATGGTATTTCTTTCAATTTACTCTGTAACTTCCGGTACACATCTGGTTCTTCTTCAGCTCGCCACTTATTCAATATTTCTAGTCTACATTTCTATAATGTATTCCTATAGGATTAAGAAATGTTGAGAAAAAATCTCAAATTAAGCGCCATTATCCCAATCTATAATTCGGCTCATACTATTTCTGAAACCCTAGACCATTTGTATTTGGCCATGCGTGAATCTGGAATAGAGGAGTACGAAGTTGTAATTGTAAATGACGGTTCAACTGACGATTTACCAAAAGTCTTAGGTAAAAATGAGTACCTAAATTTGAAGTTGATCAATCGTGATAATTCAGGAAGGTTAATGGCTCGAATTGTGGGTTTACAATTCGCTCAATTTGAGTCTGTTTTACTAATTGACTCGAGAGTACATTTACAAAGTAATTCATTGGTTCATTTGTTAAATGCGTACAGCCAAAGGGATTTAACGGGAAGCTTTGTTAGTGGTCCAACTAGGTACGCCCCAAATTCAAATCTGATTGGAATTTTTTGGGAATCAATCTCGAGGCTTGCTTGGTGGCGATTTTTCTCATCACAAAGAACATTCATGCTTTCTGATCAAAATTTCAATCATTATCCGAAAGGCACCACATGTCTATTTGGCCCTCGATCTATTCTGTTGGACGAGATGCTAGCCGTGGCTGAAAATCAGGTTCAAAATCAACACGATGTCAATGACGATACCCTTGTTCTTCGACGCATTGCTGGGAGGTACTCCTTCTATATAGATAAAGATTTTGATGCAATTTACTTTCCAAGAACTTCAGTCGTTTCTTTTCTCAAACATGCATTTCATAGGGGAAAAATGTTTGTTTCCGGCTATCTCATGAATATGTCGAAAGGATTCGTAGCAATTAGCCTTGCAGTTATTCCATTAATGGTCTTGCTTGCAGTGATAACGATGCTAATTTCCCCAGTTACATTAATCTTGATTTTAGCCGCGTATGTTTTCTTGATTTCATTTTTGGGTTTGTTTAGAAACCTACCTATTCGAAATATTCTTACTCTTATGCTTTGGGGAATACCATTCTTATTTGCTTATTGCGGAGGAATTTTCGAAGGAATGAAGAGAAAGTATGTTAATGGATAAGACAAAAACAATGCTTTTCTTGGCTGGAACTTCAGCTGAAGCTATAAAACTTTCACCAATAGTTAGACGACTTCATCAAGAAAATCTTGACTTTGGGTTTATTTGGACAGGTCAACACGTTAATGCCGCTGACCAAAGTTTTAATTTTGATTTTCTACCAATAAAAGCAGTTTCGCTAACAAGAGGATGGTTTGGGAAGAATCCAGTAAACGTTTTTCAATTCTCTTTTTGGTATTTATGGATGAATTTACTTCTATCCCGATACCTCCTTAGAAATAGGCCAAAACTCCTTGTAATCCACGGAGATACTCTCTCAGCTTTGGCAGGCGCTTATGTAGGAAAATTCTTTAGGATTCAAGTAGCTCATGTTGAGGCTGGTTACAGAAACGTGAACCGATGGACTCCATTTCCTGAGGAAATCACACGTCGAATGATTTCGAGACTTGCCACATTCCACTTCGCTCCAGGGAAAGAAACTGTTCAGAATTTGCTTTCACAGGGCATTTCAAAGGATCTGGTTTTTGATACATTTGACAATACTGCGATAGATAATCTTTATGACTTGGAAATTAAGAGTGCAAGAGAGGGGTATGGAGTCGTAACTTTACATAGAACGGAGCTGTTATCCGATCGCAAACTCTTAGTGGATACATTCCAGGCATTGAACAATTATGCAGTAAATCAGCCTATCTGTGTTGTAGCTGACCACCGCTTGATTCATGCCTTAAACGCTCTACCACTGCAGTATATTTCTAATTTGAAAGTGATCCCAAAGATGAAATATCTGGAGTTTATCAATTACGTCTCAAAAGCTGACTTTGTTGTAACTGATAGTGGTGGCTTAAGGCAAGAAATGGAGCACCTGGGAAAGCCATTAATCATTCATCGCGCGAATATTGAGTATCAAACCTCAGGCATTAGCAGCTTACGCCTTACCAATTGGGACACAGGTAAACTTATTGAATTCATGAAAAACAATCAACAACTTGCAACTGAGTCTGTTTCAGAATTCTCCTCACCAAGCTCAGAGATAGTTCGAATTCTTAGGCTATTCATTACATGAATACACATAGTGCAATAATTCTTCCTGCCTTTAACAAGGGGAATGACATTGTGGAAGTTGTGAGTTCCATTTCACAATTGCTTAGTAATTCAGGGTTAAAATGCAAATTGATAATTGTGGATGATGGTTCCACTGACGATACGCAGGTTAAACTTGCTTCCATTGCTGATGAATACGATTTTATTCTAATTTCGCATGAAATAAATCAAGGAAAAGGTCAAGCAATCCGAACTGGAATGCAATTTGCGCTTCAGGAGTTTGAAATAATTGGTTATTTTGACGCTGATTTAGATTTGTCAGCCAACTCACTTTTGGAGGCGCTAAATCACATGTTGACATACAATTTGGAAATTTTGGTAGGTTCAAAACGACACCCTGGAAGCGTTGTCGAATATCCAGTATTCCGCAGATTTCTTTCCCTTGCTTTTCAAATCTTGAGCCGAATTTTAATTGGATTGAATATCAGTGACAGTCAAACTGGCCTAAAGCTTTTTAAAGGAGAGGTTCTGTCGATAATTCTGCCACAGACTGCACTTACGGGATTTGCGTTTGATTTGGAACTATTGGCAGTTGCCAAGTTTCATGGTTTTCACCCAATCGAATTTCCCGTAGAAATCAAGTACGCTTTTTCAAGCACTGTGAGAATCCGTTCTGCGGCAAGGGCCGTATTGGATTTGTTTGCAGTTAGAAATTCAATTCGCAAACTCGAGTGCGAAGGACTTTAGTTGCGGATGTTCTTTTGTTTGAAATAATCAATGGTCTTTTTCAAACCAGTTTCGAGATTTACTTCTGGATTCCAATGAATTTCAAATTGCGCTAGGGAGACATCCGGCTTTCGTTGCCTTGGATCATCGGACGGTAGCGGCAAGAAAGTAACTTTACTTTGCGAGCCAGTCAGTTCAATGATTTTGTACGCTAATTCTGAAACAGTGAATTCAGTGGGATTTCCTAAATTCATTGGCCCGATTACATCGAGAGGTGTGTTCATAAATTGGATAATTCCAGAGATAAGATCGGAAACGTAACAGAAGCTGCGAGTTTGTGAGCCATCTCCATAGATTGTTATTTCTTCGTTCCTAAGTGCTTGCATCACAAAGTTTGAAACAACTCGGCCATCATCGACACTCATTCTTGGACCGTAAGTATTAAATATTCTTGCAACTTTTATATCTAACCCAAATTGTCGGTGATAATCAAAGAAAAGAGTCTCGGCACAACGCTTTCCTTCATCATAACAAGAGCGGATCCCTATCGGATTAACTCGCCCCCAGTAGGATTCTGGTTGCGGATGCACCTCAGGATCACCATAAACTTCTGACGTCGAAGCCTGGAATATCCTAGCGCCTGTTCGTTTGGCCAATCCAAGCATATTAATAGCGCCATGAACGCTCGTTTTTACAGTCTGAACTGGGCTTCGTTGGTAATGTACCGGAGAGGCCGGACACGCCAAGTTGTAGATTTGATCTACCTCAATGTAAAGAGGAGTGGTGACATCATGACGAATCAAGTCGAAATTCGGATTAGACAGAAGATGGGCAATATTTGACTTTGATCCCGTATAGAAATTATCAACACAAATTACTTCGTTTCCAGTCGAGAGCAATTCTTCGCAAAGGTGTGATCCCAAGAATCCTGCACCACCGGTAACTAAAATCTTCATACCACATGATACCAAGTTAAAATATGGGAGAAGAGTTAATCGGTGTTAATTTGTCTTGTGTTTCCCCAAGTTGATTAAAATAAACCGTGACAAAGTCCTTCAGCATTTGTTTGATTTCACCTAACTTAATGCAAGAGTTAACTCGGGATTAACAAAATGTTATGAAGCCTCCCGTCTTGCAGTACGACTTCAAGAACATCCCTTAATTGATTGTTTTTCTGAATTGGTGCTGTTGGTCCGAAGACTTCAATTATTGAGTAGATTTCCTCTAAAATCTTGATTGCATTATCCCAGTTTACATTTTGATGTTTTGATTGAATTCCACTGACTTCAAGCAAAAACTTAGGTCTAGTCCTATTTAGATAGTCTTTTCCACCCTCGATTACATAGGCCTCAAATCCTTCGACATCACATTTAATAAAAGCCGGGCTTTCCTGAAGAGACAAGATTAAGTGATCTAAAGTATTAACTTGAACAAATTCTGCCTTGACAATGGAAGAGTCTTTTATTTTTGAATTGTTTATTAAATGACTAGTTCCAAGGTAATCCGTATTTTCGAATTGAGAAACACCATTAAAGTTGGAAATTGCGACTGGTACCACTGTCACTCTTTGACCAAGTCCTTCATTCCTCTGTAGATTACGATGTAAGATCCTTAGCGTTTCTGGGTTTGGCTCAACCGCAATCACGCGCCCGGTAGGTCCAATTAGTCGAGATGCACAGAGGGACCAAATTCCGACATTGCTTCCTATATCCAGAAATGTTTCACCTGATTTGATTAATCTTGAAACTGCAGCAAATTCTGAAACCTCATACTCGTCAGAAAGTAAGGTAGGCAACATAGTTATGTCTTTACTTTCGATTTCTATTTCTAATCCATTAAAAGCTATAAGGACGGTTCCCGTGGTCGGACGTGTAAGTTTTCTGATTGCAAATTTAGTGTAGTATCCATAACAGATGGAAGTTACCTTCCAACGTTGGAATCTTGTTCCCTTCATAGATTTTCTTATAGCTTGAATCAATTTCATGTCAAATAATCCATGAACCAGAAGGTTGCAACATTGGTCTGTCGCTTCACATTTTACTCGTTGCCTGAATGAATTTATTAACTATATCAATCGCTTGTGGAGGAAAGATAGATAGATTCCAATCTGAAAAATCAAGACTCAATTCTTCCAACCAAGGCCCTAGAGGTAAGCTGCTTCGTTTAATTCCTACACTGTTGGTACGCAGAACTTTAGCTGGCGCACCCGAGACAATCATAAATGGAACGACATCTCGCGTTACGGTTGCATTCATCCCTGTCAGAGCAAATGCCCCAATTTTTCGGTGCTGATGGATTACTGTGCCAATTCCTAAAGTTGCTTTAGTTTGAACACATACATGGCCCCCTAGCACGCTAGTTGGTGCAATTGTTACCCCATCTTCAATTACACAGTCATGTGCAACGTGACATGCATGCATGATGAAGCAATCACTTCCAATAGCAGTTTTGCCAATCGTAGGTGACTGAATAGAAGCGTGTTCGTGGATCACATTTCGAGAACCAATTACAATTTGCCCCGGATTAAAGTTGATAAATGGAATCGGGTGGTGTTCTCGATGTTCCGGTGGTGCTCCAATTACAACATGCGGACCTATCCAATTATTATCACCAATAACCACATTACCGGTGATCACTGCATATGGCTCGACCACATTCCCATTTCCGAGCCTTACATTTTCTCCGATTACAGCAGTCCGATGTATGGAGTTCATGCGCCAATACTATCTAGAGAATGTGGCTTGCGTCCTGATATTTTATGTGAATATGTTGGTCTTACATAAAAACTTAAAAGCGGTGAGAAACATAAGTTTCTATCTTGCCTCCGACGAAAAATTGTAATTCGAATTGTCAATAGCCCTTTCAACACATTTTCACGATCTAAACTTGTTAGATAATGCAGATATTACGCATGAATGAAGACCAGCTGAGTTGCTCATATGGCATTTCTGATCAATAGAAGTTTCAACCAGATTACCCAAAAACATTTTTGATAAACAAGAGCTACTTCTGTGGCTTGGGCCGGGATCGAACCGGCGACCTAACGATTTTCAGTCGTTCGCTCGTACCAACTGAGCTACCAAGCCAAACAAGGTTCTGACATCGGCCTTTAAAAAGTACGACGCCAAAACCTTTGCGACCCGGACGGGACTTGAACCCGCGACCTCCGCCGTGACAGGGCGGCGCGCTAACCAACTGCGCTACCGGGCCTTGGAATTACTTCCAAAACCTTTACTACTGGTACTGCGTG
>JACCDN011205692.1_pt1 | contig 14719 bp, 13 predicted proteins | sample 7441691 | NCBI WGS metagenome assembly JACCDN01 (sample SAMN15323439, study PRJNA562643) | freshwater metagenome | isolation source: river surface water | place: USA:Blue River Watershed | collected 2017-08-16
ATAGGTTTATCAATATCATTAGTTATAAAATTATAATAATTATTTTTAATTGATAAACAAATATTAATTGGTAAATTATAAATTAAATCACATAAAGTTTCTATTTCTGGATAAAATAAATTAATATTTTGTATATTTGAATCTCCATGTTTAATATGGTATTCATAACTTTGAGTTAAAACATGATTTCTAATTATTTCAACATTATTTGTTACAATAAATAAAATTTTTCTAATATTTGGTAAAAAGTTATTTTTTAATTTAAAAATATATTCCCCAAATTTATCTAATTGATTATCCTCCAAATATAAATATATTCCAACGCGTCTTGGTTCCATATTTGGTTCTTTTTTGTAACCTCCATCTATATTATTATTGGAATCACCACTTTTGTTACTTCCAATTTGATTTTGATGTAATCTATAACTAATTAATTGGTCGTTAATTATTGTAATTTTAATATCATTTTCTACAGCTCTTTTCCATAAAGTCATATCTTCAAAAGGTTTATCATCGCGATATCTTAATAAATTATTAAATTTATCATAAGAATACCAAAAATTTCTTGAAAAACATACTCCAGAATGATTAATGACATTATGATTAGCATTTAATTGGTTTTTAATACTATCAAAAGTAGCATATTTACCATCAATATTTACTTTTAATTGTTTACTATCAATTGTTTGATAATATGAATCATTATTATTTTCTGATTTAATATAAATCCAAAAACTTGAACTTAACGAATAACCTGCATTTAGTGCTTCAATTTGTTTAACAAATCTATATTCATTGTAGTAATCATCTAAATTAGTATTAAAAATAGCATCATATCCAATTTCACAAAATCCCTTATTTAATACAAATGTCATTGCATCTGTATGTGTTTTTAAATTTTCTTTATAAAAAAAATATCCACCATCAAAACTATTTTTATAATTTTCAAATATAGAATAATCTTCTCCTCCATAATTAATTTCAATAATATCAAATTTAATATTTTTTTGATTAACCACACTTTCAACACACTGAATAATCCATCTTTCATTATAAAGTTTTAAAATATTTTTATGAAAAAATATTACTGCATAATTATTAATTTTAGTATTAAAACTTACTACCATTATTATATTTATATATAATAATTAAAAATAAAAAAAAATATTTATTTTAACTTATCTTTTATGAATTTCATCAATTAGTGGTTCTATAGTTTTGGGTAAATATCCTGTATAATATTTACTCTCTAAATATATTGAATTGTCAAAATGTAATATTTTACCCATTTCTTTTACTTTATAGGGATTATTATCCTTAAAATCATTATTAAAGTAATTTGCTAACCATACTGCTTGATTTCTTGCATTTTGTGCTGTTGGTGAACCTTTATTAGCTACAATATCCCCTAAACAGAATGTATTGCTTTTAGATTTAGAATTTGTATTAGTTGTATTTGTAGTTGTATTTGTAGATTGAATTGAAAAATCATCATTAACAATAATCCCTCTTGGAGTAATTTTATTTGCTAAACACAAACTGTTATACAGTTTAGTTTTTTCATATCCATTAAATTTAACTCCTCCTGTCCAAATTACTAAATCATATGGAATTGAATCTATTTTGGTTTGAATATTTTTATCCGTAATCATCGTTACCGGAGAATTTTTAATTACTTTAATATTTCTTAATTTTAAACGGTTATTTACTATATCAATTGTTTGATCTGAAAATCCATATAAAATTTCTCCTAATCCTTCTATTAATTCTACATTAAAGCCTAAATTTTTTAATTTAAATGCTAATTCTATCCCAACAGCTCCTGCTCCTACTATCTTAACTGACCTTTCTTTTGTATCTAATACACAATCAGCAAGTTTTTTTCTTAAAATTTCTATATCTTCTTTATTTTTAATTTTGTAGGAGTATTCATTTACTCCTTTAACTCCAAAATCATTTGTTTCTGCTCCTATAGCCAATACTAAATTTTCATATTTTATTAATTTATTTGATTCTGTCTTTATTACACATTTTGACATATCTACATCTACTACTTTATCTTGAATCCATTTGTAATTGTTATCAATATTATTTGTTGTATTATTATTTTTACTTAAATCACCAAAATATAAATTTGTTTGATTTGAATCAATTGACTCTATTAATTTTGTTGTATTTAATACATTTGAATTAGGAGCTATAATTATAGGATAATATTTTGTTTTATCTAAATTTCTAACAAAATGATATGATGCCCAACCATTACCTACAATGTGAACTGGTTCTAATGGCTTTTTTTTATTAATCGATGGTGGAAAAAAATTCTGTAAAATACTTAACATTATTTAATAATTAATATTTAATAATATATTTTAAATTGTTATTAATTTTATATTTAATTTTTCAATATTTTATCTATTAATTTATCTGTAATTTCTTTGGAATCACCTAGTACACTTTTATCAAAAGTTTCACTATTTATTATTTGTTCTACTTGTTTTAATTTATTATATAAACCCTTGTATCTTTTATATTTTAATTTAAATATTAAATTATTTACATGGTCATTTTCTTTAAACAAATGACTATTATATTCTTCTATTTCATCACCTGTCATTTCAGAAATATCATAATTATTATCATCATATTCTATAATTTCATCACCTTCTAATTCAACATTATAATTAGATTGATTATTATTACAATTATTATCATTAGATACACTGTTTTTAAAAATATTTTCTTCTTCATTAAAATTATTTTCTTTATCTTCATCATTAATTTCATCAGTAAAATCTAAAAAATCAGTAAAATTTATTGAATCAGAATTATTTTTTAAATCATCAAATAAAAAATCAAAATTAGAATTTGGTTTATTAGTATGTTTATAACTAATAAATTTATTAGATCGTATATCAGATAATTCTGATTCAAAAATATCATTTAAATTTTCTAAATTAACTCCTTCAAAACTAAAATTATTTTTTATAAAAAATTCGTAAAATAATCCAAATGTATCTTGAAAATCAACTATATCAATTGAATCAATTTTTAATTCATTATTTTTTTTTATTAAGGGTATTTCAAGTGTTTTATTAGCTTCAAAATCCTTTAATAACTGATTTTTATACATATCAAAATAGTATTCTTTGATAACTGTGTATTCTGAATTAATTTTTCCTACATTTAATAAGTATTTTTGAATTTCTCCAAATAAACTAAAAATAGATTTAATCATATTTGCATTCAAATAATAATACCTTTTAAAAATATATGCTAACTTTAAATATTCAATATTATAATTAATGCTTTTATCATTAAAAAACATCACACAGAATATATGTACAGCTGTTTTAATAAATAATGTATCTGAATTTTTAATTGAACAGTATTTATCAATTTTTGAACTCATATTTATTAATTTTATTTTTTTATAATCATCCAATCTATCTATATAAAATGAATCAAAATGATTATATCCAATACTATCAGTTCGCTTCAAAGGTAAACCATCATAATTAATTTTTTCACAAACATACAAATTTAAATATTTAAAATAATTTTGATTAATAATTTTATTTTTATTTAATACAATCACTAAAATATACTTTTCAAAACTATCTATATTTAATTCAAACGTATCTATAAAGTCTATATCATTAATTAATTTATTAAAAAATGTATTTGTCTTAATAAATTCAATCCATTTTGGTATATTATTATCCGCGTCTATAAACTTTATTATTTCTAAAATTTTTGTAAAATTATTTATTTCATCATCTTGATAATTATTTTTTATTTGTTTTTTTAATTTTTTATCATCATTTATCCTTTTAATATATGAATTTATTATAATATCTAATGAATTAATTTGATATTTTAAATTATATCTAACAAGTTGTATCAATTTAATAAAATCGTTTAATATGTTTTCTACCATTTTTTCTGATGTTAACTCAAAATATTCATTATAACCTATATTTATTTCTTTTAAAAAATTAACTTTTGAAGAAGTAACAAATTTATTTGAATAAATATCCCAATATATATCTTTTATACTAAAATCATTAGAAACTAAATCTTGAAATGTAAAACATATTGTGTATACTTTGTTTGAATAATTTAAATTAAAACTATATTTTTTTCCCAAATACATACTTTGTTTATCACCTACAAATCCATGAATTTCATATTGTTTAGAAATATTATCTATTAAGTTGTTAAAATCAAAATATGATAATTTATGAATTATATTAATATGTGAAACATTATAATCAATCAAATTTTGATTATTAATTATATATAAATCAAGACTATTTTCATTTGATAAAAATATGTATTTGAACAAATTAAAATCTGATTTATTTATTATTATATTTATTTTACTTAAAAAATCTTTTATCATTTAATTTACCTTAATATTTATATATGATATATTTTTTATAATATTTACATTATCTATTTGGTAAAAAATTGAAATTTTAATTGTATTGGAAGTCTTAATTATAAGGACAATTAATATATTACAACCAGAAAAACAAACTTGATATTTTAAAGATGTCCACACCCGAAGAACGCTTACAGAGAAGTATTAATAGTGACTATAGAAAGTCTGCTAGAGAACAAGATAAGAGACGTAACGAGAGAGAAGCCAGAGATATATTTGATTCAGCCAATTCGAGAAGTTATTCTTCTCCTTCTATCAATATTGGCTATACCAGTCCTCCCATGTACACAGGTAATTCAAGTTATTCGCAACAAATGCAGCATTTACAACATATTCAGCATTTGCAGCAACAACAACAGTTACAACAACAGCAACAATTGCAGCAACAACAATTACAACAGCAGTTATTACAACAGCAGTTATTACAACAACAAATAAATCAATTAGGAAGCACAAATGCAAACCTAGGTTTAGGTGTTAGTATTATTCCAGGATATGGAATGCCCAATATTATAAGTACAAGTAGTAAATCATCATCACCAAATATTATTGTGATGCCTGATGGTACAGTGCATATTATTTAGAAAATATTATTTTTATAATACCAAATAAAAATTTTAATAAAAAAATTTTACTTTATTAACAAATGTTTATTTATTAAATAATTTTTATATAAATTAATATATAAATAATTCTTAATGGATTTAGAGATAAAACCAGTTTATAATGATTTTTATAATAAATTATTAGAAAATTCATCTGAATCTCCTACATATAATAAATCAAAATCAAGTTCTGAATTATCATCAAGTACAAAACCTAAAACTTTTGAAAAAAAATCACAATCTTTAATTAAATTCAAATCTAAAGTTTCTGAGTCAGATTCTAAATCTAAAACTTTATCTAAATTAGAATCAAATTCTGAAGAAGAAGCAAAAGTATTTGCTGAATTTCATAAAATTATTAAATCAAATGATCCTAAAAAATACAAATTATCTGAAAATAAACTTGTGAGCCCAGTAGGTACTACTTCGTTGACACCTACGGCGCAACTTGTGAGACCAGTAGGTACTACTTTGTTGACACCTACGACGCAACTTGTGAGCCCAGTAGGTACTACTTCGTTGACACAAAAAAAACAATCAAATAATATAACTTCAACTAAAAATTTAAAAAAAGAACTTGTAAATATTAATAAAAAACAGGAAAAGTCTAAATCAGACAACTATACTAAATCATCTGGTTTAGGAGAAGATAATATGGTTTTACGTGATATGTTTATTAAAAATATTCAGAAAATGAATACAACTAATAATAATAATCAACAAACTAATAATCCTGTTAATAATATGAATTTGTTGATTGAAAGTAAAAAAATGGATTTGAATAATAATTATTCAGATTCTGACGAACAATTATTAGAAGGAAATAATAAAAAAAAAGATAAAAAGGAACAAAAAAATAAAAAAGAATCCAAAAAAATAATTAAAAAGAATAATTTAGATTCAAATAGTTTAATTAATACTGAATCTGAATCAAACAAAGATAATATAAAATTAAATTTTAATAAAGTTGAGGATTTTACAGATAATAATAATAACAATATCATTTATGAAGATATAAAAGAAGATAGTTCAATAAATAGTGAGTTTAAACAATTTTTTGCCAAAGACAGAAAGAAAAAAATAACAAAAAATACTGATAATCAAGACCCAAAACAAAAACAATTAAACCAAATTGAACAGTATTATGATAAATATTTACATGCTCAAACAAAGAAAAAGGAAAGATTAGATGAAATTAAAAAAACTGCTAACAAAGTAAAAGAAGAAATAAATGAGAATGAATATAAAAAGAAAGATTTAGTTAAAATATTATTAAAAAAATTAGAAAAAAATGTATTTGTAGAATCAACAAGAGGATTTAATTTAGATTCAAATATATATAAATTAAATATGCAAAAATTAAAAGCAAATCTACTAAATTTTGAATTACCAAAAGATTCAAAATGTACTGTAGGATATTTATATAGAAATTTTAATAATCCAAAAGTTTATAATTCAACTTCTCAAGATACTCATTGGTTAGAAGTATCAAAAGCAGCTAATTCTATATCAATATTAGAAAATGAATTAGAGTCAAAAAATAAGTTTTTACAAGCGTGTTTGAAGAATTTTGCCAAATCTAAAAAATTTAAAAAGCAAGTTGGTTCAAGTTTATTTAGAGCTCGTATTAACACAGTAGAACTTTTAAATACAAACAATTTAGTTGTAGATATAATATTTTTTGTTAAATATAGAAATCAATAAAAGTTTTTTTAATAACAACAAGTTTTTTTTATATATAGATATTATAATTAAAAATAATATGAATACTGATTATTTAGTTCAAAATCAACAAATAAGAGACCAAAGACTACAAGACAAATTAACTTGTCGCGGTGAAAAAAATTTTAATTGTGGTAAAGTTAATAGATATGCAGCTAATCAAAATACTATTTATGACCCAATGCAAAATTTAATGTTATATGGTATTAATGCTAATATGGGTGTGTTAGGTGTATCAGATGGTACTTGTAATCAAATCAACCCATTAATTTTTACTCAACCATACATGTGTGGTTTTGGTGCAGCAGGAGGAAATCCTTGTGTTAAAGATGCATATGGTATTGAAAATTTTGAATCGGGAACTCAATCTTGTAAAGACCTTAATAGCATAATTATTATTTTGGTTGTTGTAGTATTAGTTATGGCTTTATATAAAAATTACTATAAAAACAAATAAATAAATATTTTTTGTGATTAAAATAATATTAAAATATATTATGTTATTTTATTATAAACAAAAATGTCTAATCCAGAATCTCCCAGAGAATTAGCTAAACTTATTAAGAGTTCCAAATGTGTTTTAATTAAATTTGGTGCTAGTTGGTGTGGTCCTTGTCAAAGTTTTGAATTTAAAAATAACTTTGAGTTAATGAAAAAAGAGTTTGCTCGTTATAAAGAAATTAAAATTATTACTTTAGATGTTGATGATGATGCTGATTTAGTTAATTCAACCGATTATTATGATTTTAATATTAAATCTATTCCTCACTTTAAATTTTGTTATGAAGGTAGTATTATTAAAGATTACGATGGTATCCACTGTTTAAATGATATCCTTAATAATCTTACTAAAGTTGCTGCTATTATTGAAGCTGAAAAAGAGCAAGTACAATCTAATAAAAATAAATAATTTTTTAATGTTTTTTTTTAAGAATATCATCTTTATTATTAAAAAATATTAGTTTTAATTCACATAATACTTTTGCTTTACATTCTATATTTTCTTTATCTTCCTCATCATATAAACTTTTTAAATATTGTCGCGCAACTCTAATCCAGGTTGAATTAAACTTTTTGGGATTTGATTTAATAAATTCTGTTGTTTTTTCTATATTTTCTTGTTCAAATGGATCGGTTAACATATTGTGTACATTATCAAATATTTTTACAATTTTATCATTTGTTTTACCAATTAACCAACGTTTGCCATTACTATATTTACATTTATTTCGCGCCAAATCAACAACACAAAAGTTTTTATTTTCAGGCTTATCATCATTCAAAAATATGTGTTTTGTCATGTTAGGAATTATATCCTTGTGATGAAAAGTTGATAAACAAGTCATAATTGTGTCTAAATCAATTTTACTATAATCTTCTTTACCATGTGCAACAATATTTATAGTATTATTTGTTACATTTTGAGTATTATTAGTAATATTTGTATTATTACTATTATTATTACAATTAGTAGTTATTAATTGATTATTTGAATTTTTTAAATTTTTAGTGCTTTTATTAATCTTTTTAGTATTTGTACTTAATATATTTATTTTTTCTTTCATTTCATCATTTTCTTTTTTAATTATTTCAATTTGTTTTTTACTAATTTGTAAAATAAGATTTAAAACTTGTTTGATATTATCATCAACTACTATTCCTGCATTATTAATTATTTCATTAATTTCTTGTAAATTAGTATTATTTTGCTCAGATAAATCACTGTCTAATAGAATATTTTGAGCTTCATTTAATTTAGTTTGCTTAATAACTTTACATGTTGGTATATGTCTATTTAAATTAAATTTTTTTGTAAATTCTTTTGTACATTGATCACATTTATAAATTTTAATATTAATTTGAGGAACTGAGCTTTTAGGTTTTTCAATTGAGCATTCATGAGCATTTAGAGGATTTATATTTTGTTCTTGAATACAAGGTATTTTTTTATTTAAATGATTTTTCAAATGCGATGACTTTTTAAAACATCTTCCACATTTTAAACATAAATAATCTTTCATAAAAATATATTATTTATATATAATATTTTTTAAATATTTTAATTTACATTCCCAAAATTAGTCTTATTTAAATAATTAAAATATTTGACTCTTGTTACATTTCTCAAAAACCTAATTAGACTCTATTATACATTTTTAATTTTGCTCATTTATATTTTTTAATTTGTGTGTGTGTAGGTAGTAAAAAATAGAAATTTTTTCCTAAATTTTTATAAAAAAGTTTTTAAGTATAATAATTCCTAATAAAAAAATTAAATCTTTTATTTTTAAAAATGAGAGATAGTAAGCGAAGAGCAAAAAATGAAAAATTAGGTCAAAAAATGCGAAAAATAAAAGTAAATAAGTATACAAATATTAAAAAGAAAATAAAAATTAATATGTAAAAAATAATATCTATTTAATAATTATATAAAATCAATAAATGGACATATCAGAAGAAGTAATAGATGTATTAGAATTTTTATATTATTCAATAATATTTTATGTAGTAGTATTATTTTTTTCAGTAACAATAGATATTTTAGCATATAAAATTTTTCCTCAGGATACAAACAAATATATTTTAATTGAGATATTTGTGATTTGGATTAGTTTATCAATTATGTTATTTTATTGTAAAAAGTTTATTTACACAATACCAAATCCATTTACCAACACAACATTACGTAAAAGTAATTTAGATATTTTAATGATAATGGTATTAGTACCTTTAATAATTGCTTGTAGTATAAGAAATATGAGAAACAAAACACAATATTTGTATGACAATTTTGAAAAATATTTTAATTAAATTATGCCTAATCCTTTTCTGTATAATTCTCCTAACCAAATTTTTGAATATAATAATTGTGATTCATCGCAATCTCTTATCCAATGTTTTTTTGGCTCACCAGATATTTCTGAATTATACAAAACTATAAATAAAACTTTAGACTCATCTAATAATTTAGTTGGAGAAGTATTAAAAAAGTTTGGAGTATGAACCCAATATTTATTTGAATCGCGTGTTCCATCATATTCAGAGGTAAAATGATAATAATCGTAACCTTGTGGTTTTAAATCATCAAGAGCTTCCCAAATAACCATTTTACCATAATCATGATATGTATCATCATTTTGTGAAACATTTTTATCTCTTGAATCCAATTTTTTATTTAATTTGGATAAAACTAATTCCATCAATACACTTTGAGGTCTTGCACCTAAAACCCAGTTTGAAGGTTTAAATTTACCATTTGAACATTGTCCACCTGTACAACCAAAACCAACATAATCATATCCTTCATCTAATTTTTTAAAAATAGGTTCTAAATCTTTCATTACAATAATATCAGCATCTAACCAAATTCCCCCATATTTATGTAAAAGTGCAATTCTATAATAATCTACTTTTTGAGCAACCATCAAATTATTAAAATCAGACCGAATATCAGGAAGATATTCTTTAATAGTTTTTTCATTTAAAATAACTAATTTGTATTTGGTTCCTAAATGACGTTTAATTGTATCCAAACATAATTTAATATGAGTTGGATAATTAGACCTATTAATATTTTCCCAATAAACCCAAATATATCGTGGTGTTTTGATTGGAGGATATTTTGCTTTTATTTTATCAGATTCAACTGTATTGTCAAATCCTTCTAACATACAAGTTTTATAATGATAATTTGTATAATCAGAACCATCAGAATTTAATTTAATTCCTCCAACAGGTCTTAATGTAATTTGAGTATCTTCAAAAGGAGTGGATAATTGAGTTTGATTTGAATCAATTGAATCAATTGAATTAATTGAATTAATTAAATTACTATTATCTATAAACGGTTCACTTTTATAAAGAATAATTTCTTCCTCTTCATTTTCTTTAATAATTTCTTCTTCTTTTTCTTTCAGTTCAACTGTTTTTTCTTTTTCTTCTAAATCATCTATTTTGTTTTCACTATTATCTTTTTTATTATTAACAAATACAAATTTATCAAGATAATAAATAATTAAATAAATAATGACTAGAATGATTAATAAATTTTGTTTATTTTTAATTGATACCATTATATAATATATTTATATAAAATCTATTCATATAAAAATATAAAATTAAACATTTTAACTTTATAACAATATATTATTATTAATTAAATATTATTATTAAATCTATAAACTATGCAACAACAATTTCCTAATCAAAACTTTAATCAAAACAATTTTAATCCAAACTTTAATCAAAATAACTTTAATCAAAATAGTTTTAATCAATCAAACAATTTTAATCCAAACTTTAATCAAAATGGTTTTAATCAACAAAATAATTTTAATCAAAATGGTTTTAATCAAAATGGTTTTAATCAACAAAATAATCAATTTTATACAGAACCGGATATACCAACACAATTTGATGAGATAAGACCAAAACCATTAGATAGTTCAGCTAAACGTTTAGAAAACCATCAAAACCCATTTAAATTAAGATTAAAGCCACATCAAGAAGCATTATTATATAGAGCATTAGAATTAGATGAACAAAATGTAACACAAGCAAAACCATTTGGTGTTTTATCAGATAAACCTGGTTCAGGAAAAACTTTTGTAGTATTAGCGATGATATACTATGCAAAAAAATTATTTGGTGCTCAAGGTTGTAATGTAATAGTAGTGCCTCATAATATATATTCTCAATGGGTTGATGCAATAGAAATGTTTTTAGGAAAATTATTATCATATAAATGTTTATTAGAATACAATGAAATTACAGCATTATATACAAACACACAATTATTATATAGATATGATATAATAATAACAACTCCATTAAATTATGGAGTATTTGCATCAACAATAAACAGTATTGGTTTTCATGTGAGAAGAGTATTTTTTGATGAGGCGGATACAATGAAAAATTTATTAGTAGATGCAATTAGAGCAAAGTTTACATGGTTTATAAGTGCATCAATTCAAAGAGTATTTGACCCTAAAACATTAAAAGCGAATATTGGAATATATGAATTATATTTACCAGAATTATTAAAAAATGAATGTTATTGTAAGAATAGTTTTATTGATGCAAATATAAAATTAGAAAAACCGAACACAGAAGTATTTGTTTGTAGAGATTTTTATCTTGATTCAATTTTAGTAAATATATTACAACCAGAACAATTAGAAGCAATAAATGCACATGATTATACAGATATAAGAAGTGAGTGTGATGGATTTCCAGTTAAAACTACAAGAGACATAGTAAGACAAATGTATATATATTCCAAACAGATAGTAAATGAACAAGAAGAATTGTTAAAAGATTTAGAGAAAAAATTAAAATTTCCAAATAGACAAGAGTACAATAGAATTGTAGAAACTCATAATACAGCTCAAATAAGAAGAGATAGATATTTAAATATTCATATGAAAATAAAAATGCTTACACAAACACATAATATTTGTATTGAATGTTGGACTCCAATTCCAGATATATATACTGAAACAGCAGACGTTTACATGTCAGAATGTGGTGATACAATGTGTTTTGGATGTTGGGAAAAAATTAGTGAAAAATACAAATGTGTAGGATGTAAAAATCCTCATCCCAAAACCACATATACACCTGAAGAATTTGAAATAACAAAGAAAATGATAAAAGAAAATCTTAAAAATAAGTTAAATAAATTTATGATACTAGATAAGATAATTGATTTAACTGGAGATAAAGTATTAATGTATACAAAATATAGGGGAATAAGTAATTATTTAAAAAATGCGTCATTAAAATTAAACTTTGAATATCTTGAATTGAATGGTGGAAATATTAAACAAATTGATACAATTTTAAAAGAATTCAAAACAAATCCTAAAATAAAGATTCTTTTAATAGATGATTCTTATTTTGGAGTAGGATTAAATATAGAATACGCAACAGATTTTATATTTATACATAAAACAGATAAAGAAATAGAAAAACAATTAATTGGTAGAGCCCAAAGATTTGGTAGAACTAGTAAATTAAATGTTTGGAAACTTTTATATAAAAATGAAAAGAAATAAATAATCATTTAACAAAATTATTATCTTAAAAATGCAACTTTATCCATCCAATGGCCTTCACATGGTTGAACAATTGGATGATTTGATTCGTGTTTACTATAATTTTTTTCAAATTTAGTATTAAAATCAAGTAATTTAATACTATTTGGTAATGTATCTAATGAGTTAAAATCACAACATTTTAAATTAATTAATTCATTGTCAGAAAGTTTAGGTATATTAGATAATTCATTGTTGTAATTGGAACTGTATGTTGAAAAAATAGCTTTTTCTTGTGTATTAATAAATGAAGTAGTATTGCTAGTAGTGGTTTCAGTTTTTTTAGGCTTTCGTCTCCATTCTACACCTTTGTCTAACATATGGTAAGATACCTCCACCAATTCATATTCATCTGATTCATTATTAAATGATTTATGAAGCAAATCATCAATATCAAGTATTTTTATATTATTATGGTTATTATTAGACATTGTTGTAATAAGTAATATTATATGTATATTGTTTATAGTTATAATTTGATTAATTAATGAATTTAGGTTAGACCTATATATTTTCAATTTTTTAATAATAAAATTTTTGACATTACAAATAAAAATAATTTATAGAGTATTAAATATAAATAAGATGTATCCATTAACTAATAAAAAAAGGAATAATTTTTTAAAAAATAATATTAATGTAAATAATCAAATTAAACCTAAAACTAAGCCACAAATAAAAAAAGATATTCCAGAAATAAATTCAAATTCCTTAATAAATACTTCAATAGAATTATCAAATAAAAAAAATAAAATGAATAATTTAAAAACAGAATTTTATTGGGAAAGTTTAAATCAAAAGTATCCTTATAATCCACAAAAAAAGTATTGTATATTTTTTAACGGATGCTGTTGTCCTCCTCATCGTGGACATATAAATGCAATCAGAGAAGCATTTAAAACTTGGCCAAATTGTAAAGTAATAATAAATCAATTAGGTTCGTCAGGAAGACATGGTGTTCCATCAGCATTTAATTCATATTTATTACAAAAATATTTATCAGATGTATTTGGTAATAGTGCAAATATTGAATATATGTTTAGAGAGTCAAGTAGAACTATATTTTCACATGATTTTGTAACTGATTCAGATGTAGTTGTAATAATAAGAGGTGAAGAATTTGATAATTCAGATGATATAAATGAAGTAATTGCTGAAAAAAATATAAAAAATGCAAAAAGATTTAAAAAATATATTAAAAGATTAAATAAACAAGGAATCAAGGTTGATTTTTATGCTCAAACAAGACCAATTAATATTACAAGTGCAACAAAATTTATGGAAAAATTAGAAGATTTTAGACAAAAACGTAAAGCAAATACACAAACTAAAGATGATTTATTAAATTTGATGGGATTTATACCAGAAGAAGTATCATCAGAAGATAAATATAAAATTATAAAGAGAATGTTAAAATTTAAAACTCATGTGTAAAGAAAAACAATATATAAAATTAATTTATTTTTTAAATTAAAAATATATTATGAAAAATTTTTATTATATACATTATTTATAATATAACAAATAATGAGTGATTTATTAAATTATGGAAATACTGGATTCACTGATATCTTAGGTAAACCAACAAATATTAAAGATTTTGATAAAGATGCATATTTATCAGCAAGTTATTCTGATTTAGCAGGATTATCTAATCCTAATGTACTTCCTCCTAATGTATGTAATCTTAATAATATTTCAACTGCTGATTTTGAAAAAGAACTTGCTATGGCTAAAATGAATCCTAATTTAAATTCTGCTCAGGATTGGATGGATACTGATTCCATTTATGTCCAAAACTCTGTTGAACCATTTAGAGGTGGAGGAGGCGGTGGAAGAGGTGGTGG
>JACCDN010225714.1_pt1 | contig 14708 bp, 15 predicted proteins | sample 7441691 | NCBI WGS metagenome assembly JACCDN01 (sample SAMN15323439, study PRJNA562643) | freshwater metagenome | isolation source: river surface water | place: USA:Blue River Watershed | collected 2017-08-16
CCAGCCCAAGTTACTTTGTTGCATGTTTCGCACAATGCTGGACTACACATATTTCTTTTCCTTACTTCTTACCGAATAATCTTGCGAAGAAACCTGGTTCCTTCGGGTCGTTCTGGTGTCCCTGGCAGCGCTCTGACTGAGGAATACCTTTCATTACCTGGCTGACGTGTTGACCGCAGCCACTCCAGGTAGCCTTCTGACATTTACGACAGGTTACTTTTTGACACATTTACTTTCCTTCTTTTCTTTCTCTAGCGTCCATTGCTGTTCGCCAGGTTTTGTATCCACCGTCTAGGTTGACGACTTCAATTCCATAGCCCTGCAGTAGTTGGGTTGCAGTGTGACCTCGTTGCCCTACCTGACAGAAAACAACAACTTTCTTGTCTTTTAGTTCTTCAAGGTGTTCTCTCATTACGTTCACTTCAATGTTTTTGGATCCTGGGATATTTCCTGCAGCGTGCTCGCCAGGAGTTCTAACATCAATGAGGGTGAATCCACCTGCAACATATTCATCAACCTGATCCCATTGAATGGTTTTTGTTTTTCCAGTGAAGACGTTGTTGCCTAGGTAACCTGCTTGATTAATTGCATCTTTAGCTGAACCAAACTGTGGAGCATAAGTAAGTTCTAGATCCATTAGGTCATTGATAGTTAGCCCACCCTTGATTGCAGTTGCAATAACGTCAATGCGCTTATCAACACCTGCTGCACCAACCGCTTGAGCACCAAGAATTAGACCAGTAGTTGGGTCAAATAGAACCTTCATAGACATTGCACTTGCACCTGGGTAGTAACCAGCGTGATCGCTTGGGTGAAGGTGAATAACCTTGTATTCAATGTTCTGAGTCTTTGCAGTCTTCTCACTAAGGCCAGTCATAGCTAGAGCAATTCCAAATGCACCAATGATGCTTGTTCCTAGAGATTTAGTTGAACCTGTAGGCAAACCATAGATTGCATCAGCAATGGCACGGCCATGTCTATTTGCAAGGTTGGCTAGTGGAATCAGTCCATAGTTATCGCTCAGGAAGCTTTGCTTCTGAGCAGCATCACCACCTGCGTAAACATTTGCATCACTAGTTCTGTGATTCTCATCAACCCAGATTCCACCAGTCTCACCAATAGTTAGACCAGCTTCTTTAGCAAGTGTTACCTCTGGAGTAATACCTGCTGCATTGATTACAAGAGCTGCAGGTAGAACCTGTCCATCTGTTAGAACTACTGAAGTAGGAGTTACTTCTTTGACTTTTACTCCAAGGTGCATTTGAATGCCAGCGTTGTCTATTGCTTTCTGCAGAGGCTCCGCTATTTCCGGATCAAAGGTTCCCATAACTTGCTTGCTGCTGTTTACAAGATGAATCTTGTAATTCGCTTCATGAAGATTCTCGGCAACTTCAATACCAATGAATCCAGAACCAACAATTACTGCGGTCTTCTCAGAAGACTCATCCATGTTTGCTTTAACGCGATCAACATCTTCAATGTTGCGAAGGGGGATAGCTCTTTCACCGCCAGGCATCTCAAGAATTCTTGGGCGTGCACCGGTAGCAATAATGAGCCTGTCGTAGTAGTCGGTGTGTTCAACCCCTGCTTCTGTGTTTCTAACTCGAATGCTCTTATTAGCAAGATCGATGCTCAATACTTCGCTGTTTACTTGGACATCTAGGTTGAATCTGTCTTTTAGAGACTTAGGAGTTTGTAGAAGTAGAGCAGCTCTGCTGTCGATTACTCCGCTTAGGTAGTAGGGCAGACCGCAGTTAGCGTAGCTAACGTTTCCACTCTTCTCATAAACAGTAATCTCAGCGTGCTCGTCTAAGCGACGAAGTCTTGTGGCAGCGGACATACCGGTGGCAACGCCACCAACAATAAGGATCCTCATTATGCCAACGCTAAGAAGGCTTTTTCGAGAGCCTTCTTGTTCTCGCTTCCGGTCGGCTCAGCTGAGCACTTCTCCATAGCAGTTGAAATAACGATGAAACCTGCTCGTTGCAAGGCGGTGTTCGCAGCGGCTAACTGATTGAGTAGCTCGGAGCATTCGCGGCCTTCATCAATCATCTTGACGATGCCTTGGATCTGTCCCTGGACTCTCATTAGGCGGTCTCTAGCTTGTTTTAGTTCCTGCGGTTCTATTTGCATTATTTGCTCCTCTTATTGATAGTATACCCCTAGGGGTATACGAAAGGAAAGCAAATTATGCGAATTACAAGAATTTTTATGGGAGTAGCACTTGCTGTAACAATGATGTTCTCAACTACTGCATGCTCAACTTCTGAGCCGGTAGATATGGCTTCAGTGACAAGCGTTATCGATGTTAGAACTCCGGAAGAGTTCAATGCAGGACACCTTGAAGGAGCAGTAAACATTCCAGTTGAGGTTGGAGACTTCGTTGGAGCTATCTCTCAGTTAGACCCCGAGGGCAAATACCTCATCTACTGCAAGTCAGGTCGTCGTGCAGGTCTTGCTATCGATCAGATGACACAACTTGGTTTTACAGATATGTCTAACCTGGGTTCACTAGAAAATGCAGCATCTGTTACGCAGCTGCCTGTGGTTGGCTAGTTAGGAAATGTCAACAACAACTGGAACGTGATCAGAAGGACCTTCGCCTTTCCTTTCATCTCTAACGATCTCTGCTGATTGCACTCTCTCGGCAAAAGCATCGTTACCTAAGATGAAGTCAATTCTCATTCCTTCGTCTTTTGGGAATCTAAGTTGTTGGTAATCCCAATATGTGTAGCCATCAGGAATGAGTGGTCGAACAACATCTTGTAATCCGATTTGTTCAAATGCATTGAATGCATCTCGCTCTGCTTCTGAGACGTGTGTTGAACCAATGAATGCATCCATATCCCAAACATCTTTATCTAATGGAGCGATGTTGAAATCTCCCATTAGAGCAAGCGCTTGATCTGGTTCGTGTTCTAACCATTCAGCTGTCACAGAAGCTAGTCTGTCTAGCCATTCAAGTTTGTATGTGTAGTGAGGATCATCAAGAGTTCTTCCGTTAGGAACATAGAGAGACCAAAGTCTCACATCTCCAAAGGTTGCTCCAATAGCTCTTGCTTCTTGAGCAGTTTCTGGACCAAAGCCAGGCATGCCAGGGAAACCTATTTCAACATCTTCTGCAGGTATCTTGCTTGCAAAAGCAACACCATTCCATTGGTTCAAACCATGAAGAACTACGTGATATCCAGCGTCAGTAAAGGCCTGCATAGGGAATTGCTCTGGTTTGCACTTGATTTCCTGCATAGCAAGAACATCAATGTCTGCTCTCTGCATCCAGTCGATTACACGTCCGACACGAGTTCTAATTGAGTTCACGTTATGAGTTGCTATGCGCATTACTTAAACTTAAGACATGACTAACACTTCTTCCGCTAAGCCCCGCCTTGTTGAACTTATTAAAGAACTAGCTGTAGTTCACGGCAGAGTTACTTTGTCTAGCGGTATTGAAGCTGACTACTACGTTGATCTTCGTAGAGCTACTCTTCACCACGAAGCAGCTCCACTAATTGGACAAGTAATGCTTGATCTTTTAGATGAGCATGGTGTTACCGACTTTGTTGCTATCGGTGGTTTAACAATGGGTGCTGATCCTGTTGCAACAGCAGTAATGCACCAGGCCGCTAACAGAGGTAGAAGCATTGATGCATTTGTCGTTCGTAAGCAAGCTAAAGCTCACGGTATGGGAAGACAGGTTGAAGGACCTGATGTTAAGGGTAAGAAAGTTGTGGTTGTTGAAGACACTTCAACAACTGGTGGTTCTCCACTAACTGCTGCTAAAGCTTTAGAAGAAGCAGGAGCAATTGTTGTTGCTGTTGCAACTGTTGTTGATAGAGACACTGGCGCACAAAAAGTAATCGAGGATGCAGGCTATAAATACTTCACAGCCGTCACCCTCGATGACTTACAGCTTCGCTAGTTATGTCTTATTAGCTGACCTTTACCCTTATGGGTTGTGTACTTAATCCAGTCAACTTTTAGTTGGGCAGTTTCAATAGTTTCGTCAAGTGCACCACCATCGAAGTTACCTCCGGTAGCTAGGTTCAAAATCAAATAGAACTCAGCGTTGAACACCCAGTCGTTCGGAGCGATAGTGCTCTTTCTTTCTCCACCAACATAAACATCGTCAACATAGAACTTGATTGAGTTTGGCCACCAGTCAACACGATAGGTGTGGAAACCTTCGGTCAGTGGTGTGTTACCTGAGAAGTAGTAGTTGCTCAAAGCATTTCCACCGGAATAGTTCGGTCCGTGCAAGCTTGAAACTGAGTGGTAGGGAGCAGAGCCTCTTGTTTCGACAATGTCGATCTCGCCACATGAAGGCCATCCATCACATGATGAACGAGGCACACCAAGCATCCAGAATGCTGGCCACATGCCAACACCTTCAGGAACTTGGATACGAGCAGAGATAGAACCGTACTTGAAGCCAAGCTTTCCTCTAGTTACAACCTTCGCACTTGAGTAAAGGCAGTCTAGGTAGAGGAAACAGCGGTGCTGGTCGGTTGCTTTGTTCTCATCAAGCTTTCTAGCGGTGATGACGAGGTTACCCTGGCCATCTGTAGAAATGTTGGCAGCCTTATCGGTGTAGTACTGCTTTTCGTTGTTACCCCAGCCATAACCCCAACCGAGGTCGTAGGTCCAAAACTTCTTGTTGACCTTGGTTCCGGCAATGTCGTTAAAGTTCTGGGTCCAAAGGACCTTCTCTTGAGCTGACTTAGCCACTTTTGGAGCAGTTGCCTGGGCACTGACCGATCCAAGGGACAGGGACAGGACTGCAATCGATGCAGCGACAATTCTGATGCGGTTACTTTTCTTCACGGATTACCTCTTCTGCTCCTATGAAAGACGTCTTGGCTGGGAAACTGCACCAAGAATGATTACTTTTTGGTAACAAATGGCCTGATTACGCTTTCTCAGATTGCTGAGAAACCGCTTTCACGCTTAACTTAGTATTACTGTGAAACCGCTTTCGCAGTTTACTACAAACCTTATTATCGAGGGCGTAGGCCTCCCCAGATAGTTATCGCACAATAACTAGACGGGGAGGCACCCACTCAGTAGGAGAATGACATGTCTAAGAAGTTTGTTTCGATCAAAGCCGCAGCCCTTTTGGCTACAGCTACCCTAACCATGGGTGTTTTAGGTTTCGTTTCACCAGCTCAGGCCGCGATTGACTGCACAAAGGCGACAGTCTCCGGTAACGGCTGTATCGTTTTGACCGTCAACACCTTTGGTGACGTTATTCAGCCAGCACTTGTTGCTGAGTACAGAAAGCTTCGCCCAGACGTGAAGCTAGCTATCAAGAAGTCAGACCTAGATGCCCTAAACGGTACCGGTCTATTCACCCAGTGTGCGGCTGGTGGAGCGGGTAACCCAGACATCGCTGCCGTTGAGATCTCATACTCCGGCTTCTGGCGTGCATACCCACAGTGTTTCGTTGATCTTCGTAACTTGAGAACCACAGATGGAAACAAGAGCGCGAACGACCTAAAGAAGGACTACCTTTCTTGGCGTTGGGCTCACGGAGTCGGCTACAACGATGCTGTTATCGGTATTCCGACTGACGTTGGAGGCCTAGAAGTTGCCTACCGTTGGGACCTATTCAAGAAGGCTGGCCTTCCTTACACAAGAGATGCTGTAGGTAAGGCTTGGTCAACATGGCCTAAGTTCATTGAATTTGGTAAGAAGTACGTTGCCAAGCTAACTGCTGCACAGAGAAAAGCAAACGTTGGTTTCATTGACAACATCGGAACTATCTACCCTGCGATCATGAACCAGGGCACTGAGAAGTACTACAGAAACAACGGTACAGACCAGGGTCTGTTGATCTACAAGACCAACAAGCAGCTAAAGACAGCTTTCGACACAACAGTTGCTGCTAGCAACGCAAAGATCGGCACTCGTATTGGTCAGTTCTCATCTGACTGGAACGTAGGTATGTCAAAGGGTACATTCGCAGCAATGCTTGCACCAGCTTGGATGATGGACTACATCAAGGGTCAGGCTCCTTCAACCAAGGGTAAGTGGGACATCGCAGAAGTACCTGGTGGTGGTGGAAACATGGGTGGAAGCCAGCTAACCATTCCTAAGGGAGCTAAGAACGCTCAAGAGGCATGGAACTTCATCGCTTGGTACCTAGCACCTGCTCAGCAGTTGACTGTATTCAAGACCTACGGTCTGTTCCCTTCAACTCCTTCTCTTTACTCAAACCCTGCTTTGACTGGATACAAGGACCCATTCTTCAACAACGCGCCAGTTGGAAAGATCTACAGCGATGGTGTTAAGAAGTTGAAGCCAATCTTCGAAGGTAAGCTACAGCGCTGCATCGATATGGCTATGGGATCAGCTATCTCACTAGTTGCAAATGGAAAAGAAAAAGTTCCATCCAAGGCATTCGCAACTGGTATTGCCGCAGCTGGTAAGTGTAAATAGTTTCTAAAGAGAGATAAGTAATGTCACAGACAACTGTGGGTAAAGCTCGTGCGAGCAAACCACCTTCACCGTGGAAGCCAGCGAAGCCACAAAGAAAAGTGAACAACCCTAACGCTGTTCCTTCTCTAAATGGCCGCTGGGGATACATGTTCACGGCACCGTTTTTTGTGATGTTCCTTATCTTCGGTTTAGCTCCAATTATTTATTCCGTCTACATTGCGTTCTTCAACTGGGACGCTTTGGGCACTCAGGAATTTATTGGTCTTGCTAACTTCGACGAATTGTTTGTGGACACCAGATTCTGGAATGCACTAATCAACACTCTGGACATTTGGTTGCTTTCTACAATTCCGATGTTGATTTTCTCTATAGGTTTAGCTGCTGTATTGCACAACCCAGCTCTTAGAGGATCAACATTCTTTAGAACTATTCTTCTTGTTCCAAACATCACATCTGTTCTAGCTATCGCGATTGTTTTCGGTCAGCTATTCGGACGTGACTTTGGTATGGTCAACATCATCATCGGAGCCCTGGGCTTTGAGCACATCGACTTCGTGCAGGGAACCACTTCTTCACACGTTGCAATTGCTTCGATGATTGTTTGGAGATGGACTGGTTACAACGCCTTGATTTTCTTGGCTGCGATGCTAGCTATTCCAAACGAGCTATACGAATCAGCATCACTTGATGGAGCTGGAAAGTTCAAGCAGTTCATCTACGTGACATTGCCATCACTTCGTAACACCATCACCTTCGTACTGATTGTTGGAACTATCGGTGGTCTTCAGGTATTCGCTGAGCCATTGATTCTTGGTGGTTCATTCAACGGTGGTGACTCAGGTCAGTTCTCAACTTTGACACTGTTCCTCTTCGAGCAAGCATTCGTTGCTTACAAGTGGGGTTATGCAGCGGCAATTGGAATCATGATCACTGTGATTGTTGCAATCGTTTCAGTCATCAACTTCTTCATTACACGTAAGTTGTCAGGTGAGAGCAAATGAGTCAGGTAGCCGTGAAAGAGCAGACATTGCCAAGACCAGCTAGGAACAAAACTCCTCGTTGGCAGAAGATGGGTATCACCGGTTACATAGCACTGGGTATTGTTACCTTCCTTTCAATCTTCCCGTTCTACTGGATGTTCATCGTTGCATCAAACGGAACAGACGAGATCAGCAAGATTCCACCGACGCTAGTTCCTGGCCCTCGCTTCTTCACTGTTGTAAGCAACGTATATGAAGCACTACCTCAGTTCAACCAGGCACTTCTAAACACTGTTTATGTTGGAACTGTTGTTGCGCTAGCTCAGGTGTTCTTCTCAGCTATTGCAGGTTTTGCTTTTGCGAAGTTGAACTTCCGTGGACAGAAGTTCATGGTTCTCTTTGTTGTTTTGACCATGATGCTTCCAAGCCAGCTTGGAATCATTCCTCTATTCATGATCATGGGAAACCTTGGACTAATTGACTCATTAGGTGCGTTGATTATTCCTGCTCTTGTTACAGCCTTCGGTGTGTTCTGGATGCGTCAGGTTATTGATGCTCAGGTTCCTAACGAATTGCTAGAAGCAGCAAGCATTGATGGTGCTGGTGTATTCCGTGCTTACTGGAGCATTGTTGTTCCAATCATTTCTCAGAGCGCATTCGTTCTTGGATTGTTCTCATTCTTGGCAACATGGAACGACTTCCTATGGCCGCTACTTGTATTGAATACTCCAGAAAACTTCACAGCACAGGTTGCTGTGAACCAGTTGAAGAGTAGCTATGCAATTGACTATGCATTGAACATGGGTGGAGCATTCCTCTCAACAGCTCCTCTTCTAGTTCTGTTTATCTTTGTTGGTAGAAGACTTGTTCGTGGAGTTATGGATGGGGCTGTGAAGGGTTAATTATGAGTTTTCCAGAAGATTTCAACTGGGGTTCAGCTACAGCCTCTTACCAAATTGAAGGTGGCTTCAACGATGGTGGTCGCACACCAAGCATCTGGGACACATTCTCAAAGACTCCAGGCAAAGTAGTTAACGGCGACACCGGTGATGTTGCATGTGATCACTACCACCGCTACCCAGAAGACATCAAGATCATGAAAGATCTTGGCATTCAGTCTTACCGTTTCTCTCTTGCATGGCCACGAATCATTCCTAATGGCACAGGTGAAACAAACAAGCACGGAATCGATTTCTATGACCGTCTAATTGATGGACTGCTAGACGCTGGCATTCAGCCAACAGCCACTTTGTATCACTGGGACTTGCCACAGACTCTTCAGGACAAGGGTGGCTGGGCTAACAGAGACATCGTTCAGCAGTTCGCTGATTATGCAACTGTTGCTGCCGAGAAGTTTGGTGACCGAGTTGCTAACTGGATCACAATCAATGAGCCATGGTGTGTGACCTGGCTTGGACACTTTGTTGGTGTTCACGCTCCTGGTCTAAAGGATTTGGAAACTGCAGTTGCAGTTGCCCACCACACAGCTCTAGCTCACGCTGAGGCTACACGTGCTCTTCGTGCAGTTAGACCTGAGATTCGTAGCGGTATCACTTTGAACATGACTAATTACCGCATCGATGACGAGAACAACGCAGAATTACAAGAACTTCGTAACTACTGGGATTCAAACATCAACAAGTGGTGGATGGATGCTCAGCTACACGGAACGTATCCTCAGAACCTAGTTGAACTTTATGGCGACAAGCTATCTAAGGTTGTAAAGCCAGGAGACATGGAAGCGCTAAAGATTGATAGCGAATTCCTCGGCATCAACTACTACTCTGACTCTTTCCTAAACACTCCAACTGCTGAGCAGGTTGAGAAGAACGAAGGAACCTTCGCTTTCCCAATCAACTCAGACGGAACCCCTCCAGGACCTCTTACAGACATGGGCTGGCCAATCACTCCAACCGGTCTAACCGATCTTCTTGTTCGTATTCACAAGGACTGGCCAGAGATTCAAGACATCGCAATCACCGAAAACGGTGTTGCCTACGGTGACGAGCCTGATGAAAAGGGCGAAGTCAACGATGACCGCAGAGTCGATTACTTGGTGAACCACCTAGCTGCAGTTAGCGATGCAATTGATCAGGGCGTTCCAGTGAAGAGCTATTACTACTGGTCATTGCTAGACAACTTTGAGTGGGCAGAAGGCTACGCGAAACGATTTGGTATCGTTTTTGTCAATTTTGAAACATTACAGAGAATCGTGAAACTTTCAGGAAGCGTTTACAGTAAAGTTATTGCGACAAATGGTAAGTCGCTAGAAGCCCTCACCAAAAAGTAGGGCCCTGAGTTAGGGAGGTAAGTAGGTATGGTTCCTGCTCCACGCCCTACTTACACAGTTATCGCTAAAGCGGCCGGTGTTTCCGAAGCAACAGTCTCCCGCGTTCTAAATGGTGATGAGAGCGTCCACCCTGATAGAGCCAAGCGAGTCAATGAAGCCGTAGACAAGCTTGGGTACCGTAAGAACCGAGTAGCCTCTGCCCTTGCCTCTGGTAGATCTGGTCTTATCGCAGTTGTTATCGACGATGACCTTTCAGTATTCAGCGACCCATTCTGGGGAACAGTAACTTCTGGCGTTAGCCGCATCCTTTCTGAGAACGGCATCCACACAGTTCTAATGGTTTCCCCTGTTGGGTCTGTTGATGGTGGTGTTGCTCACTACCTGAAGTCAGGTGAAGTTGATGGAGCAATCTTCTTCGTTCTACACAGCGATGCCTTGGTAAATAACCTCAAGAAGAGCGGTTTGCCAATGGTTATTGCGGGAACCCCTCACTCAAGCTTGGATATTCCATTTGTAGACACCGATAACTTCGGTGGAGCTTATGCAGCCACCAAACACCTCATCAACGTTGGGTGCCAGAAGATCGGCATCATCACAGGTGACATTGGAACAACAGCTGCTAAGCAGCGTCTTGACGGCTACCTCCAAGCCTTCAGAGAAACAGGGCATGTTCCTGCCAAAGGTTTGATTTGTGAGGGTAACTACTCTCTTGAAAGCGGTATGGAGAACACCAGGAAGCTATTGGCAGAGCACCCAGATATCGATGGGATCTTTGCTAGCAACGATTTGATGGCAGCTGGAGCGGTTACCGTGCTACAGGACATGGGCAAGCTAGTTCCTGAGGATGTCAAAGTGGTTGGCTTCGATGACGCTCTTATCGCTCAAACTTCTAGACCTGCTCTTACAACTATTCGCCAGGATGTTGTTGCCTTGGGTGAAGCAGCAGGCAAGCTAATGATTGCTCAACTAGACGGTGAAGATGTTCAACCGTTCATAACGACCACTGAGCTGATTATTCGCGGTAGTGCCTAGATAACAAATTGGTAACTACCCGCGAAACCGCTTTCACGAGTTCTTTCTCTCGGCTAATCTGAAAACAGGAAGTGTGTGCGCACTCCGAAAGATTGTGGAGATTTGCACACCTGTATGTTTCCCACTCCTTCGGTCACACATTCCGGCCTAAATGAAGGAATAAAAATGAGTGTAAAGACCAATAAATTAATTGCATTTGCATCAACTGCATTGCTTTCTATCGTTGGTGTTGGGGCTATTTCAACTCCTGCCAACGCAGCTGCTTGCCCTTACCCAGTAGAGAACCAAGCAAGCAACGATAAGCCGAAGTACAACATACGCTTGATCAGCCCGTCTCTGACTGACGACAACTCAATTCGTCGCTACGACTTCGAATCTCAGTTCACAGTGGACTGTGACTGGTTCGGTGTTGGTATGCGTTTCAACCAGGTTTACGTACCATTTGGTCTGAACACCAACCTAGTTTTCCAGGCAACAACACCTACCGGTGCTCCGCTTGCTAACGCCAACGTAACTCTTCGTGCTAACAAGGGTTACTCAAACTCAAACGCTGCTGTGAAGGTTAATGGCATCAAGGCTAGACCAGCTCCATCAAACGCATCTGATGGTGCCAACATCATTGGTAAGACAGACGCTAACGGAGTTGTGAACTTTGTAGTTCAGTCACCAGCTGACTGTGAAGAGTACGGCGGCATGTTGCCGGATGCTCCAAGTAGCCCAGGCGCAAACACTCCTAACGACACAAATGCTGACCCAACAACTGACTGCTTCAGCCAGTTCCTACCTAGCATCACCGGTGAGAAGACTGACTCAGCAGACTTCGTTGAGTTGCACTACTACAACCCAGCCGGTATGGACTTTACTGCAACCGATGCAAGCATTTCACTTCTTGCACCGACTCTAAGAGCAGTTGAAGGACCATCAGGCAAGGCAAACGCTCTTGACAGCAATGGAATTCTTCAGGCTTATGCTCCTACCGGATCAAAGACTGTAATTGCATTCCAGGCATTGAAGGCTAACGGAAGTTATGCAATCAACCAGCCGGTAACTGTTCGAGTAAACCTAGCTAACTCAGGTGCCACCGCAAAAGTCTCTGCTGGAATCTACTCAGCAACTGGTTTCGTACTTCCAGTTCCTGCGAATGCCTCTAAGACAGCTGAAGACCAGCTCGTTCTAACTGGAACAACAGACGCTTTTGGTGTTGTTGCTTTCAGCTTGATCAACTCAGACACAACCGCTAGCGCACCGCCAAAGACTTCAACATCTGCTCTTCCTGCGGGCTCTAAGTTCGCAAGAGTATATGCGGAAATCACTGGCAAGGTAAACACTGGTAACCCAGTTGAGTTCCACTACTACAAGCCAATCCCTCCAACAGCTATTGCTGCTTCTGCAGTTGGTCGCAAGATATACGTGACTCTTAGCTATGCAAAGGGTAAGCGCTCAGTAGTTACCATCACTGGTCTCAAGGCAGTTGCTGTAACTCCAACTGTGGACAAGAAGGTTTACACCTACGTAGTCAAGAAGGGAAAGATTACCGTTAAGGTAACCTCGAACGGAAAGACTTTGACAAAGGTTTTCACAGTCAAGTAATTTCTCCGAGTTAGTAAAAAACCCGGTCACTTCTAAAGTGACCGGGTTTTTACTTTAAGAACTAGTTGATTAGATCTCCAATAGAGTTCAGAATCTCATTTGGTCTGAACGGATACTTGTTGATTTCTGCATCATCTGCAATACCGGTTAGCACTAGAACAGTGTGCAGACCTGCTTCAATACCAGCAACGATGTCTGTGTCCATACGGTCACCAATCATTCCTGTTGATTCTGAGTGAGCATTAATCTTGTTCATCGCAGATCTAAACATCATTGGGTTTGGTTTACCAACGATGTAAGGTTCACGACCGGTAGCTTTTGTAATTAGAGCTGCAACAGAACCAGTAGCTGGCAATACGCCATCAGCACTAGGACCAGTGGCATCTGGGTTTGTAGCAATGAATCTTGCACCGTTATTAATAAGTCTGATTGCCTTGGTTAGGGAATCGAAGTTGAAGTTTCTAGTTTCACCAAGAACTACATAGTCAGGGTTTACATCGGTCATGACATAACCGATCTCATGCATAGCTGTGGTCATTCCAGCTTCACCTAATACATAAGCAGAACCCTTTGGCTTCTGAGAAGCAATAAAGTCAGCTGTTGCTAAAGCACTTGTCCAGATGGCACTGGAAGGAATGTCTAGTCCTGTTGCCTTTAGTCGGGCTGAGAGGTCTCTAGGGGTGTACATGGAGTTATTAGTAAGAACTAGGAACCTAAGGCCCTCTTCTTTCCACTGCTTTAGAACTTCAGCAGCTCCAGGGAGAGCATGTCCTTCGTGCACAAGCACGCCGTCCATGTCGGTCAACCAACACTCTATTTTTCTTCGTTCAGCCATGGTTCTACTTTACCTTTAGCGTAGTTAGGCTTGAGTGGATGTCAGATAAAGAACAAACAAACAATCCAAGCCATGAGCTCACAACATGGGGCGTTGGCCCATGGCAGGGAGACCTACCTGAAGGTTATGACCACCCTGACTCCATCTATGACCCTGAACTATTGGCAAATGGGGACACTAGGAACGTAGTAGATAAGTACCGCTATTGGAAAATGTCCGCCATTGTGGCAGATCTAGACACCAAGAGACACCCATTCCACGTGGCTATTGAGAACTGGCAGCACGATCTAAACATTGGCTCAATAGTCCGTAATGCCAATGCCTTTCTAGCCCAAGAAGTTCATATCATCGGCAATAAGCGCTGGAATAGACGTGGAGCCATGGTTACCGACAGGTATCAACACATCAGACACCACGAAACAGTAGAAGAGTTCCTGGCCTGGGCTAAGCAGGAGCATCTACCAATCATTGCCATAGACAACGTCCCAGGATGTAAGAAGATAGAAACCTATAAGCTCCCTGAGTCCTGTGTATTCCTATTTGGACAAGAAGGCCCAGGCCTTAGCGAGCAAGCCATAGAAGCAAGCGATGTAGTCCTAGAGATAACCCAGTTCGGTTCCACTAGGTCCATCAACGCCTCAGCTGCTGCCGCTATAACCATGCACGCATGGGTTCAGCAACACGTCTTTACACCTAAGGCTTGACCTAAAGTTTCCTGACTCAATTCTCATTTGCAGCTTTTATCTAAACGTGACGTCCAACGATAGGTCTTTCATGGCTTTCGTGACCCCTAGAAAGCTAAAATAGCGGTTACACGATGCAGATCGGTAGCAGCAGCGATGCAAGTAACCTAGGTCTGCGGATGAGGAGGAGCACTTTTGGCTAGAAATTTCAATAGCGACGGGAAATTAGTCCTGGCTGATTTATCTATGGAAGAAAAAGTTGACATCATTCTGGAAATCTGGAATTTTTTGGAACAAGTACACAACGCTTTTTACTCAGAGTTCGACGGTGAGCATTTCGATGACGAAGATGATGAGGACTTCGCGGAAGCTCTAGACAAGTTGGGACAAGATTACATGTGGACGTTTCAAGGTAATAACAACGATACCGTTTCGCTTGGCGGGTTAGATTTTCACGTTTGGGGACGAGCATGCGTAGAGGGATACATTTCCTCAGAAGAAGACTGGGATGGAAGAGTTTCGCACTGGCTTGTTTCAAAAAAATCTAGATCCAACGCCAAGGGGTTGTACCTTGACCTTTATTCAAAAGCGAATCCTAATGACCCCTTGTCAGAATCAGAAAAACAAGTCGAGGCGTGGAGCAATGAACGTTTCGTATGGACCCGCCCATGTGTGAAATGCCCTTTCTGCGAACCGCTTGACGATCAGAGCCCTGTCGATTGTCCAGTCGATGAGCCAAGGCTGAGTCACCTTTCTTATGAGCACGAATGGTCTCAAAGCTTTGCTCTGGAGGACGGTTTTTAGACTAAAGCTCTTGCGAAACCCTCGAGTCCCAACAAGAAGAATGATAAGTCAAATAACGC
>JACCDN010119957.1_pt1 | contig 14705 bp, 14 predicted proteins | sample 7441691 | NCBI WGS metagenome assembly JACCDN01 (sample SAMN15323439, study PRJNA562643) | freshwater metagenome | isolation source: river surface water | place: USA:Blue River Watershed | collected 2017-08-16
AATCGCCTTCGCCAGTGTGGAATACATCATGCGTGATGTCACAGGCGGCTGGCTGATTCGCTACCTGCACTCGACGGGCGCCTCGGCGTTTTTCGTGGTGGTTTATCTGCACATGTTCCGTGGCCTGCTCTATGGTTCGTACCGTCAGCCGCGTGAGTTGCTGTGGGTATTCGGCACGCTCATCTTCCTGTGCTTGATGGCCGAAGCTTTCATGGGTTACCTGCTGCCTTGGGGTCAGATGTCGTTCTGGGGTGCCCAGGTCATCATCAACTTGTTTGGCGCGATCCCGGTGATCGGTCCGGATCTGTCTACGCTGATCCGCGGCGACTTCGTGGTGGGTGATGCAACGCTGAACCGCTTCTTCTCGCTGCACGTGATTGCCGTACCGCTGATTTTGATCGGTCTGGTAGCAGCGCACCTGGTGGCGCTTCACGAAGTGGGTTCGAACAACCCGGATGGTATCGAGATCAAGGCAAACCTGGACGAAAATGGTAATCCACGTGATGGCATTCCGTTCCACCCGTACTACACCGTTAAGGATATCGTCGGTGTGGTCGTCTTCCTGTTCGTGTTCTCGATCGTGGTCTTCTTTGCCCCTGAGGGTGGCGGCTACTTCCTGGAATACAACAATTTCTATCAGGCGGACCCGCTGAAGACGCCATCGCACATTGCGCCGGTTTGGTACTTCACACCGTTCTACTCGGTACTCCGTGCCATTGTCTGGCCGATCCTTGGTATCGATGCCAAGTTCTGGGGTGTGGTCGGCATGGGTGCTTCGGTCGTGATTATCGCCTTCCTGCCTTGGCTGGATCGTAGCCCGGTGAAGTCGATTCGCTATCGTGGTCCGATCTTCAAAGCCGCGCTGACGATCTTTGTGATTGCATTCTTCATCCTCGGCTACCTCGGCACGCAACCGCCGTCTTACTGGGGTGAGAAAATTTCGCAAGTCTGCAGCCTGATTTACTTTGGCTTCTTCCTGCTGATGCCGTGGTATTCGAAGATCGATAAGTACACCATTCCGCCTGAGCGCGTGACGGGTTAACAGGGTAGAAGATCATGAAAATGAAATCATTCTTTGCAGCACTACTCATGGTTCCAGCCCTGGCCTTCGCCAGTGGAGACGCGATTCATCTGGACAAAGCGCCTAATGTACAAGGCGATAATGCAGCACTGCAAAACGGTGCCCGCCTTTTCGTCAACTACTGTCAGAGCTGTCACGGTGCTTCGTTCATCCGTTACGAAAAGCTGATGGAGTTAGGCCTGTCCGAGCAACAGATCAAGGACAACCTGATGTTCACGGGCGAAAAGATCGGTGACACGATGAAGATCACCATGCGTCCTGACGAAGCCAAGAAATGGTTCGGCGCGACACCGCCGGACCTGACGCTGATTGCCCGTGCCCGCGCTTCGGGTGATGGCAGTGGTGCCGATTGGCTCTACACCTATCTGCGTAGCTTCTACAAAGACGATGCCCGTCCTACCGGTTGGAATAACGTTGCATTCCCTAATGTCGGCATGCCAAACGTGTTGTGGCAACTACAGGGTGTCCAGGTACTTGAAACCGTTAAGGCAGAGAACGGCACGGAGCAGCATAAGCTGGTGCTGGCTGAGCCGGGTCAACTGACCCCAGAACAGTTCGATAAGCAAGTGGCTGATCTGGTTGGTTTTATGGTCTGGATGGGGGAACCCGGTGCATCCAACCGTAGAGCAATCGGCGTAGGCGTTCTGATCTTCCTGGCAGTGCTCTTTGTGTCAGCCTACGCGCTGAAAAAGAACTACTGGAAAGACATTCACTAAGCAATAATGACTGGCGCCTTTGGGCGTCGGCAAGATCGGGGTCGATTTTCGATCCCGATCTTTTTTAGAGGGCCTTGATCATGATGCATTTGTACTCGGGAACCATATGTCCCTTCAGCCACCGTTGCCGGATTGTGCTGTTTGAAAAGGGCATGGACTTTGAAGTTCACGACATCGATCTGATGAACAAGCCGGAAGATCTGGCTGTGATGAATCCGCACAATCGTGTGCCGGTTCTGGTTGAACGCGATCTGATTCTGTACGAACCAAACATCATCAACGAATACATTGACGAACGCTTTCCGCATCCGCAGCTGATGCCGCCAGATCCAGTGCAGCGTGCTCAAGCACGTCAATTGCTCAACGGTATGGAACGAGAAATTTTCTCGTTCATCGAGCCGATTGAACGCAACATGAAGACGGCAGATAAAGCGCGCAGCGAAATTCGCGACCGACTGATTGAAATTGCGCCGATCTTCAACAAACAGAAGCACTTGTTAGGTGACGAGTTCTCGATGCTGGATGTGGCAATTGCACCACTGCTCTGGCGTTTGGATCATTACGAAATCATCCTGCCGAAAACAGCAGCACCGCTGTTTAAGTACGCTGAACGCATTTTCAGCCGTCAGGGTTTCATCGATTCGATGACGCCACAAGAAAAGATCATGCGCAAGTAAGCTGCAGACTGTGCTCTCGACTAAGCCTTACCTGATACGTGCTTTGTGGACCTGGTGCTGTGATGCCGGGTTCACGCCGTACATGACCGTGTTTGTCGACGAGCATTGTCAGATCCCGCTGGACTACGTCCAAGACGGGACTGTTACGTTGAATCTGAGCCCGGCAGCAACGGGCCAGCTGGATTTGGGTAACGAGTGGATTACATTAAACGCACGTTTTGGCGGTGTGCCGCGCGAGTTGATGTTTCCGGTGGGAGCAGTGATCGGAATCTTTGCCCGTGAGAATGGTGCCGGTATGGAGTTCGCTTATGAACCGACTGCGACACCGGAACCGGGTGAAGCAGCTGCTGCGCCGACCTTGACAGCCGTTGACCAGCAGCGTGATGCTGGCACAGCCAGTGCAGAAAAGGCGGCGACCAAATCGGGCCGCCCCCCGCATTTGCAACGCATTAAATAGATAGAGGTGCCGTGTCATGGCTTCAGATGCAATTATCCTGTTTGCCCACGGCGCTCGTGATCCTGCTTGGGCTAAACCCGTCACCGCTGTCGCTGAATGCTTGCGCAGTCGCTTTCCAGATCGTCAGATTAAAGTGGCTTTTCTGGAGTTTATGAGCCCGACTTTGGCCGAAGCGGTTGTGCAATTGCGGGCCACCTCAACCACATCGATCGATATTTTGCCGTTTTTTATTGCGCAGGGTGGGCATTTGCGTAAAGAGCTTCCGGAAATGCTGGAAGCCCTCCGCGCCAGCTATCCAGAGACGCAATTGCATTTGCTGCCACCGCTCGGTGAGCTGCCAGAAGTACAAGCGGCTATGGCTGACGCGATAGCCGCTCTGGTTGCCTAAAGGCGTCTCAGGGGAGGTCTGTTCCCCTTGGTCTAGTGTTTGCCCGTATGCTTGGGCTTGACGTACAAACTGGCGACCATCGTTACGGACAGAAACGCGAGCACAATGGTCAGCGAGGCGCCAACCGGAATGTGGTAAAAATCCATCATCAGCATTTTGGCGCCGATGAAGACCAAAATGGCGGCCAAACCAAACTTAAGTAGGTGAAAGCGATCGGCCATACCCGCCAGCATGAAATACAGGGCGCGCAAGCCGAGCACCGCAAATATATTGGAGCTCATCACGATGAACGGGTCGGTGGTGACCGCAAAGATCGCTGGTATCGAGTCAACCGCAAACATCACGTCGGTGATGCCAATCAAGGCAACGACCACAAATAACGGCGTAAAGACGCGCGCCCCTTCTTTTACCAGATAGAGTGCGCTGCCATGGTATTCATGCGTAATCGTGAGATGCTTCTGCATCCAGCGTATGAGCTTGTTGTTCTGTAAGTCCGGCTCTTCCTCTTCGGCAACCACCATTTTGACGCCGGTATACAGCAGGAAAACACCAAAGATATACATCACCCAGCTAAAACGACTGATCAGCCAGGCGCCGACCAGAATAAGCAGTATGCGCAGAATAATGGCAGCAATGATGCCGATCATCAGTGCTTTCTTTTGTTGGGGTAGGGGTACCTTAAAGGCGTTAAACAACATCAGGAAGACAAATAAATTGTCTACCGACAATGATTTTTCAATGATGTAACCCGTCAGAAACTCGCCGGCTTTCACATCTGCGAGCGCCCGACCATCGCTTAAATCAAGTGTGAGCCATAAGCCGCCACAGAACACCATGGCCAGAGCGATCCAGATGACGGACCACCGAAGCGCATCTTTGAAACTGATAACCCGGCTGCCTTGCTGGCGTAGCATCGTAAAATCAGCCGCCAGAGCGGCGGCGACGAAAATGAATAAAGCGATCCAAGCAAAAGGCGAGTCGATGTTCGGAATAGAACTTAATGGCATTGCAAATCCTAAGGGGGTATTCACGGTTTGCGCATGATTAGACACTGACCGTGGCAGAATTAAGGCTGTAAGTAGTCATTTTGCCATGAACCCCGGATGAACGATGATGTCTGCGCTTGAGTTTGCTATTCTGCCTGTTACCGCCTTTGCCCAGAACTGCACGTTAATCTGGTCACCGCTCAACAAAAGGGGCGCTATAGTCGATCCGGGTGGCGATTTAGAACGGCTTGAGGCAGAAATTGATCGGCGAGGCATAATCCTTGAAAAAATTCTGATTACCCATGGGCATATCGATCATGCCGGTGGTGCCGCTGCATTAGCACAACGGCGTGGCGTGCCGATTGAAGGGCCGCATGAAGAAGATCTGTTCTGGATTCAGGGAATGCCTCAGCAATCCAAACAATTCGGGTTTCCGCATGCCGAGGCCTTTGAGCCATCGCGCTGGTTGCACGACGGTGATACGGTCACCGTCGGTGGCGAGACCCTGGACGTCATCCATTGCCCGGGACACACGCCAGGGCATGTGTGTTTTTATCATGCGCCGTCACAGCTGGCGCTGGTTGGCGATGTGCTGTTTCAGCAGTCGATCGGACGTACGGATTTCCCCAAGGGAAACCACCAGCAGTTAATTCATTCGATACGGGAGAAGTTGTTCCCATTGGGAGACGATGTGCGCTTTGTGCCGGGCCACGGACCGATGTCGACCTTTGGCGATGAGCGTATGGATAACCCCTTTGTGGCAGACGGCCAGCGTTAAAAGACGTATTTCGGGTCCTTTTATTGCGACCAATAGGAATCACTCCCCCTCTGTTAGAATAGAGCCCAACGTAAAGACTCCAGGAAATAGCGCCGATGAAAACCACTTTTCTCGACTTTGAGCAGCCGATTGCCGAACTGGAAGGCAAGATCGAGGAACTTCGTGCCATGCAGGAAGAATCCGGCGTAGATATCTCGGAAGAAGTGGAGCGTTTGGCGGAAAAGAGCCGCACGTTATCGAACGATATTTATGCCAAGCTCACGCCGTGGCAAAGTGCTCAGGTTGCACGCCATCCGCAGCGCCCCTATACGTTTGACTATATTCAGAATATTTTCACCGATTTCCATGAGTTGCATGGAGACCGGGCCTTTGCCGATGACACGGCTATTGTGGGGGGCATCGCCCGTCTGAACGGCGATCCTTGTGTTGTGATTGGCCATCAAAAAGGCCGCGACACTAAAGAAAAGATCTACCGTAACTTCGGCATGCCACGTCCGGAAGGTTATCGTAAGGCCTTACGCCTGATGAAGCTGGCCGAAAAGTTCGGTTTGCCAGTCTTTACCTTTGTCGACACGCCGGGTGCTTACCCGGGTATTGGTGCAGAGGAACGGGGTCAATCAGAGGCTATTGGCCGCAATCTGTTGGTCATGGCGGAGTTAAAGACACCGATTATCGTGACGGTCATCGGTGAGGGTGGTTCCGGTGGTGCGCTGGCGATTGCGGTTGGTGATGAAGTGCTGATGCTGCAACACTCCACCTATGCGGTGATCTCGCCAGAAGGTTGTGCCACGATTCTGTGGAAGAGTGCCGAAAAAGCCTCGGAAGCAGCAGAGATTATGGGTATCACGGCAGGGCGCCTCAAGTCGCTCGGTCTCATTGATCAGGTCGTCGAAGAAACGCCGGGCGGTGCGCATCGAGACGCCGTCGGTATGGCCAAGAATCTCAAGCAGGCGCTGGAAGGTGCATTGGCGCGCGTGGGCGGTTTGGATCACAATGCGTTGGTTCGCCGCCGTATTGATCGACTCATGGCTTACGGTGCTTTTGATGAGGTGGCTGCCTGAACGTTGATTCAAAGCAGCCTGAGTCCGAATGACGGCGGACGTTAAAAATTTAATCAGTCACCTGCAAACCGCGCTGGGCGATGATTGTTTGACCGGTCGCAAAGTCTGCGTGGCCTTATCCGGCGGCATGGATTCGGTGGTGCTGTTGCACGTCTTGGCGCAGCTTCGGGCGCAACAACCTATTGAGCTTAGCGCAGTACACGTGAATCACGGCATTTCACCCCATGCCGCTGATTGGGCGGCGTTTTGTCTGAAAATCTGCCGTTCATTGGATGTGCCTTGCCAAATAGCCACGTTACCGCCTTTGCAATCGAAAGGCGGTGGTTTGGAGCGGGCCGCCCGCGAAGCGCGTTACGCCGTTTTTGCCCGCGTTGATGCGGATCTGCTGTGTATGGCGCACCATAAGAATGATCGGGCTGAAACGCTGCTGCTGAATCTGTTTCGCGGCGCTGGCCCGCAAGGGTTGGCCGCTATGCCGGGCAGCCGATGCTTAAATGGCAAGCAACTCGTCCGCCCCTTTATCGATCTGCCTCGGTCCGATCTGCAGGCCTGGGCGAATGCGCAGCGTCTGTCTTGGGTGGAAGATGAAAGTAACGAGAATCTCCATTTTCGGCGTAACTATCTCAGGCATGTGGTGCTACCTGCGATTGGCGAGCAATTTCCGGCAATCACCACCGTCCTGGCACGTACGGCAGAACAGATGCAGGAGCAGGCGACGCTGTTAGCGCGTTTGGCCAAGATTGACGCTAAGGATTGTGAGGATGAACACGGGCGCTTGCGTATATCGCAATGGGCCTTGCTGCCCCCGATTGCGGCTCGCAATGTACTCAAACATCGGCTGAATCGCGCGGGGGTCCATATGCCGTCGGCGCGCCGATTGGAAGCATTGGCGGCGCAGTTGGTAGACGCCCGACAAGATGCCGAAGTGTTCGTGCGCTTTGGTCAGACGGGGTGCCATCTTTGGCGTGACCGATTGTGGTTAGATCACGCCATGAATGCGCCACAGCCGCAAGCACAAAAGCTATCGGATGGCGTTATTGATTGGGCGGATGGGCAGCTGGAGGTACAAGGCGATGCCCAAGCGATCGCGCGTAGCGGTCTGGTTGTGCGGGCTGTCGGCCAAGGGCAAAGATTTCAGCCGGCAGGGCGTTGTCGCAGCACCGTCACCGAATTACTCAGAGAGCAAGGAGTCCCGCCCTGGGTTAGACCTCGATGGCCCGCGCTTTGGCGCGACGGTCAACTTTGTTGGGTGGCCGGGTTGGGATGGGGTGGTGCGGCAGACGATACGCATGGGCTTGCATTAACCTGGATGCCTACCCCAGATCAAATCATCTGACCCGTTGCGTGGCTAGGCCACCATCATCTTTCCGGCGATCCAGAAAAAATATCGGTAGATTCTGGCGGGTCAGAAAAGCGCTAAAACTCGACGACGCTACATTTGTGGAATCATGATTGATATCAACGGGTTGGGTTGGTGTCGCGCCTGGGTTTCTTTTGGCACACTCCTTGCAAATTATGGTGTAATGAACAGCGTGCTGAGTTGTTCATAAATAAAGTCAGAAAGCACATCACAGACCAAAGGAGCGTTGGAATGAAAGCCATGAAAATACTTGTTGCATCCATGCTAGCAGCCTGTTCTACCTGGGCGGCTGCGCAGCAGCCTATCGTCATCAAGTTCAGCCACGTTGTCGCCAACGATACCCCGAAGGGGCTGGCCGCAGAGTACTTCAAGAAAAAAGCTGAGGACTACACCAAGGGTCGTGTCAAGGTAGAGGTTTACGCCAACAGCACGCTGTACAAAGACAAGGAAGAAATGGAAGCGCTGCAGTTGGGCGCTGTTCAGATGCTGGCGCCATCACTGGCCAAATTTGGTCCGCTGGGGGTTAAAGAGTTCGAGATGTTCGATCTGCCTTACATCTTTGATAACTACGATCAGCTGCACAAGATCACTCAAGGCCCGATTGGTCAATCCATTCTGGCCAAGCTGGAACCCAAAGGTATTCGCGGTTTAGGCTACTGGGACAATGGCTTCAAGTCCTTTTCAGCCAATACGCCAATCAAGCAGCCGTCAGATCTAAAGGGTAAGAAGATGCGCATTCAGTCTTCCAAAGTATTGGAAGCCCAGATGCGTGCTTTAGGCTCGTTGCCACAAGTACTGCCGTTCTCTGAAGTCTATCAAGCGCTGCAGACCGGCGTAGTTGATGGCACGGAAAACCCGATTTCCAACCTGTACACCCAGAAGATGTTTGAAGTACAAAAACACCTGGCTATGACAGAACACGGTTACCTGGGTTACGCCGTCATCGTGAACAAGAAGTTCTGGGATGGCCTACCACCGGATGTGCGTGAGCAGCTGGATAAAGCGATGAATGAATCGACTGCTTTTGCTAACCGCATCGCCAAGCATCAGAACGATCAGGATCTGGAAAAGGTCAAGAAGTCGGGTAAAACGGCCGTTTATAACCTGACGCCAGCTGAACGCGAGGCCTTCAAGAAGGCCCTGCTGCCAGTGCACAAGGAAATGGCATCGCGCATCGGCCCAGATCTTCTGCAAGCGGTGAATGCCGAGTTGGCTGCCCCCAGCAAGAAGAAATAAAGAAAGTTAGATCAGCTGTAATCGATCGCCCTGCCTTGGTAGGGCGATCGTTTTGGAGAAAGATATGAAATTCCTTGATCGGTTAGAGGAGTGGTTGGTCACCTTCCTGATGGGCGGTGCAACCCTGATTATTTTTGTAGCGGTTGTGCACCGTTACTTGACCGGGATTGACATTCCGGGTCTGCAAGACTGGCTGCTCAAATTTAGTTTTGCTTGGGCGCAGGAACTCACGATCATCATGTTTGTGTGGATGGCCAAATTTGGTGCAGCCTATGGGGTGCGTACGGGCATCCACGTAGGCGTTGATGTCATGATTAATCGTTTGTCCGATGGCAAACGTAAGTGGTTCATTAGTTTTGGTTTGCTGGCGGGTGCCGTTTTCACAGGCATCATCGCAACGCTGGGCTATCACTTTGTCATGGAAAACGGCCTGCACTATGCCTGGCTGCATTACTGGGGCAAAGAAACGGGTGACCTCTTCGAAGGTCCCACAACACCGGATCTGGAATGGCCGACCTGGATTGTTTACTCCGCGATTCCGCTGGGCTCAGGTCTGATGTGTTTCCGCTTCCTGCAGGTGCTGGTCTCCTTTAACCGGACTGGCGAGCTGCCGCACGTGGACCATGGTCACGTTGAGGGGCTCGATGAAGACACCGAGACAGATCCAATGGTGGGGCCGGGTAGCAAGCCGGAAGATACCTCGTGGTTCCAGAATACGAAGGGTTTGTACCCGAAAGAGGTCCTTAAAAACAAAGAGTCCGATAAGAAGGAAGGGGGTGCCAAATGAGTACCTTAATTATCTTTGGCATTCTCACCGCCCTGATGTTAACGGGCATGCCGATTTCAATTGCATTGGGTCTTACGGTTTTAACCTTCCTCTTTACCCTGACGCAGGTGCCGCTGGAAGCCGTTGCACTTAAGTTGTTCACGGGGATTGAGAAGTTCGAAATCATGGCGATTCCGTTCTTCATCCTGGCGGGTAACTTCCTGACGCATGGGGGGGTTGCTAAACGCATGATCCGCTTCGCGTCAGACATGGTGGGGCACTTTTACGGCGGGCTTGGTCTGGCTGGGGTGGTGGCCTGTGCGCTGTTTGCTGCCGTATCCGGTTCGTCGCCAGCCACCGTGGTCGCCATCGGTTCGATTCTGCTGCCAGCTATGGTGAAGGCCGGTTTTCCGAACCGCTTTGGTGCCGGCATTATCACCACGTCGGGTGCGTTAGGGATTCTCATCCCGCCATCCATCGTGATGGTGATGTACTCCGTTTCAACCAATACCTCCGTCGGCGCGCTGTTCATGGCAGGCGTGGTCCCGGGCATCATGCTCGCTACCATGTTGGGCCTGACGACCTGGTATCTGGCCCGCAAGAATGACTACCCGCGCTTACCTAAGGCGGGTGTGCTCCAACGGATGAAGTCCTTCAAGGAATCGGTCTGGGGCCTCATGCTCATCGTCGTCGTGATGGGCGGTATTTATACGGGCATCTTTACACCGACAGAAGCCGCAGCAATTAGTGCGGTCTATGCCTTCGTTATTGCCGTCTTTGTCTATAAAGACATGGGCTTGAAAGACGTGCCGCGGGTGCTGCTGTCCTCGGCCAACATGAGCGCCATGTTGCTCTACATCATCACGAACGCGGTGCTGTTCTCGTTCCTGATGACCAGTGAGAGCATCCCCCAAGCCATGGCGGATTGGTTGCTGGACAAAGGGCTGGGCGTAATTACCTTCCTGCTCTTCGTCAACATCATCCTGTTGGTGGCGGGTAACTTTATGGAGCCTTCTTCCATCGTCCTGATCTTCTCGCCGATTCTGTTCCCGGTCGCCATGAAGCTGGGCATTGATCCGGTGCATTTTGGCATCATGATGGTGGTGAACATGGAGGTCGGCATGTGTCACCCACCCGTGGGGTTAAATCTCTATGTGGCGTCGGGGATTACCAAAATGGGGATTACCGAGCTCACGGTGGCCGTCTGGCCATGGTTGCTGACCATGCTGGTATTCTTGGGTGTTGTTACCTATTGGCCGGGACTTAGCCTGTGGTTCCCGCGCATGTTAGGGATGATTAGCTAGCTCAAAAAACCCGGCACCAGCCGGGTTTTTTGATGCCGTATGAGGTTCTTGTAAACCTACTCAATAAATTGATAGTGACGCATGTTGAAACAGAAAGCCACCGCAAAAATTAAGGCGCGATATGCGTTTGTTGTCGTCGTCGTTTTATGTGTCGTGATTGGTTACGCCGCTTACCGCCAGATTTTTGATCGTGAAATCGAAAAAGAAACAGCGCGTCACCGTCAGAACCTGGAAACGGTAAGCCTGTCTATTAATGCCACGCTGTCGAAATACGAAGAGTTGCCGCTGGCGATTGCCAAAGACTCGCGGATTCATGCGGCGCTTGAACCGACGGCTACGGATAAAACGATTGCGCAGGCGAACGAGTATCTGGCAGAGATTAATCGTATTCTCGGCACGGATACGATTTACATCATGAACCGGGATGGTTTGACATTAGCTTCCAGTAACTGGGATCAAAGCGACAGTTACGTTGGAGACAACTATTCTTTTCGACCCTATTTTAAGGGCGCCATCGAAAGTGGCATTGGCAAGTTTTATGGGATCGGCGTGGCTTCGGGTAAACCTGGCTACTACATCGCCTGCCCGGTTTTTGTGGGCGGTCAGACGCTCGGTGTGATTACCATCAAGATTCGGCTGTCCGAGATTCAGTCTGCGATTGGTGAGTTCAACGACTACCTGCTTGTGACCAATGAAGATGGCATCGTTATTTTGTCATCCGAGGCCTCGCAACTGTATAAGTCGACGCGTCTGCTCAGCCCCGAGGCACGGCAAAAAATTACTGCCACGCGCCAGTTTTATGACCAGCCTTTGGATGCTTTTCAGTTCCACGGCACTGCGCTCACGATTGACGATGATAACGAGCGTCAGCTGTTGAACGGAGAGGCTTACTTGGTCCAGTCTGTCCCGCTGGGCGGGCGCGGTTGGGATATCGTTCAAATTAGTCGCACGCGTGAAGCGCGCACGTTTGCCCTGAACGGCTCCGGCGCCATTGGTTTTGCTGCGGGCTTTTTGATGATTTCCTTACTCATTTGGTATTACCGACGGGCGGCACACCGGGAAAAGCTGGAGATCTTTGCCAACATTGAAACGCAGATACAAGATCGCACCATCGAATTAACGGCCAAGATTCATGATCTGGAAAAAGCGGAAAGCATCCTCAAAAAAACCCGAGACGATGCGGTGCAGGCGGGCAAACTTGCGGTGTTGGGGCAAATGGCAGCGGGCGTGACCCATGAGCTAAGCCAACCCTTGTCGGCTATCCAGCTTTATGCCGGCAATACCAAGAAGCTCATCGAATGCGGAAACTTGCCGCTGGCTTGTGAAAATATCGACAGTATCAATGCGCTGGTGACCCGAGCAGGCACCATACTCTCCGAACTGAAAACGCTTTACCGCAACGATGAAACGCGGGTAGAGCCCATTGCGTTGAATACGATTATTCAGAACGCCGTGTTGGTCATGAACCCGTTCATTCGAAAAGCGAATATCCGTTTGGACATCGTGGGGCTAGATGCGTTAGTCATGTCTTCTACCGGCAAGCTGGAGCAGGTATTTATCAACCTGATGTCGAACTCGGTGGATGCCTTGGCGTTGCTGCCCGATGGGGTCATTGAAATTCGCTGCACACGCATCAAAGACAGCGTGGTGGTGAGATACGCTGACAATGGCCCGGGGATCACCGAGAGTGCGAATGACAAAATCTTTGAACCGTTCTATACGACCAAGCCTTCGGGTAAAGGGCTGGGGTTAGGTTTGGCAATCAGTAAATTTATTGTCGATGCCATCGGTGGAAAAATTGAATGTCACAATCTGTCTACAGGTGGGTTAGAGTTCATCATCGTATTGCGTCACGCAGATAAGCCAACATGAGTTCAAACACGGATGTTAGCCAGGTCATTGTCTACCTGATTGAAGATGATGCCGCTATTTTAAAAAGCTGTGAGCAGGCTTTGATGCTTGAGCATTTCGAGGTGCGCACGTTCGCGGATGCCGGCACTTTCTTTGCAGCCGACACACCACGCTTTCCCTATGTGGTGATTACCGACGTCAATCTCCCGGATGCCTGTGGTATCAGCATTATGAAAAAGGTGCTGGGCAGGGATCCCGATGTGCCGGTCATCGTTATCACGGGGCATGGTGATATTAATATGGCGGTCGATTCGATGAAAGAAGGGGCCTTTGATTTTATTGAAAAGCCCTTCTCGATTGATCGTTTGATCACCACCGTGCGCAATGCCGTTGATAAAGCGTCGTTGACACATCGCTACAACGCCTTGGCGAGCGCTGCCGCAGATCAAATGCCCAGTTTGATCGGACAGTCTGAACGGTTGCAGAAGCTTAAGCAGCATATCGCCATGTTGGCGCCCACCGGCGTGGATATTCTGATTAATGGGGAAACGGGCACGGGCAAAGAAGTGGTTGCCCAAATGCTGCATCAACTCAGTCAATGTCCCGGACCTTTTGTTGCTATCAACTGCGCAGCGCTTCCCGAAAATATTTTCGAGAGCGAATTATTTGGGCACGAAGCAGGCGCGTTCACCGGGGCATCAAAACGACGCATCGGAAAGTTTGAGTATGCCAATCAAGGCACACTGTTTCTTGATGAAATCGAATCGATGCCGCTCGCCTTGCAGGCAAAACTGCTGCGCACGATCCAGGAGCGCGTGATTCAGCGCTTGGGGGCTAACGAATCGATCCCTGTGTCCTGCCGCATTATCGCTGCGACTAAAACGAATCTTAAGACCCTGTCTGATCAGGGGCAGTTCCGTAGCGATCTGTATTTCCGGTTGAATGTCGTTAACTTTTATCTGCCGGCGCTGCGCGAGATAAAAGAAGATATCCCTCTGATCTTCAATCATTATCTGTTTTTCTACCGCAACAAGTACCCAGGATCGGAGCAACGCTCTGCGGAGCAGGGCGCCAGTGCCTCGGTATTACGTTTTCTGGCGACGCACGACTGGCCGGGCAATATTCGCGAACTCAAGAACTTTGCTGAAAGAGTGGCGCTCGGCTTTCCTTTCCAGGATCTGACGGGGGGAGAAGCCGACCCGGGGGCGTTGACCTTGGCAGGTTTGCTGGAAAAAACAGAAAAAACGGCATTGGTTGATGCGCTTCGCTTGTCTCATGGCCATGTCGCTGAAGCGGCCGAGGTTTTAGCGATTCCGGTTAAAACACTCTATGACAAATTGGCGCGCTATGGGATCCAGGCCGGGGCTTTCAAAACTTGAGCCAACGGGTCGGTTGATCACGAATTCCGCGCGGTTTTGTGCGCTGCGCAAGGCGGCTGTCTGTTAAAATAATCGTTTTACTTCAAACCGCTGACTGAAAACGGAGTTTTTATGGCTATTCAACGTACCCTTTCCATTATCAAACCTGATGCCGTCGCTAAGAACGTTATCGGTCAAATCATTGCCCGCTTCGAAGGCGCTGGCCTGAAGGTGGTTGCTGGTCGTCTGGTGCACCTGTCGGCTGCTGAAGCCGGTCAGTTTTACGCCGTTCACAAAGAGCGTCCTTTCTTCAAGGATCTGGTTGAGTTCATGATCTCGGGCCCGGTGTTCGTGCAAGTGCTCGAAGGCGAAGACGCCATTGCCAAGAACCGTGACCTGATGGGCGCTACTGATCCGAAAAAGGCTGAGCCAGGTACGATTCGTGCTGACTTTGCTGAGTCGATCGATGCCAACGCTGTTCACGGTTCCGATGCGCCGGAAACCGCTGCTGTGGAAATTGCTTTCTTCTTCCCCGGCATGAACGTTTACAGCCGCTAAGATTGCGCTAAAGCAGTAACGATGCAAAATCTGCTCGACCTCGATATGGCCGGGCTGAAAGCCTGGTTGGCCCAGATCGGCGAAAAGCCTTTCCGGGCCAATCAGCTTTTACGCTGGATCTATCAGCG
>JACCDN011075060.1_pt1 | contig 14705 bp, 10 predicted proteins | sample 7441691 | NCBI WGS metagenome assembly JACCDN01 (sample SAMN15323439, study PRJNA562643) | freshwater metagenome | isolation source: river surface water | place: USA:Blue River Watershed | collected 2017-08-16
AAAGATGAATTTGGTGAGATGGCAAAAGTTGTAAATCAAAATATTTTAAGAACTCAAAAAGGTATAGAAGAGGATAGAAAATTGGTCAAAACAGCACACTGGGGTTAAAAGCGACAAAGAAATTTAAGATTAGCTTAAATTGATTTTATTCCATTTAAAATAGCTCTATAAATTGTTTTCCTTTACATTAATAGAACTTTTAATCAAAAATTCAATCCTAGAGCAAATATAGAGTGATATTTAACTAATCATAGATAAAACTTTCTTATCAACTTTTGTAAAATCATATGTACCATAAAAGTTAATATGACTCCAGTGAACTATAGAGCTATTTTTAATCGCTTCAATTATTTCATCTTTTTGTGATTGTGATTTTGCTTCTTGAAGTTTTTTATCGATGTAAAGATAATTCCAAAGTATTACAGCATTTTGTATAAGTCTTTTACAGTTATTTGCTATATTTTGTTCTTCTTGTGATGCAAAAATAAATTCTGCATTATTTCCAAAAAATACTGCTTTTGCAAATCTATTTGATGCTTCTGATTTATTTAGTTGTTTCTCTATCCTTTGTCTAAGTTCAACCTTATCTATATACACAAGTAAGAAGTTTGTTTTTATAATCTTCCCAAATTCTTTAATTGCAGTATAAAGTTTGTGATGCTTTGAATAAGAAGTAAGTCTTTTTAAAAGTTGTGAAGCAGTTGTTCTTCTTGATTTAATTGTAAGTATAAATCTTAAAATATCATCCCAATTTTCTTCTATTATTTCAAAATTGATTTTTCGTTTTGGAAGAAGTATATATCCTTTATTTTGATAATCTTTTGGAGGATTTATTCCATAAAGTTGTTGGTCTTTAAAATTCTTTATTCTAGGAGCAAATGAAAAACCAAGTAAATGTGTAAGTCCAAATATTACTTCACTAAATCCATGGGTATCAGTGCTGTGTATATCACTTTTAACAACTTCATTGTGCATTAAACCATCAATAACATAACCACTTTCTCTTTCATTTACATTAATAACAATAGAGTAAAATAGTTTGTGACTCTCATCGATAAATGTATCAACACTAACTCCTTTATCTGCTCCTAAATATTTATAAGAATATCCAGCATTTGTTGAGTTTATTGAAGATTTTAAACTATATTTCTGACCATCACTTGAAGTATGATTAACTTTTGGATCATTTCTTAAGAATCTTAGGAAGTTCAAGAGAATCAATAAACGCAATTACCTTATCATTTGCCTCCATTGTGTTTTCTTCACTTAAATACCAAGTAGTAACTGTATCTAATTTATTCTCATTTATCCCTTTTGAAATTTTTGCCATTTTAGATAATGATATATTGCAACCATAACCAACTATTGATGCAAATAAAAGATTGGAATCTAATTTTTGCGTTTTTATATTTTTTAATGAATAGTGTTTAAATGAATCTAAGAAATCTGTTTTTGTTTGAACTGAATTTAGCAAATCAATAATTGAAATAAATTCTGCTTGTGGGAAATATTTTGAGATAGTATGTTCTAATTGTTCATCTGTTTTTTCAAGTTTTGGAGTGGTTAAAATAAAGGAATCATTTGTTAATCTAAAGTGAATATTTAACTCCTTTATTATTCTCGTATTAGTTATTTCAAAAGTTTTTTCCAACTTTTTATTAATCGGGGCGATATAAGTATTAAGATTTTCTAAATGTTCTAATTCATGGTAAATTAAAAGTTCATTCTTTTTATTTGTAAATTCTTCTTTTGATATTAAATACTCTTCAAAACTTTTATATTTATATGAATATTTTAGATTTAAAATACCTGAACGAATGCCATCACTAATATGAATGAATAATAGTGCTTTATATAATGATATTTTCATTTTGCCATCATCACTATCAAATATTGCTAGTTTTTCATCATCATTTAAAAAATCAATTGGAGCATCTTTTTTTATAATACTAAAATCTTTAAAATAGTTTATAGCATTTATAAGATTTTTGTTTGATGATTTTTTATCAAACTCTAATAACTTTACTATTCCACTAAGTTTTCCTTGAAGTGATTGTGATGCTTTTTCAATAAAATCAAATCTATTTAATCCAGCAATTTCAATTTTAGTTTTTTGTTCAAGAATTGTTTTTAAACTTTGCGTTTTACTAGAAACTAGTGTTTGCATTGATTTAACTTTGTCAGAATCACTAAGTTTTTTATCATCTAAAATTGTATTCATATCATTAATAATAGAAAGATTTGCATCTTCTAAAGATTGTATCAACTCTTTCTTCATTGGTTCAAATTCATAATTTAAATCTTTTTGATACCGAAGTAGTGAACTTTTTGCACTTTGAATAATTGCTGTAAATCTATCAATAAGATTATCATTACGAATAAAATATTGATATTTCACAAAAGATAAAAGTAAAAATTGTTTTTCTAAATCATCTTTTCTAGTTAGTTGCATTATTTTACTTTGTTCTAGCCATCTTGAATAATAAACAGCTACTTTTGAAGTTAAACCTATCTCTTTTATTATGGGTTGTAAAATATCAAACTTTGATTTTATTAATGATAATTGATAAAGAGAGTTATTCATTTGCTTTTTATTTGTAGAATGACCTAATTTTTTGTAATTTTGTAAATGATGCCTATTTTTATAATTTTCATCTTTATTTGTAAAATCATTTAGCTCTTTTAATCTATCATCCAATTTAAAAAGTTTTAAATGTAGTTGTATATTTTTTATTTGATGATTCAAAGCTAATGCAATAACTTTTGCTAAATTTGTATAGCTTGGTATTTCAATATTTAATTTCTTTGAATAATCTACTAATGAAAAAAATATTTTTTTTCTATGTGTAAAATTGTTTGCTAGTTCTATTGCTTTATTTTGCAATTTTAATTCTATATCTGAAGTATATTCATTTATTCCAAAATGTGATTTTATAAGTTGTTTATATCTTTGAATTGTTCTTAAAGTTACTTCATTATAATTAAAACTATTAAAATTATTTCTTGTAGCAATATATGTAAAATTCTCATCATCATTTTGGATTTCAAAAAATCTATTAGTAGCTTTGAAATATCCAAACATTAGAATGAACAATATTTTATTTGAATCATTTTTCATTTCCAAAATAATTTCACTAATACCACTTGTTAATTTGAAAAAATGATTTTTAGCAAATGAATCAAGGGAAGGTGGCAATTCAAAAATTTTCTCTTCATCTTTTGTTAGAATTTGAATAAGTGACATAAAAAACCTTTAAAGTGTAATTTATTTATATTCTATAATATATTTGATATACTTTGAATAATATATTAGTTAATTTACACTTTTATAATACAATTTGATATAGTTTTTGAAGTGTATATCAAACGAACATTTAATATACATATTTTTCAAAAAGGAATTTTTAAAATGTTAATAGGTTATGCAAGAGTTTCAAAATCAGATAATTCACAAGTTTTAGATTTACAAATTGATGCACTTACAAATTCAGGAGTAAAAGAAGAGAATATTTATAGTGATAAAATTTCTGGAAGTAAAGATGAGAGACCTGGATTAGAAAATTGTTTAAAAGCTTTAAGAGAAGATGATATTTTAGTTGTATATAAACTTGATAGGCTTGGAAGAAATTTAAAGCATTTAATTCAAACTGTTGAAGATTTAACAAAAAGAAAAATAGGATTTAAAGTTTTAAGTGGTCAAGGTGTAAATATAGATACAACAACACCAGCTGGTAAAATGATATTTTCTATATTTGGAGCATTAGCTGAATTTGAAAGAGAACTTATTCGAGAAAGAACAATAGCAGGAATTACTGCAGCTCGTGCAAGAGGAAGAATGGGTGGAAGAAAATTTAATCTTACAAAAGCACAAGTAAGACTTGCAGAAGCTAGTATGAAAAATAGAGATACAAGTGTTACTGAACTTTGTAAAGAATTAAAAATCACAAGAGCAACTTTATATAAATATATTTCACCAACTGGAGAATTAAGAGATTATGCAAAAAGAGTGCTTGAAAAATAGATAAGTCATTGACTATGAATTTAAATCTTCAAGCACTCATCTAATATATCAATATAATCCATCAAATTTTTTTTGATATCATAATTTTCTAAAATAATAGCCTGTAAATGCATACCATCTGCAGTTGCAATTAAGCTTGGGATAAATTTTTTTGAATCTTTTTTTATATAATTTATCTCAATCATTTCAGTAAATATTTCATCTACAATTTTATGAATAAAGTCATAATATTCAGCATTTTTTTGCTTGATGTATTGGTTTTTCATATTTAGATATAAATAAAAAGTATCTTTAACTAATTTATCAAATAGTTTATCTTCAGCAGAGCAATTTCCCAAATAAAAAGAAAACAGAGATAATAGCTTATTATAAAAAGTTTTTTCTTTAGCAACATTTTTTACCGTATCATCAAAAATCTTTTGGGCTTTTTTATCAATTACTTCAAAAATTAATTCTTCTTTTGTTTTGAAGTAATAATAAAATTGCCCCTTAGACATGTTTAAAGATTCAATAAATTTATTTAAAGAAAAATTGTTTACTCCATTTTTTATAAACTCTTCATAAGCTTTTTCACATATAAAATCAACTTTTTCATCAAAATTAACTATTTTTGGCATATACAATTCCATTTCATTATTTATATAAATCTTAAAACATTTTAACTAAACTATTGTCTATTATTGATTAGAGTTTCTCTATTTCATTTAGATATTCTTTACTCCATCCACCACCTAAAGCTTTATATAATGAAACTGTTGAGCTTATCAATGATTGATTTAATTTGATTAGATTAGTTTGACTTGAAAGATAATTACGTTTGGCACTTTGTAAAGCTATAAAATCTACATAACCTTGATTATATTGATTTTGAGTTATTCTGTAAATCTCTTCAATATTTTTTGTGTATGTTTTTTGATGTTCCATATTTTTTAAAATCGCATCTCTTTTATTCAATATGTCATAAACTTCTTGAAAAGCTTGTTGTACAGTTTTTTTATAATTTATTTCAGCTAATTCCATATTGGCTTTTGCATTATCAACATTAGCAGATATTTTTCCAGTATTTAATATTGGACTTACTAAGCTACTTCCTAAACTATTTTTTAGTGCACTTGATTGAAATAAATTATTTGAATTCATACTTTCAAAACCTACAAGTGCAGTAAGACTTATTTTAGGAAAGTACATTGCTTTTGCTACAGAAATATTATAATTAGCCGATTTTAGATTTTCTTCTGCTTGTTTTATATCTGGACGATTATTAAGTAAATTTGATGGTAAATCTAAAGGAACAGTTATATCATTAGGCAATTTTTCTTTAAAAATTTCTTTGCAAAATTCATCAATTTCTTTAGGTGTTTTTCCAACTAAAACAGCTAAAGCACTTTTTTGTAAAGCTATAGATTGTTCAATAGAGTTTTTCTCCATATCCAAATTTATTAAAGAAGATTTTTCTTGATATATATCTATTTTTGATATAGAACCAACATTATATTGAGTTTGGTATCTTTTTAACTCTTCTTCTTTTGCTAACACTATTTGATTAATAACATTCAGTTGTTCATTTAAACTAATAAGTGTAAAATAATTATCCATTACACTTGCAATTAATGCTAATTTAACAGTATCTCGTGATGCATAAGAAGCAAGCAAAGATGATTTTGCTGAGTTTTGTGCATCTTTATATTTTCCCCATAAATCAATTTCATAACTTAAAACTGTACTTAATGAATAATTGTTATATTTATTGTGTATGTTTGATTCAAAAGTATCAGCACTTGTTTTTATTTTATTTGTTGAACCTTGTACTTCAAGAGTTGGATAACGTTCAGATGTACTTGAAGATAAAGAAGCTCTACTCAAAGAGATATTTACCATAGCTGTTTGTAAATCATGGTTATTTTTCAAAGCTTCTTCTATCAATAAAGATAATTTCTCATCTTGATAATTTTTCCACCACTGTTCTTCAATTATAATACTTTTACTATTCGCATTATTAGAATACTCTAAAGGAAACTCTGTTTGTGGAATTACCAAATCATTTGATGAAGTACAACCATTTAAAATCAAAGCAGAAAGAAAAATAGAATAAATATTATGCTTCATTTGTTTTTCCTTTTTTTGTGAATTTTGCGTTTACGTTAGCTAACCAGTTATAAAAAAGTGGAGCAAAAAATATAGCTATTGTAGTTGATGCTATCATCCCTCCAATTACACCTGTACCAATTGCATGACGGCTTCCTGCACCTGCCCCTGTACTTATTGCTAGAGGTAAAACACCTATTGTAAAAGCTAAAGAGGTCATAACTATAGGTCTAAAACGTAATCTTGCAGCTTCTAAAGTAGCTTCTAAAATTGTTTTTCCTTTTTCTTGGGCTTGCATTGCAAACTCAACAATTAAAATAGCATTTTTTGCAGATAAACCAATAAGTACTAAAAGACCAATTTGGAAATATATATCATTTCCTAAACCTCTTAAATATACTGCTAAAATTGCACCAAAAACAGCAAATGGAACTACAGTTATTACAGCTAAAGGCATTAACCATCTTTCATATTGTGCAGCTAATATTAGAAAAATAAATACTAAACCTAATAAAAAAGCCTGTGTTCCACTTCCTTGCATAGCTTTTTCTTGATATGATGTACCTGACCAAGCGATACTATATCCTTGAGGAATAACTTGTGATGCTACTTCTTCAATTGCTTTTAAAGCATCTCCAGATGTATATCCAAGTGCTGGTTCTCCTTCTATTTTTGCCGCACTTAATCCATTAAATCTATCTAATGTATCAGCCCCAATACTTCGTTTTGTTGTAATTAAACTACTTATTGGTATCAATTTACCTGACTCGGATTTAACAAAAATTGCATTCAAATCATCAGGTTTTTCTCTTAATTTTGATTCTGATTGGACATTTACTTGATAAGTTCTTCCATATAAATTGAAATCATTTACATAGTATGAACCTAAAGTTAATTGTAATGTTTTATAAGCATCACTAATCGATACTCCTAAAGCTTTTGCTTTATCCTTATCTAAAATTGTATGATATTGAGGTATAGATATATCAAAACTACTTCTAACCATTGATAATTCAGGACGACTACTCGCTTTTTCTATAATTTCATTAACCACACTATTTAATGCTTCTAAACTTCCTCCTGATTTGTCTTGTAAATACATTTCAAATCCACCAGATGTACTTAGTCCATCAATTGGTGGTGCACTTAAAGCAAAAATTGTCGCATCAGGTATTTCATAAAATACCCCATTTAAAATTTGACTAATAGAATCTGCTGATTGCTCTTCTTTTAAACGTTCACTCCATGGTTTTAAAGTAAAAAATGATGTTGAAGCATTAGTTTTTGATGCACCAGTAAAAATATCAAATCCAGAAATTATTACAGAATCTTCAATTTCAGGGATATTTTTTGCTATATCACTCATCTGTTTACCTACATTTATCGTTCTTTGTAAAGAAGCAGCAGGTGGTAAGCTAGTAGCAGATATTAAATAACCTTTATCTTCTAAGGGTACTAAACTTGATGGTACTTTTTGAAATAATTGATAAGTTGTACCTAATAAAGTTGCAAATATTACTATTGCTATTATGCTATGTCGTACGATTAGACTAACTCCACCTGTAAACAAAAGAGTTAATTTATCAAAAAAATCGTTGAATTTTTTCACAAACCAAAATGGTTTTGGTTCAATTTTCTTAATAAAGATTGAACATAAAGCAGGAGTTAATGTTAAAGCTACAAATCCAGAGATTACAACAGAAATAACTATAGTAATAGCAAATTGTTGATACATAGCTCCTGTAAAACCTCCCATAAATGAAACAGGAATAAATACAGCACATAAAACCAATACAATAGCAATTACAGGTCTTGTAATTTCACTCATAGCTTCATAAGTTGCTTCTTTTACACTTATTGTTTTATTTGAATGTAAAATTCTTTCCACATTTTCAATTACAATAATTGCATCATCAACAACAATTCCAATGGATAACACTAAACCAAATAGAGTTAATAAATTTATAGAAAATCCAAGTAAATACATACCAATAAATGTTCCAATAATAGATACAGGAATAGCTAATATAGGAATAATAGTTGCTCTGAGATTTTGTAAAAAAAGATAAACAATACAAACAACAAATAAAAGTGCTTCTATAAAAGTTTTTATTACTTCTTTTATAGAAATTTCAATAAATCTAGTTGTATCATAGGGAATATTGTATGTCATATCTTTAGGAAAAGAGAGATTTAATTCTTTCATTTTCTCTTTTACCAAATTTGCTGTTTGCAAAGCATTTGCACCTGATTGTAAATTTATACCAATAGGAACCATAGCTTGTGAATTTTGAGTTGCACTTACATTATACGAATTTGACCCAAGTTCTATAGAAGCAACATTTTTTAATTTTAATGATGAACCATCTTTTTTAGATTTTAAAATAATGTTTTCAAACTCACTAACTTTATCAAGTCGTCCTTGTGTTGTAACTGTAAAAGTATATGCTTGAGAACTATTACTTGGTGTTTGATTTAAACGACCTGCTGCAAATTGAGAATTTTGCTCAGAAATAGCATTTACAACATCAATAGAAGTAAGATTGTATTTAGCTAATTGATCTTGCTTTAGCCAAACTCTCATTGAATACTCTTGATTATTAAATAAAGTAGTATTTCCAACACCTGGGATTCTTTTTAATTCATCTACTATATTTACAATTGCATAATTTGACATATACAATTCATCATATGTATTTTTAGGAGAGAGTAATGAAACTAATAACAAAAAATTTGAAGATTGTTTTGTTACAGTAACTCCATGTGTTTGAACTTCTGATGGTAAGCTATTTAATGCCATTTGAACACGATTATTTACATTTATAGTTGCCTTATCTGCATCTGTTCCAATTTTAAAATAAACATTAATAGTAAGTGTTCCATCTGATGATGAAGTAGATGACATATACATCATATTTTCTACACCATTAATTTGCTGTTCAAGTGGAGCAGCTACTGTTTTTGAAATTGTTTCAGCACTTGCACCTTGATATGTAGCAGTTATACTAACTTGAGGTGGTGTAACTTGAGGGTACTCTTCAATTGGTAAACCTCTAATAGTGATAATTCCAGTAATTACAATAATTAATGATAAAACTGTTGCAAATATTGGTCTTTTAATAAAAAATTTTGAAAACATTTTTTATTCCTTTGATGTTAAATCAATAGAAGAACCAGGTTTTAACTTAGTTAAATTATTTGTAATAACAACATCACCCACATTTAATCCACTATCTATAATATAACTATCTTTTACAATATTTCCTATTTTAACTGGTACTTTTATAGCTTGATTCTCTTTTACGATATAAACAAAAGTACCTGTTGCATCTTGAAGAAGTGAACTTTGAGGGATATTAATAGCATTTTTATATACTAAACCATCTATTTTTACTCTTACAAATAATCCTGGTATTAAGTTATTTTTAGGATTTGTAAATATTGCTCTTGCTTTTACAGTAGAGGTTTCATTATCTACAAAACTATCAATAAAATCTAAAGTACCTTTTTGTTCATATTCAAAACCATCGGTAAAATTTATCGTTACAGGTAATTTTGTTTGAGATATATTATTTAGAATAAATCGTTTTTTAAAAAGTTCAATATCAGGTATTGAAAATTCAACGTATATTGGATTTATTTGAGTAATTGTTATAAGATTTATAGATTCAGCACTAGAACCAACATAACTTCCTATGTCTTGTATATTTAAACTTGTTAATCCAGAAATAGGTGCTTTAACTTTTGTATAACCCAAATCTATTTGAGTTTTTTTTAGATTTGCTTGAGATGCTTTTAAAGAAGCTTGTGCCATTTCAAATGCACTCAAAGCAGAATCTCTTTCTTTTTGTGAAGTAGAGTCTTGTTCAAAAAGTGTTTTTACTCTTTCCCATTCTCTTGTAGCTTGTTTTAATGTAGCTGTTTTAACTTCCACATCAGCAAGTGCCTCTTGCATCAAAGCTTCATATCTAGTTGAATCAATTTGATATAAAATCTCACCTTCTTTTACAAAACTTCCTTCAGTAAAATATTTCTTTTCTAAAATACCATTAACTCTTGCTACAACATTTACTTGCTGAATACTTTTAATTTTTGCTGGATATTCCATTGAAACTTCAATATCATTTGATTTTATTTCATATGTTGATACTTTTAATGGAGGTAATTCAGCCATACTTTGACCTTTTTTACCATCAGAGGAGCAACCTAAAAATAAAACACCAGCAAATATTGATATCAATATATAACTTATATAAAATTTATTTTTTCTCATTTTTAACCTTTAATATTAATTATGTTGTAATTTAAGTATTACAGAACCTAGTATAATTAATCCTATTGCTATTACTTTTATAGAATTCATTTCTTCTTTAAAAAATAACCAACTAAAAATCACTATAAGTGAAGTTCCCATACCTGCCCATATTGCATAAGCAGTGCCTAAATCAATTTTTTGAATTGAAATACCAACTAAACTAAATGATATTAAATAACATATAACTACAGAAATTATCCAATAAGAGTTATTTGTTATCATTACTTGTTTGATAGATAAAATCCCTGCAACTTCAAAAATTATTGCAATAAATAAATAAAACCAATACATTTATTTTGTTTCTGAATTGATGATATAAATAATCATAAAAGGTGAGACTTTATTTATATCAGAAAGTTCAATGATAGTTTTTTCACTAACAAATTTAATATTTTCTTTAGTAAATGAATTTTTTACACTTTCTATATCTTTAGATAAAAGTTTGCTAACATCTTCAACTTTTGAATTTAAAACAGACTCTATAATTGCTTCTTTTGGATCATTACCTTTTAGTAATGAAGATGAATATATAAATGAAGAAACAATAATCGATACAATTAAAAAAGAGATTTTGAATAAGTTTTTGTTTATATGATTTTTCATACTTTTCCAGTTAAAAAATATATGAATCAATGAAACAACAACAAACACTAAACCAAAAATTTCATGTACATCCTTTGTGTATTTATCTAATAGATGAAAATACATTAATACACCACTAATTGCTACCACTAAAAAAATAATACTCGTAAGTGGTGTAGCTAAACTTTTAATATGATCCTTAAATTCTTTATTTTCCATAATTAACCTTTTATTAAACTAGTGGTCTAATAATAACAATTATAAACTTTTAATTTAGTTAAACTAGTAGTCTAATATATAAATAACTATTAAAAGTTTATGTAAAATATGATTTTTTATACTTATTTGTTTAATTATTTAATATTAAAATTTATGCTAAAATTTATCAAACCACTAGTTTATTATAAATATCAACTTAAGGATTTAGATGCCACTTATAAAAATTTTAACATCAATCCAAAAGAAAGAGTTTGAAGAACCACCAATTCTGAATCAAGAGCTAAAAAGTGAAATTTTTAAACTGCCAATTGAATTAGAACAACAAGTTTATTCATTTAACAACAGTAGTAATCAAATTCATTTTATATTGATGTTTGGATATTTTAAAATAACACATAGATTTTTTAATCCAACTTCATATTATGATGAAGATATAAAATACATAGCTTCTAAATTTAAATTTGATGATAATTCATATTCTTCAGACATTGGACATAGTTCATTAGCTACATATAAAAATACAATAAAAAAACATTTTTCTTGTGTTAAATTTACTTCACATATATATGATATTCTTCAAAAAGAATCAGATTTATTAGTAAAAAAGCTATTAAAAACGCAAGATATTTTTTATTTATTAGTAGAAAAATCAATGGAATTAAGAATAGAAGTTCCTAGCTATACCCAAATAACAACTATCATTTCATCATCAATAAATGCACAAAACACCTTAGTTTATAAAAAAATCAAAAAATATGAAAACCATGAAGCCTTAAAAAATCTTGATTATCTTTTAAAAGAAGATGTTTCAAATCCTACCAAATATGTTCTTGGTAAATATAAAAGAATTTTACACTCTGTAAATGCTGCTAAAGTTAGACAATCTAATATTGATTTTAGATATTTAAATGATTTATCAAAACAACTTGAACCTATTTTAAAAGAGCTTTCATTAGATGATAACACTATTATTCACTATGCAAAATGGGTTGAAAAATCTGATATGCATCAAATTAGTAGAAAAGTAAAACATAAACAATATTTTGATTTGATATGTTTTGTGCTACATCAAGTAAAAATAAGAAGTGACTATTTAATTGATATTTTTGTGCAAGTGATGCAATCAATAAAACAAACCACATTAAGAGAACACCAAACAATTTATTATGATCAAAAACATAGTAGAACAAAGAATTTTAAAGACTTAACACAATTCTTACAAACAGAAATTATTCCAAATATATTAAATTTAGAATCAATTATTAAAAATGATTTTTCAAGTGAAGATAAAATATCTTTTATAGAGAATATAATTACAGAATTAACAAAAAATGAAGAGTTTCAAAAAATAAAATCTATTGATTTTAATTCATTAAATGAAGAGACTTCCTTTTATGATATGCTGGAGAATAATTCTTCAAAATTACAAATAAGAATAGCTAAGATTATCCAAAATGTTGATTTTGATACAAACAATTCACAAAAATCTTTTATAAAAGCAATAGAACATTATAAAAATAACAATGGTAAATTAACTTCAACAACACCAAAAGATTTTTTAGAGAAAAATATTCAAAGTCTACTTTTTCAAAAAGATGAAAACAATACCAAATATTTCAGAATCTCATTATATAAAATACTATTTTTTATTGAAATATCACAAGCTATTAAATCAGGAAAATTAAACCTTCTAAACTCTTATAGATATAGAGCATTTGAATCTTATTTATTGGATATTAATAAATTCAAAAAAGAAAAAATAGATTTATTAGAGCAATACAATCTTTTACATTTTGCTAATTGTAAAAAAACTATAACTTATTTAAAAGAGCAACTAAACTCATCTTTTAAAGTAGTTAATGAAAAGATCTCAAAGGAATTAAACTTATATTTTCATCTAAAAGGTGAAAATAGTTTTACTATATCTACACCAAAAGTTGAAAAAGATATATCATTAGACCCATTGACAAAATGGCTACCAAAAGATAAATTTATTCCATTAATATCAATTTTGGAAGAGATTAATAGCTATATTAGTTTTACAGGAGTATTTACACATTATTCTTTAGCAAGAAACCGAAGTAACATTAAAATAGAAGCATTATTTGCATCTATTATTGGTTATGGTTGTAATATCAACATTTCAAGAATGGCTAAAATTTCAAAAGGTATTTTTGAACATGATATAGAACATGCAAGTAATTGGTATTTATCAAATGAAAATTTAATTGAAGCAAATGATAAAATCATAGCTTTTACAGAACAGTTAGATATTGTAAAACTTTTTAAAAATGATAAAAACAAAAATCATACAGCAAGTGATGGTCAAAAGTTTAATATTTCAGTTGATTCTTTAAATGCTGGATATTCATTTAAATATTTTGGATTAGGAAGAGGTGTTAGTAGATATATGTTTATTGATGAATCACATAGACTATTTTATTCAACTGTAATTAATGCAAATGAAAGAGAAGCTGCTTATGTAATTGATGGCTTAATGCATAATGACACTATTCAAAGTGATATTCATTCGACAGACACTTTTGGCTATAGTGAAGTTGTATTTGCTCTAACACATCTATTAGGTTTTTCATTTGCACCAAGAATTAAAAATTTTAAAGAACAGCAACTATATGCATTTGAAGCAAAAAAAGAGTATCACAAATTAGGATATAAAGTTTTACCAATAAAACAAATCAATACAGAACTAATAGAAGAACAATGGGAAAATATACTAAGATTTGTTCTTACAATAAAAGAGAGAGAAACTACAGCATCACAACTTCTTAAAAGACTTACTTCCTATCCAAAACAACATAAAACATATTTAGCATTAAGAGAGTTTGGAAGAATAATAAAAACAAAATTTCTCCTTGAATATATTGATGATGTTACGCTTCGTCAACAAATTGAAAAGCAATTAAATAAAATAGAAAATGCAAATAAATTTTCTAAAGCAATATTTTTTGGAAATAATGGAGAATACATGTATGCTACAAAAGAAGAACAAGATATAGCAAGTAATTCCCTAAGATTAATTCAAAATGCTATTATTTGTTGGAATTATCTATATTTCTCTGATAAATTAGCAAAAGAAACTGATGAAAATGAAAAATCATTAATAATTCAATCAATCCAAAATGGTTCTATTGTTCATTGGCAACATATTAATTTTTATGGTGAATATGATTTTACTGGAATAGAAACAAATAAAAGAGAATTTGAATTTAATTTAGAGAAAATAATAAATCTAAAAGTAGAAGATAAGTAAAAAAGATAGAAAAGCCATTATATAGGGATTTCCTTATCATTTTAAGTTTAGTTTAAATATTGTTGGAAAAAAAATCCCTTTGTAGGTCTATACCCATAATTGTAAATTCCAATTATCGATTTTGTAGTAAGCCAGCCCCAAAGAAAGTAAGGCGATGATGACGAGAAAGAATTTCAAAAGAATTTCCTTAAGTCCATACCTGCATAAAGGGC